>Ga0255058_10000761_pt1 | contig 18479 bp, 16 predicted proteins | sample Cases_109_9_MG_FD_188637 | JGI IMG/M metagenome (GOLD analysis project Ga0255058, IMG submission 188637) | Seawater microbial communities from Amundsen Gulf, Northwest Territories, Canada - Cases_109_9 | ecosystem: Environmental > Aquatic > Marine > Gulf | place: Canada: Northwest Territories... | reverse complement strand
CTATCAGGCTCCTTGAGACGCGATAGGCCACGATGCCAAAGGCTACCGCGACGTTGAACGACTGCTTGGTGCCCATCATGGGGATGCGGACCTTGCCCTCGCAATGCTCGAGCAGGTTCTCGCTGACGCCGGCCACCTCGTTGCCCAACACCAGGCAAACCCGGTTCGGCCAGCGCATCGCGTCCAGGGGCACGGCGCCGGACGCGCTCTCGATTACGATGGGCCGATAGCCGTCCCGGCGGGCCTCGGCCAGTGCCTTACGGCCGTCAGCGTGGTAGCTCCAGGCCACCGACCGCTCGGCGCCGAGCGCGGTCTTGCTGATCTCGGCCCGTGGCGGGCAACCGGTGATGCCGGTCAGCAGCAAGCGCTCGACGCCGCAGGCATCGGCCGTGCGAAAGATCGATCCGACGTTCCACAGGCTGCGTACGTTGTCGACGATGACCCGCAGTGGCAGGCGTACGACGGCGACGCCCGGCCCTCCCTGGATCGTCCGTTCCCGGTGCAGCAACTGGTCGCGGATCGCGATCGGGCGTGCCGTCATCCGACCTCCGCATTCGAGGCAGTAGACGTTGCGGCCCAGGCGCTCGCGAGGCAACTCGAAGATCGCGCCACAGCCGTCGGCCGGACACTGGACGTCGGAGGTCCCGGGGCGCGCGTCCGTCGTCATGGCCCCGGCCCCTCGATGACCTCGATCTCGACCTGCGCCACGCCGGTCTGGATCATGTCCAGTTCCTTGGCCGCGGCCCGCGACAGGTCGATGATCCGTCCTTCAACGAACGGTCCGCGGTCGTTGATCACGACCACCGTCGCGCGGCCGTTTTCGAGGTTGGTGACCTTGACGCGCGTACCGAAAGGCAGCGTACGGTGAGCGGCGCTTTGCCGGTGCATGTCGAACCGGGCACCGCTCGCGGTGGTTCGGCCGTGGAACTTCTTGCCATACCACGAAGCCAAGCCCCGTTCCACGTGGTTCTTCCGGTCGGCGGGTCCAGGATCCGCCGGCCGCCGGGGACCGCAGGCGACGAGACTCAGGAGGCCGAGGGAAAGCGCCACGAACCGCGTCGGGCTGCTCGGTGCGCTCCGGGTCCCCCGCACACGACGTGTTCGCATCACGCGTTCCCCGTCCGGACGCCGGATGCCCGCCGCGAAGGCCTGGCGACGGCGCGCCGGTACACCGTGGACCGCAGCAGGCCGGCGGCGAGGGTTCGATCGCGAACGGGGGTCAGGCCCAGGGTCCGGAATCCGGCCTCGATCGGCGGCAGCCGCCGCGGACGGATCTTGCAAACGGTTCCGAAGAAGGAGTAGAGGGTGCGAATCAGAGCGGCCTGTGCCCGCGGTCGGGCGCCCGGTCCCCGGGGTTGCACGAAGTCGGTGCACAGCCAAATCCCCTGCGGCTTCAGCGTACCGGCCAGTCGGCGCATCACACGCATCATCTCGGCGGGCTCGAACAGGTCGAGGAAGTAGTTGGTGCAGACGAGGTCGAACCGTTCGCCGGCGCGCAGAGCGTCGACGGTGCCGCACCGATGCTCGACGCGGGGGGCGAAGTCGGGAGCCTGGTGGGCGACGGCCCACACCGAACGGCGCAGCATGCCCTCGGAGAGATCGAGATTGACGATCCGGCCCGCGAATCCCGAGCGCAGCAGGGCCACGAGAAAGCCACCGGTGCCGCCGCCGACGATCAGTGCTCGCCGGCACTGGACCAGCCGTTCGATGTGGGCGTGTTGACTGGCCCGGATACCGCCGCCCGGAAACAGCGAGGCCAGTAGGTCGTAGCACGTGCTGAGACGATCGAAACCGCGCGCGGTGCGCAACCGGGCGGCATCGACGACACCTGGATACGCGCTCACCACGCGAGCGCCTTCAAGGCGGCGGGTAGACCCATCAGCACGAACACGCCGTCACCGACAATACGATAGCGCAATCTCGCGGCGAAGAAGCCCTCGCGACCCAACAGGGTGACAGGGGTCACGATCAGCAGTGCCAGGACTGCCAGCGACGAGGCATCCGCGACACGGCCGGCCAGCGCCGTCGCCACCAGCGCGACCAGCCCCAGACCGGTGAGCAGGGCCACGACACGCCGGGCCCGGCGCGCGCCCCAGAAACCGACGATGGACGGGTGTCGATCCGCGGCGTCCTCGCGACGTTCGAATAACGCGAAGGTCGTCAGGTTCAGGAACGCCGCGATGAAGTGGATCCCGACGACGAACCACAGGCCGGGTTCGATCGATGGTGCCAGCAGCAGCGGTGCGAACCAGATCCCCGCCGTATAGAGCAGTGCGGCGGACAGCTCCTTGGGCAGGTAGCGGCTCCCGGGTCCCTGTGCTCGCGCAAGGTGCGCCAGAATCGCCGCCGCGAGCGCGGTGCCTCCGACGAGGACGGGCCCCGGGAGTCGCGAGGCCACGACGAGGGTGGCCGCAGCCAGCCCCGCGACGGCAGCGCCGACGGGACGGGCATGGTCACGGTGGAATCGATGACGCAGACTACGCGGCCTCTCCTTCGATCGCCGGGCGTCCAGCAGGTGATCCACGGAATAGACGATCCAGGTCGTGGCCGGCAGCACCAACCACCAGGCAGCCGGCATCGCGATCCCCGTGAGATGGGCGGCGAACGCTGCCGCGCCCAGCACGCCCAGGGTGATCTCGAGGCTAAGGGCTCGCGCCGCGGCCGCCCACGGACCCGGGCCGAATCGCGGACGAGCGACCGCCCGTGGTCGCGCACACAGACCGTCGGCCGGCGCCGGTTCGGGGAACGAAAGCTCGGCGTGCAGTTCCATCGGGTCCTATATGCTAGACGCGAATGCCGATACCGTCACTGATTCGCCGCCTGCTCCGTCCATCGGTCTACTTTCTGAGGCGGTCGCTGCGGCGTCTGAACGACGTCGTTCGTCCGCTGCTCCCCTGGGACGGCGCACACCACCCGGTGCTCGATCGCTTCCCGCCCTTCTGCGGTGAGGCCGACGGCAAGTTCTCCTACGACTCGTTCGGCGTCAAGACCGACCCTCGCTTTCGACCCCAGCTGAAGCCGAGCCCGGCCGGTCCGCTGTCGACGTCGCATCCGGAGCCCTACGCGCCCTACTTCGAGCTGGTGTTCGTGCTCGAGAGCGTTGCCGAGGCCGGCGACAGCTACACGATGGTCGAGCTGGGGGCCGGGTACGGCCCCTGGATGGTGACGGCACACCAGGCGCTGCAGCAGCTGGGCCCGCGCCCCGTGCGGCTGGTCGGCGTGGAGATGGTGCCCCACCACTTCGAGTGGATGCACGATCACTTCCGCAACAACGGCATCGATCCGGCGGGCCAACGGCTGATCCACGCCGCCGTGAGTGACGCGGAGGGCGAGGCGATCTACATGCCGGAGAAAAATCCTTTGCTCGACTTCGGGCAGAGCCTACTGCAACGAGGCCTCCCGACGGAAGGAACGTCGCCCGCCGGCGGAGCGCGGATCCGTGGCGACCGACCGGTGCGGGTCCCCTGCATCGTGCTGGGGCCGCTGCTTTCCGAGCTGGACGCGGTCGACATGATGCACGTCGACATCCAGGGAGAAGAACTGCGGGTCCTGACTCACGCGGCCGAGGCGATCGACGACAAGGTACGGCGGTTGTTCGTGGCGACCCATTCGCGAGCCATCCACCGCCGCCTGCGACAGCTGATGATCCGGCTGGGGTGGCGGATCGTCTACGATTTCGATTACCGGAAGCGGGTTCGGACGCCATTCGGGGACGTGCAGTTTCTGGACGGGTTGCTGGCCTGTCTCAACCCGAAACGCGCGAGCCAACGCGAGAGGATGTGACTCGGCCTGACCTGCGGCCATCAGCGCGTTCTACTCGACGTAGCCGAGGCTGCGTAGCTTTTCGATCTCCTCGGCGTTCGGGACGCGGAATCGCGGACCGTAATTCCTGGCGTCGGTCGGCACGACGCCCTCGTAGAGATCCGGGTCGGGGTCCAGCGCCATCCACTCCAGCAGCTGCGGCTCGAGCTCGGCCACTCTTTCGGCCTGGTGCGGCGCGATGTTGCGCGTCTCGGCCGGATCGCTCTCGAGGTGGTAAAGCTCCCGACCGAGGACTCGACCTTCGAGATCCCGGTGCAGGATCAGCTTCCACTCCCGGGTCCGGATCGCCTTGTACTTGTTGGCGTGTTCGATGAACGTCCGGCGCGAGGGGCTCTCCCCTCCGCGGATCGTTCCGGTAAGGTCCCGGCCGTCGATGCCATCGGGAACCGGCAGCCCCAGTCTGGAGAGGAGCGTCGGCAGCAAATCGATGTTCGAGACCTGGCGGTCGACCTGGGCCGCGTCGAACCCCGGCCCGGCGATCGACAGAGCGACCCTCGAGCACTGGTCGTAGAGGTATTCTCCGTGCTCGAAGAAGTAGGCGTGCTCGCCCAGGCTCTCCCCGTGATCGGTCGAGAAGACGACGATGTTGTCGTCGAGAAAGTCGTCGCCCCCGAGTCCCTCGAGCAGCCGGCCGATCTGGGCATCGGTGTAGCGGATCTCGCCGTCGTACAGATCGAAGTAGCGCTGAGCTTCCGTGATCCCGGGCAACCGCTGGTATTCGGGGATCATCGGCAGCGGGACCTGAGGACCGGGGGGTCCACGGAACAGCTCGCCGTAGGGTTCCGGAGGTTGGTAGGGACCGTGGGGGTCGATGAAGTGCACCCACAGGAAGAACGGACGCTCGTCGTCGCGCCCGTCGAGCCAGCCCAGCACCTGCGAGACGGTCGCCTCGGCTTTGCGGTGGAAGACGTCGCGATTCAGCTCGCGCTCGGTGACGAAATCGTCGTAGAGATCGAACCCGGCGTCGAGACCGGAGAACTCGCGGACCAGTACGAAGTTGCTGACGAACGCGGCGGTGGCGTAGCCACTCTCCTGAAGAACGCCCGGCAGCGTGCGATTCCCGGGAGCCAGGGGCTGGTACAACGTGCGGACACCGTGACCGTGAGGATAGCGTCCGGTCAGCAGCGAAGCCAAGCTGGGGGTCGTCTTGGGACGGGGCGTGATCGCCTCGGTGAACACGACCGACCGCGAAAACAGCGCGCCGATGTTGGGCGTGGTCTCCCGCTCGTAGCCGTAGGCCGACATGTGATCGGTGCGCAGGGTGTCGACGGTGATGAGTACCACGTTCGGCGAGCCCTCTGTGCAACCGGCGAGCACGTTCAGCGACAGGCACAGCAGGCCGCACAAGAACCGGTACGACGCACCGGCGCTTACCGCGGCGGGACTCCCACCCGCTAGTCCGACACAGCTCGGCTTCGCACTTCCCCCTTGGGGAGTCGGGATCGGCGCTCTGCCTTCAGGACGCGACATGTCCGCCATTCTAGACGGAAGTCGAATCCGCGGACACCGCGGTCCGGACCAAGGGGGGCCGCCGACTCGACGGCTCTGGTGAACCCAACCGGGGGATTCGACTGACCGGTCTGGCCAGGCCTCAGGGTGCGTCGCCGAGAATCCGTCGTTGCAGATCGGAGAGCTCTTCCGCAGCGACCAGATTCTCCTCCAGCAGGTACTGCGCAACGAGCCAGTCCAGGCGTTTCGCAAGGTGGGCGTCGAGTGGTAGGTACCCGGCCGCTAGGGTGCGCCACGGAGCGCGGCCCAGCTCGGACGTGGTGATGCGCCCGGGTACTCGTTCGTGAATCCAGCCCAGCCGGGTTGTGTAGACACGGATACCGGAGCGGCAATCCTCACGGATGGGAGCCTGTTCCGAGGCACTCTTGTTGCGGAACGGTTCTCCGTGCGGGCCAACTGCCAGCAGCATTTCTGCGATCGCCGCGCCCTGCACACGCTCCGCCAGATCGAAGTCGCGAAGCGTGAAGGCGATCAGCCCCAGCTCGTCGAGCGTCTCCGCGAAACGCCAGTCGCGCGGTCCGAACCGGTGCGCCGCGAGCAGCGCGCGGCACATCTCCTGTTCGGCGGCGTCGTGGTCGCCGCGCTCGATGGCACGGAAGCCCCGCTGGTAGAACTGGTTCCAGCGTGACTCCGAATCGGACGTCCTGAGTGCCGACTTGGGCCGAGGGTCGTCCGACGTGGTCTCGAGGCAGTGCTCGGGTATCCAACGTTCGCCAGGGACGTCACGTGTGACGAGGTCCGGCGCGGCCGATGCCGACGACGCGAGAAGGAGTAGGACCGGTGCGAGAAAGTAGAGCATGCTTGTTAGAGAAGATAGGCCCGGAGGCGGGCCAAGGCAAATTCACCGACCGGCTGTCGTGAGACCTGGTGGTGCGACTCCGGCAACCGCAGGTTCCAGTGACGTGTCTTGATCGGTTGCGTGAAACACCGCCCTCCGATATGTTCCGGTATGCATTTCGAGGAGTCGGTCATGTATCTGCCTCGACCACCTCGCCGACGGGTGCTGTGTTCATTGATCGCCGCCGCCGTCGCCGCGCTCACACCGGCTGTCGCGTCGCCCGTACTGGCCGACGAAGCGCTCGTCGCCGTGGCCACGAACTTCGCCGAGGTGATTCAAGAGCTCGAGGTGAGGTTCGAGAGCGTTACGCACCACCGGGTGACGTTCACGACCGGTTCGACGGGCAAACTCTATTCACAGATCGTCAATGGCGCGCCCTTCGACGTCCTGCTGGCCGCGAACCAACTGCATCCGCAGCGTCTTGAGACCGCCGGCGGCGCCGTCGCGGGTAGTCGATTCACGTACGCGGTGGGGCACTTGACGCTCTGGAGTCCCGATGCCGGGCGGGTGGCGGAAAACGGGGTCGAGACGCTGTCGTCGGGTGATTTCCGTGTGTTGGCCATGGCCAACCCAGAGCTCGCCCCCTACGGAGCCGCGGCGCGTCAGACGCTCGCAGCCCTGGGTCTGCTCGATGGGCTGCGCGAGAGAATCGTGATGGGACAGAACATCGGCCAGACCTACTCGATGGTCGCGACCGGGAATGCCGAGCTCGGCTTCGTCGCGCTGTCCCACGTTCTCAGCCGGCGCAACAGGAAACCCGGAAGCCGCTGGGATGTGCCGGCCGATCTCCACGCTCCGATCCGGCAGGATGCCGTGCTGCTCGCCCGTGCCGCGAAAAACCTCGCGGCCCACGCTTTCCTCGACTTCCTCGGGAGGCAGGAGACCAAGGTGACCATCGCGCGTTATGGCTACGGTGTCGAGTGAGCGATGGATTTGCCGGACATCGGCCCGCTCTGGCTCACGCTGAAGCTCGCGACGACGACCACCGTCATCCTCCTGATCATCGGCACGCCGCTCGCGTGGTGGCTGGCCTTCACGCATTCGCGGGTGAAGTCGGTCGTTGAAGCGATCACCGCGTTGCCGCTCGTGCTGCCTCCGACCGTTCTGGGTTTTTATCTGCTTGTCTTCCTGAACCCGACATCGCCCATCGGCGGCCTCTGGGTCCGCGTGACGGGAACGGCCCTGACATTCTCCTTCGTCGGGCTGGTCGTTGCCTCCGTTCTCTATTCGCTGCCGTTCATGGTCCAGCCTTTGCAAGGGGCCTTCGAAGCCATCGGTCGCGACCCCATTGAAGCCGCTGCGACCCTGCGTTCTTCACCTCTCGATGCGTTCTTCACCGTCGCCTCGCCGATGGCGGCACGCGGATACCTGACCGCGACGGTGCTGAGCTTCGCCCACACCATCGGTGAATTCGGCGTCGTTCTCATGGTGGGCGGCAACATCCCCGGCAAGACCAGGGTGATCTCGATCGCGATCTACGAACATGTGGAAACAATCAACTACGCCGACGCGCATCTTCTCTCGGCCGGCTTGTTGACATTCTCGTTCGTCGTGCTTCTGTTCGTTTATGTCATGAACCGGAAGTTCCCCGGTCCCATCGGGCTGGCCGGGCAATGACGGCACTCTCCCTTGCGGTCCGGATCTCCCTGGGCTCCTTCGAGCTCGAAGTCGCCGAGAAACTTCCGCTCGAGGGAATCACTGCCCTGTTCGGTCCGAGCGGTTGCGGCAAGAGCACGCTGCTGCGCATCATCGCGGGCCTGGAGAGGAAGTCGCAGGGTCGGATTGTGTTCGGCGACGAGATCTGGCAGACCGATGACGGAACGGACTTCGTCCCCGCGCATCGTCGTGGCGTCGGCTATGTCTTCCAGGATGCACGGCTATTCCCGCATCTGACCGTTGCCGGCAATCTGGCCTACGCCGAGAAGCGTTCGCGCTCGGTCATGAGCCCGATCGACCTCGATGGCGTCGTGACGGCGCTCGACCTCGGACCGCTGCTGACGCGCCGACCCTCCTCTCTGTCCGGGGGAGAACGCCAGCGGGTCGCCATCGGCCGCACACTGTTGACGCGGCCACGTCTGTTGCTGATGGACGAGCCCCTCGCCGCTCTGGATCTGAAACGAAAGGCCGAGATCCTTCCCTATGTCGAGCGACTGACCGAGGCTTTTGACGTTCCGGTCATCTATGTCACCCACGCCATCGAAGAGGTCGTCCGGCTTGCCGGACACATGATCGTCCTTGCGTCCGGGCGAAAGGTGGCCGACGGATCCGTCGAGGAGGTGCTGGAACGTCTCGATGTCCGGGACGCGACCGGTCGCTTCGAGGCCGGCGTCGTCCTGACGGCGCGTGTGACGGGCCATGACCCGGAGTATCGACTCACGCTCCTCGATCATCATGGACAGACCATCGTCATGCCCGCGGCGGATATTGCGAAGGGCAGCGACCTGCGCCTGCGGATTCGGGCACGCGATGTCGTCCTGGCGACGCAGCGGCCCGAGGGGATCAGTGTGCGCAACATTCTGACCGGGACGATTTGCGAAATCGTCCAGGAGCCTGAAACGGCCTTCGCGGAGATCCTGGTGGACGTGGGAGACGCACGGCTCCGCGCACGGCTCACCCGAATGGCCGTCGCGGAACTGGCCCTCGAAGTCGGCAAGCCCGTCTACGCGCTCATCAAGTCCGTAACGTTCGACCGGCGGGCGCTTCCGGCTCCGCCCACTGCCCCTGCGCTCATCCGCCCCGGATAGCCGGAACCGAGAAGCTCCGTGCCCGATCGAGTCGCACAGTTCCGCCGAGGGATCGGGGCCGCCGTGGCCCTCGGGTTGGTCTGTCTGTGGCAGATGGGCGGGGGCACCGCGCAGGCCCACGAGTTCTCCGTCACCAATGCGCTGATCGTGTTGAAGTCCGACGGGACGTACCAGATCGACATGATGCTGGACGTGGACGCGCTGGCGCTCGGCGTGTCCTCGAATGTCGACTCGGGGGAGATTGCCGCGGAGCTGGAGGCGATGTCGGTGACCGAGTTCGAGGGCGCGGTCGAGCGCGCGGCGGACACGATTCGACGTCGGGTGCGCCTGCGCTTCGACGGCCAGAAGCAACATCCGCGAGTCACTTTCCCCGAACTCGATCATCCCGCGGAGGTTCCGCCCGAGTTTCCCTCCGTCATGGGCACGACCGCGCGCCTGATCGGGCGGGTCCCGCAGGGTACCGTCGAGCTGACCTTCGGCGCGTCGCGCGCGTTCGGGCCGGTCCAGCTGACGATCCTCGACCAGGCCGCTCTGACCGGCGTCCGCCACCTGCTGGACGTCGCGGAGGACTCGCCGCCCTACCTCCTGGGTCGCGCCGCCTTGAGCCCACGGGGTTCCGGTGTCGCCGCGAGTTACCTCGTGCTGGGCTTCGAACACATCCTACCCAGGGGCCTCGACCACATCCTGTTCGTGCTGGGCCTGTTCCTGCTGAGCACGAAGCTGCGACCACTGCTCTGGCAGGTGACGGCGTTCACGGTGGCGCACTCGGTGACGCTGGGACTGTCGATGGCGGGCGTGCTGGCCCTCCCCTCGCGGCTGGTCGAGTCGCTGATCGCGCTGTCCATCGCCTACGTGGCGCTGGAGAACCTGGTCACACAGGAATTGAAGCCATGGCGCCCCGCGCTGGTGTTCGGTTTCGGCCTGCTGCACGGGCTGGGCTTCGCGGGCGTGCTACGCGAGTTGGGGGTACCCCAGGGCGAGTTCGTCACGACACTCATCGCCTTCAACGTCGGCGTGGAGGCGGGTCAGCTCGCGGTCGTGCTGCTGGCGTTGCTTGCGGTGGGCTGGTTCCGGGACCGAAGCTGGTACCGCAGGGTAGTCGTACTGCCGTTGTCGCTGGGAATCGCGCTGGTCGGACTGTACTGGACCGTCGAGCGGACCTTCGGCGCGGGCGGCTAGGAATCGCGGAGCGTCATGCAGCGCAACGGCCGAGGTTCAGGCTTCCCAGCGGGCGCGCCAGGCCTCCTCGAAGCGGCGTACGAGGGCGGGATAGATCAGGCGCCGTCGAAACGGATCGATCATCGCCATGTAGACCCGGGTGTAACGGCTTACCGGCTTGACGTAGATCGCCCAGTACAACGTGTGTTCGTGTCCGGCCGATTCGAGCGCGAAGAGTAGAAACGCGTGCACCGTCTGGTTGATCACCTCTCCCAGCGCCTCCCGATCGAACGTGTACACCCACTTCCAGAAGCCCCGCTGCGATCCGGGCTCGTCGAGCGATCGGCTGCGATCCTCCGCGGATAGCCGATGGACGTAGGAACGCTCGCGCATGTTCGGGTCTTCTCGGTCCCAGCCGAACAGGCGCCCCAACCCACTGCGAAGCGCGAACAGCAGACGAGTGGATCGGCCGATGCTTGCGGGCTCCATTTCGACGAAGAGATCGAGCACGTCTCGCAACGTTATTTGTGGACCGCCGCCACTGAGCCGGAAGCGCCACGCGTCGTGGAGGGGAACATCCGAGAGGAACGCATGCACGCGGAGCGGGAGTGCACGCAACTCGGTCGGGGCGACTCGCGAGCCTCGCTCGGCGGTTTCCATCGATCCCTCGGCACCGGAGAAGGGACAGGTCTTCTATTCTATCTGTCCTTCGAGGGATGCAATGTTCGAACAGGTCGCGGTCCCGCCGTTCCTCGCGGATGCCGTCGATGCGGAGCAATGACGAAGCATTCGCCCGGCACCGCTTCCGGGATAGACCCGTCGGTTGGCGCCGGGGTAGGCAAAGCCGTTGATGAAGATACGACGGGGATGCTCGGAGCGGTTGGGATCGCTCTGGTGGAAGGTGTAGGGGCCGAAGACCAGGACGTCACCCGGCTGCATCGTCGCGGTGAAGACGGCGGCCTCGTCGAGGACACGGCCCGTCTCCAACGGTTCGGAGACATGTCCCAGCTTGCAGCTCCCGGGGATCAGCCTCAATGCGCCGTTGGCCTCGTTGGCCTCGTCCAGGGCGACCACGGTCTGGACGTAGCTCCCCCGTCCGTTGACGTCGTTCCACTCGTCACCGCCGAAGCGGCGGTGGGCGCTGTCCTGGTGCCAGGAGAATTCGACGCCATCGCCGGGCAGCTTGAAGTGGGCCTGGTTGATCAACTGTTGCAAGCTGTCGCAACCCATCAGCCGTGCGGCCATCCCGACGAGTCGCGGGTCCTTGCCGAAGTCGGAGAGGACCGGCTCGGCGCCACCGCACCAGACGATGCGGTGGATCCGGATCTCGTCGGCCGCACCGCGATGAAGGACGAACCGCGACCCCCGGTACATCCCGGTCTCGCCGAGATCCTGGGCGGCCCGCTCGAGCCGGTCGAAGGCCGCGCGCATCTCGACCACCTCCGCCGCCGAGAACAGCCCGCGAACGGCGAAGAAGCCGACCTCGAAGAACTGCCGGATCTGCCGTTCGGTGACGGTTGCCAAGATGACTCCCTCCGGCGGATGCCGGACTTCTCCGTGTCGGAAAGGTACGATCGTTCGCACGCTATGCCGTAGCAGCTTTGTCACGGCCGGCGGGTCGGATAACCTCAAGGCGGAAAAGCGGGAAAACCTGGGAGGATCGCCCCGATGAAGGCCCTCACGTTCCACGGAGTGCGCACCATCCGCTGCGAGCAGGTGCCCGACCCCGTCGTCGTCGACCCCGGCGACGCCATCGTGCAGGTGCGGCTCGGAGCCATCTGCGGCTCGGACATGCACGTTTACCACGGGCGGGAGAGCGGCCTGGATCCCGGAACGGTGATGGGCCACGAGTTCGTGGGCGAGGTCGTCGCAACCGGCCGTGACGTACACAGATTCCGGCAGGGCGACGCGGTCTTCAGCCCGTTCACGACCAGTTGCGGTGACTGTTTCTACTGCCGTTCGGACCTGACGTCCCGGTGCGAGCGCGGCCAGCTCTACGGTTGGAGGGAGGGAGGAACCGGCCTGCACGGCGCCCAGGCCGAGTACGTGCGTGTACCCCTGGCCGACGGGACGCTGGTCGCGGTCCCCGAGGGCGTGGAAACCGACGAGGCGCTGCTGCTCGGCGACGTGCTGTCCACCGGCTACTTTTGCGCGGTCAACGCGGGCATCGGCCCCGAGGGTACCTACGCGGTGGTGGGTTGCGGCCCGGTCGGGCTGATGGCGGTCGCCAGTGCGCTGGAGCTGGGTGCGGAAAGACTCTTCGCCGTCGACTCGGTCCCGGAGCGGCTACGTCTGGCCGCGCGGTTCGGAGCGCAAGCGATCGACTTTCGCGCCGAGAACCCGACGGAGGTTCTTCGCGAGGCGACGGACGGTCGCGGCGCCGACGCGGTGCTCGAGGTCGTCGGCAGCCCCGAGGCCGGTCGCTCGGCCTACGAGCTCGTCAGGCCGGGCGGCACGATCTCGGTCGTGGGCGTGCACAACGAGGACCATTTCTCGTTTTCTCCGGCCCAGGCCTACGACAAGAACCTCACCTACCGGGTGGGGCGCTGCCCGGCGCGGGCGATCGCCCCCAGGCTGGTGCCGATGGTCCGTAGCGGCAAATACGACCTGGCGTCGGTCATCTCTCACCGCCTGCCACTTGTGGGCGGAGTCGATGGGTACTCCCTTTTCGACGAGAAGCGCGATGGATGCACCAAGGTCGTGCTGGAGCCCTCCGGCTCGACGCCGGCGGGGAACAGCGGCCACCGTGGTGCCGGTTGACGGTCATTCCGGTCGTTCGACGAAAGGCTAAGCTGCTCACCCGCGCGGGCTTTCGGGCCGATTCCGCCTCCAGGACGTATCATTATTCGGGTGCCCGGACGGGGCCGCGGCCTCGGCCGACGGGCGGGGCGGGCGGACCGGGCGGCGGCGGGCTTGCACAACGGTACGGTGATACCCAACATTTTGGCCTTGCCGGCTTTTCTCGGCAGGACGAGGCAACGACGTGAAACGGACCAGAGACGGTATTCGGATACTCCTGGCTTCCCAGCTCGCACTCGCGCTGGTGATCTTCCTCGCGGGATGCGCGACCCATCGGGACGTCGCGGAACCCCAGTCGTTGACCGTTCCCGCCGCTAGCGGGGGCGGGTCCGAACCGGACAGGCCGGACGAGGTACCGGTGGCGGAGCTCGGTGCCGAACACTCCAGCGCCGTGGTGCCCGACGGAAACCCCGGTGACACCGCGGAAGCGGATCCGTATGCGGCTCCCGAATCGAGTTTTGGTCCCGACATGGAGGCGGCGAACGAACCGCCGCCCGACCCCGTGATCGATCCGGCGACGCTGGTCTTCGAGGCACTCGACGCCGCCGAGACGGCCCGCTGGGTCTGGGAGCAGGGCGACATCGATGGAGCGCTGGCGACCCTGGACCAGGCCTACGGGCTGCTCCTCGAGATCCCCGACGACGACCCGGACCTCAACCAGGAGAAGCAGGACCTGCGCCATCTGATCTCGCGCAGCGTCGTCGAGATCTACCGTTCGAGGCTGACCAGCGCGGTCGATCCGGGATCGCCGATACCCCTCGACATCAACGAGCACATCGAGCGGGAGATCAAGGGCTTCCAGGGCGCCGAGCGGACTTTCTTCCTGGAGTCCTACCGTCGCTCAGGGCAATATCGACCCATGATCGTGCGCATGCTGCGCGACTCCGGCCTACCGGAAGAGCTGAGCTGGCTCCCGCTGGTCGAGAGTGGATTCAAGACCAAGGCCCTGTCCCGCGCCCGGGCGCTCGGCATGTGGCAGTTCATCTCCTCCACCGGCTACCGCTACGGTCTCAGCCGCACCCACTGGATCGACAAGCGAATGGACCCGGAAGAGTCGACGCAGGGCGCGATCGACTACCTCACCGAGCTGCACGGGATGTTCGGCGACTGGATGACGGCGCTTGCGGGGTACAACTGTGGGGAGCACCGGGTGATGTCGGTCATCCGCCGGCAGAGGGACGACCACCTGGACCATTTCTGGGATGTCTTCGAACAGCTGCCCCGGGAGACCGCGCGCTACGTGCCGCGCTTCCTGGCGACCTTGCTGATCGTGCGCGACCCCGAGAAATACGGCTTCGATCTTCCGGAGCCCCTGCCTCCGGTGGTCTTTGAGAAGGTCGCCGTGGCTCGCCACGCCCGGCTGGTGGATCTGGACCGGACATTGGGCCTGGACAAGGGGACGCTCGCCACCCTGAACCCCGAGCTGCGCCGCGGTGTGACGCCAAGCGAGGCCTACGAGCTGAACGTGCCGCCGGCAGCGGTTCCGGCGTTCGGCGCGAAGCTCGCCGAGCTGCCGGTCTACGTTCCGCCGAAGGACATGTATACCGCCCATCGCGTGCGCCGAGGAGAGACGCTGTCGACGATCGCCCGCCGCTACGGATCGTCGGTCAATGCGATCGTCCGCGCCAATAACCTGCGCAGCCGCAACCGCATCCGCGCCGGGCAGCGGCTGAAGATTCCCCATCGCGGCGCGCCCGCGCACACCATCGCGTCCCGCGTTCGGGAGGGCAAGGCAGCCTCGAGTATCCACATCGTCCGACGAGGTGACAGCCTGTGGAAGCTGGCCTCGCGCTACGGCACGACGGTGGACCGCATCAAACGGAACAACGGCCTGCGCAGCGACCGCTTGACGGTCGGCCAGAAGCTACGGATCAACACGGGGATCCCGTCGGGGGCCCGCACCTACGCGGTGCGCCGCGGGGACACGATCAGCAAGATCGCCCGAGCCCACCGGGTCTCGCTCAACGCGGTACTGCGTTCGAACGGGTTGGCGCGCTCGAGCACGATCCACCCGGGGCAGGTGCTGATCATTCCGAACTGACGCGCGGGCTTCGAGGACACGGCCGCTCGGCGCCCCGTCGACGAGGCCGGTCGGAGGGTCACCGGGCGCGGGTTGCCTGGTGCACCAAGGACTCACCGTCCCGATCCAGGAACAGCCGGTACGGCTTGTCGCGCAGAGCCATCTGCACGGTCGTTCCGATCTCGTGGGTTTCGTTACCGAGGCCCCGCATGCGCAGCACTTCGCCGGATTCCAGACGAACGTCGTCGACCCTGTCGTGGCCATAGAAGTTGCGACGGATCACGACACCCGCAACCGAAGGCGCCCCGGACGCCGCGATGGTCAGGTCCTCGGGTCGAACGAGGAGCCGACCCGGGCCATCCTCGGCCTGCGTGCTCAACTCGCCGAGTACCGAGCACACCTGTCCGCCGCGTACGTCGCAGGTCACGAGTTGCCCGCCACCGATGAACCGTGCGACCTCGGGTGCCTCGGGCCAGTTGTAGATCTCGTCCGGCGGGCCGATCTGTAGCAGCCGTCCGCGGAACATCACCGCCACGCGGTCGGCCACGCTGAGTGCTTCTTCCTGGTCATGGGTCACGAGGATCGCGGGGACCTCGGCGGCACGGAGGATCGCCGGCACCTCGTCCCGCAGACGACCGCGAAGGTCGGCGTCGAGACTGGCGAAGGGCTCGTCAAGCAACACCGCTCTCGGTTTCGGCGCCAACGCGCGAGCCAGTGCCACGAGTTGTTGTTGTCCCCCCGACAGCTGGTCGGGGTAACGGTCCGCCATCTTGTCGAGCCCCACGAGCCTCAAGGCCTCGTCGGCGGCCCGCTCACGTCGCCCACGATCGAGGACTCCATAGCCGACGTTTGCGTGCACCGATAGGTGTGGAAACAGTGCACCGTCTTGAAACACCATGATCACACCGCGCTTTTCGGGTTCTACATTTCGACCGGAACCGAACACCTCGTTTCCGTCGATGGCGATGCGACCCGACAGCGGTGTCTCGAAGCCGGCGATCGCGCGCAACAGGGCCGTCTTGCCGCAGCCGCTGGGACCCACCAGCGCCGTGATCCCCTGTTCGCCGAGGCTCAGCGAAACGCGGTCGACGACCGCCCCCTGACCGTAGCTGACGACGAGGTCCTCGATGATCAGAAAGGGGATGTCGTGTTCGGACAACGTAATGTCTCTCGTCAACGTTGCTGCGGCCTGGGTCGGTTCCTGTCGGTCAGGGCCGGACGGATCACCAGAAGGTAGATCGGCAGGGCGGAAACGACAAACAGCAACAGCGCGGGGAGGGCGGCCTCGGAATAGACGCCCTCGGACGCAGCACTCCAGACCCGGGTGGCCAGGGTCTCGAAACCGATCGGACGCAGGATCAGCGTGGCCGGCAGTTCCTTCATGCTGGTCAAGAAAACGAGGCCCGCGCCGGCCAGCAGGCGGGGGCGGATCAGCGGCACGGTGATCGTGTGGAAGACGACGATGGGGGCACGCCCCAGGCTGCGTGCCGCCTCCTCGAACACCGGGGCGACGTCGGCCATCGCCGCCCGGGTCGCCGATAGCGCCTCGGGCAAGAAGCGGACGACGTAGGCGGAGACCAGCAGGCCCAGGGTCTGGTAGATCCCCGGCGCATGACGCGTCGCGAAGAAGACCAGCGAGAGGGCGACGACCAGCCCCGGCAGCGCATATCCCGCATAGCACAGGCGTTCGTTGCCCTTGGCCAGTTTGCTGCCGTATCGTACGGCCCAGGCGGCCACCGGGATCGCCAGGACCGCCGAGACCAGCGCCGCCAGAAACGAGGCGCCGAACGAGTTCAATGTCTCGGCGCCGACGTTCCCGAGCGTGTTGCCCACGGCCCAGGCCCGGATTCCCCAGAAAAGGATCACGCCCAACGGAATCCCCAGCGTGAACAGCGTAACCACGGCCAGGAACAGCTGGCTCGGCCACTGCCAGCGACCGAGCGGGACAGGTCGGGGAGGGCGGACCGGCCGGGAGCGAACCGGGCGCAGTCCTCGTATCAGCAGGAACTGCACCAGGATGAAGACCAGCGCCAGTACGGCGAGCCCGCCGGACAGGGTCGCGGCGACACCACGGTCGAACAGCCCGCGATAGGCGTTGTAGATCGAGAGCGTCAGCGTGTCGTAGCGTGTGATCGACACGGCGCCGAAGTCCGAGATCGCGTACAACACGATCAGCAATCCGCCCGCGTAGAGGGACGGGCGGAGTTGCGGCAGGATCACGCGGAAGAACGTGTCCCAGCGGCCGCTTCCGAACCCATGCGAGCTCTCCTCGAGGGCCGGATTCAGTTCGCGTAGCGCGGCGACCAAGGGAAGGTAGAGGTACGGATAGGTGAACAGTCCGATCGCCAGCAGGGCGCCGCTGTAGCCGTAGGCGATGGATGGCAGCCGCTCCACGCCGAAGGGAGCCAGCCAACCCTGCACGAAGCCACGGGGCCCCAGCACCGCCACCAGGGCGAAGGCGGCGACGTATGAGGGAAAGACCAGGGGCAGCCCGCCGAGTAGCGCCCACACGTGCCGCCCGCGCAGGTCGGTGCGGGCCACCAGCCAGGCCATCGGGACCGCGATCGCCAGGGCCAGCGACAGCGAGCCCGCAACCAGGGCCAGGGTCCGCCAGAGCAGTCCCAGGCTGGACGCCGAGAACAGGATCGGAAACGCCCGCGGCCCCGAGTCGGCGGCCCGTAGCAGCAGGTAGAGCAGCGGCAAGTTGACGGCGCCCGCGATCAGCAGCGCCGGAACCGCGACCCGCGCCGGAGCCCGTCGCCGGGGGCGCCGGGCGGCAAGCGGCGGCGACGCTCCCCGCGAAGCATCGTACTCGCCACCGAGCCCCTGGCTCAACGAGCTCATCGAGGCCCGGAGGCGATCAGAAATCCCAGCCCAGCCCGATCGATGCCGTGCGCGGGAGGCCGGGCCGCAGGCCGGCAGGACGGCGAGCGACGACGTAACTCTCGTCGGTCAGGTTCCGAACGTGGGCAAAGATCCGCAGGTTGTGGGGCAGGTAGACGTTGCCGCTCAGGTCGACCAGCCAGCGGGCGTCGGTCGATTCGTCGACCGGGATCGGACCCTGCCCCGGGCGCGTGCGCGACTCGGCGAGGTAGCCGACGTTGACGAAGGCCGAAGCCCTTCGGTGCACGAAACCGGCACCGATCGAGCCCTGGTGATTTGGCAGGTACGGCAGCTCGTCCCCTGCCGTCACCTCGTCGCCCCAGCCGCCGAAGCCGCTGGCGAAGCTGGTCCTGAACTCGGCCTCGGTGAAGGTGTAGCTCAGGCTCAACGGCAAGCCGACCGCCCAGCCGCGTGCCCGGCCGGGGTCGTAGCCCAGTACGGTCTCGAAGCCGTAGGCCACGACCTCGCCGCCGTTGAACGTGTCACCGCTGCCGCTGCCGCCGGACGACAGCGTGTCGGCGCCCAGCAGGTTGTCGTAGTCGTTGAAGAAAACGACCGCTTCCACGTCGAACAGCGACCTCGAGAGACGGTACCCGACCTCGTAGTTGACGCTCTCCTCGGGATCGGCGCGATCGTCGGCGCCGGGCCCAGGAGGCGCGAACCCGCGGTGAACGCCTCCGAACAGCCGCGAGCCGGCACCAAGGTC
>Ga0255058_10000760_pt1 | contig 18483 bp, 20 predicted proteins | sample Cases_109_9_MG_FD_188637 | JGI IMG/M metagenome (GOLD analysis project Ga0255058, IMG submission 188637) | Seawater microbial communities from Amundsen Gulf, Northwest Territories, Canada - Cases_109_9 | ecosystem: Environmental > Aquatic > Marine > Gulf | place: Canada: Northwest Territories... | reverse complement strand
ATAGAATGGTTACTTAAATTCATAATTAGCTTTAAATCATCTTCTCTATTTTTAATATCATTTTCTGTTTCTATAATGTCGTTCATCTTTTTAGCAACACCGTCTTCTGCCACTAACACTTCAATTGGTGCTAAGGTTCCTACCTTCACCTGAATCCTGTTTTTTCTGAGTAGATCTTCAGCACTTTCCAAAGATTTATTTCTCACCCTTAACTCCTCTATTGTCTTTACAAGCTCCCAGTAAGCAGTTTGGACGGAGTTAATTACTTCAATCGCAGTCTCCTTAAGTTCTAATATGGATTTCTCATTGTTATTTCTTGCTATATATATACCACTTCTATTATAAAATATACCTGCCTTTCTTAGAAGTGGTTGGGTTATTTTGGCCTCTATAGAACCTTGTGTAACCGGGTTTTCAAGAGTAAAAGTAGATACTGGGAATACATCAGTACGTTCAATATTAAATCCTAACGTAAACATAGCACCAGTTGAAATAAGCTTTTCTAATGATGCATCTACCGTATTTGTATCTCGTTCGAATCTTGATGGATCCCCACCACTAGCACCTCCTAATAACACACCACTGTTGGAAGGTATTTCTGACTCTGCTGTCTTTCCCGTAATTTTCAGAGTGGGATCAAACTCGGATTTTGCAGCCGTAATATCTTTTTCTGTCATCATTGGCTCTAACTTTGCAATCTTTATTTCGTAGTTATTATGTATGGCCAGGATGATGCTATCCTTCAGTGTCATGTTAAGAAATTTCATATCTTTTGAAAATTCTACGTCAGGTTTTTCCTCCTCAGTATAGTCTTCTATTGCTTCTATTTTATCTGTAGGAGTTACATCCAGTATCTCTCTAAGAGCCTCCATATAGGCATTCCTTGCTTCCGCATATGTCTTTGCATATATTATTATATTCAGAACTAAAATTATCGTTAATATGTATTTAAGTTTACAAAACATATCGTTTATCTTCCCTTAATGAGGGCCATCGCCTCGGCCCTTGTAGCCGGATTCTTTCTGAATATCCCTCTTACCACTGATGTCTGGGCAATACTGCCAGTTTTCTTAATTCCCCTCATGGCCATACAAAGATGTTCTGCTTCAATAATTACCATTACGCCCTTTGGCCTGAGTGCCTTCATTAGTGCTTCAGCTATCGCAGTGGTAAGGCGCTCCTGTACCTGCAATTTCTTCGCCTCAACCTCTACTACCCTTGCAAGCTTACTCAGGCCCGTTACTCTTGAGCCATCAGGTATATACGCAACATGAGCTTTTCCTATAAAAGGCAGCAAATGATGCTCACAAACAGAAAAAAAAGGAATATCCTTTAATAAAACTATTTCATCATGGTCTTCAGATTTTAAGACTTTAATTTGTTTTCCGGCATCCATACCTATCCCTGCAAAGATTTCTTCACACATCTCAGCAACACGCCTAGGAGTATCCTTAAGGCCTCCACGCTTCGGATCTTCGCCTATACCCTCCAGAAACAATTTAACACCTTTCATTATCTTCTTTTTGTCCATTACACACACTATCTACAAAAATAATTAAAAATTCTTACGATTGATTTACTATATATCAGTAATATATGTTGTCAAGAATCAAATTAGACCATACTCTTCTAATGTCTTCTGAAGTTGTTTCTCATGTCCATCGCTCATCTTACAGAGGGGTAATCTCATTTCACCGTTTATCCTGCCAAGTAATTTCATAGCGGTTTTTACTGAAATCGGATTTGTCTCTATAAACATAGCTCTGCATATTGGAAAGAGTTTCTTATGCATTTGCCGTGACTTTTCAATCTCACCATTAAGAAAGCTTGAGACCATTTCAGAAACCTCTTGAGGGAGAATGTTTGCTACAACAGAAACAACGCCCTTACCACCAACAGACATTATGGGAAGAGTCAATGAATCATCTCCGGATAATACCGTAATATCACACAGGTCCAGTATATGACTTGTTTGATCAATGTTGCCACTTGCCTCCTTAATAGCCACAATATTCTCTATCTCATAAAGCCTGGCTACTGTTTCAGGAGTTATCGAAACGGCAGTCCTTGATGGTACATTATAAATTATTATAGGAATATCCACCTCTTCGGCAATGAGCTTGTAGTGTTCATAAAGACCCTCTTGAGTAGGCTTATTATAATACGGCGTAATCATCAATGAACCATCGGCTCCCATTTCTTTAGCATGTCTGGTCAGGCTTAAAGCCTCATTCGTATTATTAGAACCTGTTCCCGCTATAACAGGTATTCGGCCATTTGCTTTCTCAATTACTTTACAGACAACTTCTCCATGTTCCTTGTGTGTCAAGGCAGGAGATTCACCTGTCGTCCCACATGGTATTATGCCATTTGTACCATTTTCTATGTGATATTCTACCAGTTCCCCAAGCTTGTCATAATCTACCAACCCATCCTTGAATGGTGTAACCAACGCAACTATCGACCCAGTAAACATAAATTTAAACTCCTCCTTTTCTGTCTAATTTCAGTTCTGGAAGACACTCAGAAGTTTTGCTTTATAAGGTAATGTTTATATATAATATCCTTCATTTCTTTTACTGCCCTTTTAATTCCGACAAAGATTGCTCTTGAAACGATGCTGTGTCCAATATGAAGCTCCTCTACATCCATACCTTCAACAACAGGACCGGTGTTCTTGTATGTCAGACCATGACCGGCATTCACCCTTAAACCAGCATCCTTTGCAATCTTTACACCTTCTCTTAATACTTCCAGCATTGCAGTACTTTGCTTTTCACTCCTTGCATTGGCAAAATTTCCTGTGTGAAGTTCAACCGCTTGTGCTCCAACTTTGCCAGATGCAATTATCTGATCTCTATCAGGATCTATAAAAAGGCTTACATATATGTCATTGTCATTGAATTTCTTAATAATATCAGTAAGTACTTCTTTTTGTGAAATGACAGACAGTCCTCCTTCTGTAGTAACCTCCTGTCTTTTTTCAGGCACAAGAGTTATTTGCTCAGGTTTTATCCTGATAGCAATGTCAATAATTTCTTGAGAGGTTGCCATCTCCAGGTTGAGTTTAGTAAAAACTGTTTGACGTAACAAATCAAGGTCTCTGTCCTGGATATGTCTTCTGTCCTCCCTGAGATGTATTGTTATGATGTCAGCCCCCCCCAGCTCCGCAAGCCCCGCAGCTGTTACCGGGTCGGGTTCATACGTCATCCTTGCCTGCCTTAACGTAGCAACATGATCAACATTAACTCCTAATTTAATCATGATTTTTCATAAGAAATTTCATTTAGCTTCTACAATCGGTTCTACTATATCAATATGAGCCTCAGGTGGAGTCCCGTCTATTTTCAGCCCTTCAGGTATCTTACAAATAAGCGATTGATTGTATGGGCCGGGAGGGATCAGTGAACTAACGTCAATATATGCCATAATATCTTCTGGACTCAAAGCCTCCAATATTAACCTTGGACCTTTCAGACTCAAATTAATATATTCCTCCTTAAGCTTCACCTTAAAACCGTAATCAACTGGATGAAGTACATTTATCTTTACTTTTTCAAATACCTTAATATCCACTTGTTCTGACACCTTAAACCACACGTTAATTTTTTCATCACACTGGATCGGTATAGAAACATATTTGCCATCCCTTGTAACAGATATAAAATCCTCCAGGTCTACGGCCCATGGAAATGTCCTGTTTTGTTCACTTGTTATTCCACTCATATCTATTGGACTTGTATTAATTGTATCAGCTTCATTGAGAATGCTTACAGGCCCTGTTACAAGAGCCCTGCTGGGATAGAAGAATTCACTGGTTATTTCATATCCAGGTGCAATTACTCCCTCTTTTTGTATCTGTACTTTAATGTATTTACTCTCCAATCTACCAAGCGTAATATCAATTTCGTTGGGAACTATTGAATTCAACCTTACCTCTCGCGGAAAATTAAAATTTCTCCTTGTTAAACGAATAGTCCTTTTATAACTATCTTCATCTTCATCTACATCACCTATATCAGGTATGTCAAATCTTGCCGTAATTTTATTATCCTTAATCATATCAGAAATTCTATCAATAGTATTTTGAGCGCCGCTCAAATCAACAGTTACTATATTACTGCTGGTATCCAGAATAGTCAGTCCCGGAGGGGCATTTATTGTTAACTGAATATCTTCTTGAATGTCACCAGTATGTTTGTTAATAGCATAAAACCAGAGTGCAATCGCCATTATCATAGCCATACTCTTAGCTCTCAAATTACCAAATAATAGTTTTTTCATCAAGTTTAACTACTCCGAATACCTTTAACTGCCGTAGTAGACATCTCTTCTAATACTCTTCTTAATTCTTCCTGAGTAATATCTTCCTTAAGGTCTCCTCCGGCAGCCAGGGATATCAATCCAGTCTCTTCAGAAATAATTATTGAGATTGCATCGGTGTCTTCTGTAATACCAATACCAGCCCTATGACGCGTACCACAGGTTTTTGGTATGCTATCATTCTCTGTTAGTGGAAACAAACATCCAGCAGCAGCAATCTTGAGTTCCTGTATAATAACCGCTCCATCATGAAGTGGTGTACCAGGCCAGAAGATTGTACTTATAAGATCACTTGAAATATTAGAGTTAATCTTTATGCCACCTTCTATATAATTATCCAACCCATCTTCACGTTCGATTGTTATCAAGCCCCCCACTTTATTTTCAGATAAGGCTGTTACTGCCATGACAATCTCCTTGGCAATTTGTATCTCTGACTTCACAAACATTCTGAAGAATGGACTATGTCCTAATTTAATGAGTGCGCGCCTGAATTCTGGTTGGAAAAGAATTATTATTGGAATAATAAAAACCGGCAAAAATTCAGCAATAAGCCAATTAACTGTATAAAGCTCCAACTTCTTTATAAAAAGCAGTATTACTATAGAAATTATAACCAACGTAAAAGCCAGGCCACGGAGTATACCTGCTCCTCGCGTTCCCTGCATGATCCTTAAGATTATATATAATAGTATAAATATTATAAATATTTCCCCACATGACTTTATTAACATCCCTCCATTACACCAGTAGGGATGAACAATGCTATGTAGATTTTCAAAAAATACAAGAATCTCATCCATCAGGATTTCTCCTTACATTTTACTGATTCAATGGCTCTGTACATCTTGATAGCCTGAATAGTCTCCCTGACATCATGCACCCTGATAATATTTGCACCATTAATTACGGCAATTATCAGCGTTACTAATGTGCCGGCAAGTTTTGAATCAGATTTTGTAAAGTTTTGTTCGTCCGAAAGCTCGAGCACTTTATTGATAAAAGATTTACGGGAAGTACCTACCATTATTGGGAGATTTAGACATTTAAAGTCATTCAATTGTCTAAGGATTGTAATGTTATGTTCAGGCCTCTTACCAAAGCCTATACCTGGATCAATTATAATATTATTATGTGCTATACCAGATTTAACAGCATACTCAATTCTTCTTTCAAAAAACGAGATAATTTCTGGAATCAGATTATCATAAACAGGATCTTTAGGAAAATCATGTGGATAGCCCTTAATATGCATGATAATTATGGGCGTGTTATTTCCAGCCGCAACCCTTGGCATTTCATCATCAGCCTGTAATCCGCTAATATCATTGATGATTTGTGCTCCAGCCTTAATCGCTTCTTCAGCAACCTTAGCTTTATAGGTATCTACGGATATTGGTATATGTGTTTCTTTACTTAATTCTTTAATGACTGGTATAACTCGCAGCATTTCTTCATCGGCAGAAACATATCTTGAACCTGGCCTGGTAGATTCGCCTCCAATATCTATTATGTCAGCACCATCTTCAATCATTATTCTTGCACGAGTTAATGCACTCTCTAAGTCATTATATCTTCCCCCATCGTGAAACGAGTCTGGAGTCACATTCAAAATACCCGCAACAAGTGTTTTCCTACCTATTTCCAGACATCTCTTATCGTGTCTTGTATCCAAAAACCCTTACCACTTATCCTCTAAATGATAAACTATTACTTTCGCAAGCGCTGCCAGGCTTTCTTCTGCAGCAGAGTTTATGGTCTCTCCACGTTTTACAATAAACTCTGCTGAATTTTTCAAGTCATTCTCACTTATCAATACCCTGCCAGTTCTTCTATCTTCAAGTTTTATATCAACATATATTGTCAGTCTGCTTTCAATTATATTATCTGCAATATCCTGTGTGAGTATGCCTTCGGTAACTTTCATTATCTTGCCAGTTAAAATTGTGTCTGCATTATCTTTCTGGACAATTCTTAAGTTTGTTTTGGACATAATCTCATCCTTCACTGCCTTTGTAAGTTCAAATTCCAGACCTCTTCTAAACGTAATATTGTCAAAAACAGGAATATAAATACTATTAATCTTACGGCTGATCAATGATTTCGTTGAATATCCACATCCTGATATTAATGCAAATATTATTATGAGACATGCTATTTGATTTAATACGATCCCACTTAGTCTCCATTTAAGGAAATTAAGCCTGAGGATCAATCTGCTTTTATTGAGATAGTTTTTGGTAGCTTGCTCTTTTGTTTTTATTTTTTTCATAATATTTTCCCTGTCACCTTATCGCTCCAACTGTTTTAAGCATTTCAATCTTTTCTTCCGCTCTGTCTGCCCATTCAGTGTTTGGATAATCCTTGATCACCGACTCAAAATATAGGAGACCGGCATCTGGTCTTTTTCTGCGCAAATAGAATTCACCTACCTTATAATCCCTCTCTGCCATTACAATATCTATTTCCCTGATTATTTCCTTTGTGGTATCAGCCAAGGTACCCTGAGGATTATTGGCAAGGTATATTTCAAAACCCTCGCGAGATCCGGAAAGCAAGTCATAATTTCTCTCTTGAATACGGATATCACTCAATTTGCAATACGGAATTCTGAACTGAGCGTATGGAACCCATTCACTATTTGGATAATTTTCCATAACGCTAAGGTAGCTGGCTTCGGCCTCTTTAAATTGACGTAATTGGTAATAACAATCCGCAATTTTCACCTGTGAATCAGCAGCTATAAACCCGAGTGGGTTTCGCTCGATAATACTCTCAAATACCCTGATAGCTCCGTTTTCATCTCGCTCCATCTGGGCAATGCCAACCTGGAACTCCTTCTCCAATATCTCATGTAACCTGCGGGTGCCGGGATCCTGTTCTATCATATGCTCATACGCCTTGAAGGCATTCTTATAATCACCTATCAGATAATATGCCTTTCCTATGTACAACTGCGATTCGTCTGCAAGTTCTGATCCGGGATTATTTTTGATAATATCCTTAAAAATATCGATAGCACTTATACACTCTCTGTCAACCAATAGTGTAACAGCATACCTGAATCGTTGGTCCGTAGTTTCTCTTGGTAGTCGCTCAGGGTCAGTCCAACTTGTCTCACTGCTCCATACCCATTTTGCATATGACACCTTTGCGTCAATAAAAACGAAGACTGCAAGTATAAAGAACACCACTATTTGTCTTTTCATATATATCTCCACATCTTAAGTTTTTTATTTAAGATAAACGATAAATAATAAATCAACACTCTTCTGATCTCGACTTGAAGTGACGACTGTATAGATAAACGGCCTGTGTCTTGCACCTTCTTTCCAGCCAAATAGTTAATTGTTGCTATAGACCCACCAGATATCTTTACTTTTTCTCTAATTCTCCCGCTACAATCAGCACAAAGCACACCCCCTTCTGATGCGCTGAAAGAAGAAAGTTGTTTTGCATCCACCTTCGCCTCACAGCTGGCACAACCACTCATTTCAGGGAGGTATCCAAGTAAAGCAAGTAATTGCACCTCGAACGCAATAGTATTTACAGTAGGATCACCTTTATTAGCTATCTCGCAGAGCGTATTCCTTAACAACTCAAAGAGAGGCGCGTTCTTATCATTTTCTTCAGTAAACTCTCTCACTAATTCAAGAATATAAAGAGCTGAATAGTATTTTCTTGAATTATTCCTCAGTAAATGAAAATTATCACGCAACGCCCATTCGGTTAAAATATTCAAAGTTGAACTCGCTCTTTGAATAAACACTATATGGTTATACGTCAACAAATCTATACCCCCGCTTATACCCTTTACAGAACGTTTTAATCCCTTGGCTAATGCCTGAATCCTGCCAAAATCACGTGTATAGAATGTTATTATCTGACTGGAATCTTTATAATCGGTCCTTCTTAAAGTAATAGCAGGTGTTTTACAAAAATCCATCTTCTACTCTTGGTACATTATAGCCCAGGGTCTTAAGTATTTTCGATTCCTCTTCATGCATAACCCTGGCATTTCCTTCGTTGCCGTCATCATATCCCAATAAGTGTAATAAACCATGTATTATATATAAGACAATTTCACCTTCAATGCTTATGTTTCTTTTATCTGCTGTATCTACTGCAATTTCTACTGAAACAATAATTTCTCCACTTAATAAATTCTTATTATTGCTTAATGGAAAAGATATCACATCTGTAACTTCATCAGAGTTAAAATACTGTTTATTAAGCTCTTTAATCTTGCTATTGTCAACAAGGGCAATACTCAGCCTGGCATCCTTTCCCTCTTTGTTTAATACCTCCTTAACCGCACGCTTAATCTTACTTCCCTTAATCTCATAATGCTTTTGTAAGTTAGCTATCTCTACAATCACTTTTTAATTATCGTATGCATCGACAATATCCCTGACAAGCCGGTGCCGTACAATGTCCTTGCGTGTAAGGTATACAAAATCAACACCGGATACACCCTTTAACCTCTCCTGGACGTCTATGAGTCCAGATTTCTCTCCAGTTGGCAAATCAACCTGGGTTATATCGCCCGTAACCACCACTTTAGTCCTTATCCCAAAACGTGTCAAGAAAGTCTTCATTTGCTTTGCAGTACAATTCTGTGCCTCATCCAGTATTATAAAAGAATCATTAAGTGTTCTACCCCTCATAAAAGCCAGAGGCAGTATTTCTATTAAGTCGTTCTCAATATATTTCTTTACCAGTCCAATCTCAATCATGGCAGCCAGGGCATCATACAACGGTCGCAAGTATGGATTTACCTTTGCCTGAATATCACCCGGCAGGAATCCCAATCTCTCCCCAGCCTCTACAGCCGGACGAGCGAGAACAATCTTCTTTAGATAACCGCTTTTCATTGTGGAAAGAGCCAGGGAAACAGCTAAATATGTCTTTCCTGTCCCGGCAGGGCCAATACAAAAGACCAAATCGTTATTTCTTATCGCATTAATATATCTGGCCTGCCCCTCAGTCTTGGGTGTTACAGGCTGCCCTTTAATTAATACCTCAATTGACCGTTCCGGTATTGAATGATCTATCCCCCTGTCTATGTCCGCAATAACAATATCAATGTCATCATTATCCAACTTGCCAGTCTTTCTTATTATTTTTATCAGGCTGTTAACAACGTCTGTCAGCTTTTTAACTCTATCAAACTCACCTTTATATTTTAACACCCCATTTCTGGCAACAATCTTTACGCCAAAAACATCCCTCATAATTCTGAGGTTTTTATCATGATTACCAAACAAAACAGAAGCTTCCTGGTCACTTTCCAGTTGGATTTTATTTTCAACAATTGTACTGTTAGCTGATACTTCACTCATATTATGACGTAGATCAATATCCTATAACTACTAAGAAATAATATGCTACCGGTATGCTTATGAGTAATGAATCTAATATATCAAGTAAACCTCCAAAAGCCGGAATTGCACTGCTTGAATCCTTGACCTCCATGTCTCTTTTTATAATAGATTCTATTAAATCTCCACATATTCCTGAAGCTCCAACTATTAGCCCAAACGGTACTATTATGTAAAAAGGCAAAATCTGCATCCCCGGCAAAGTATTCAGTCCAATGGCTATCATCAGGCTGCTGAATAAACCGAACAATGCACCTTCAATAGTCTTGTTCGGGCTAAAGGATGAAAGCTTGTGCCTGCCAAACTTCCTGCCAAAAAGATATCCTCCTATGTCGCCGCCTTTGGTAATAAGCAACACAATAAGTACAACACTTAATCCATTGGACATATGCCGAATCGGCATTATAAACGAAAGAAAGAAACATATATAGATTATCCCGAAAATTGTGACAGAGACATTCTTAATCGTATCATCAATACCTCGTTTAAGAGCCTGGACACAAAATAACCAAAAAATTATAGGGAAAAATATGCACGTATATAATGGTTTCAACCCTTCCTGATAGATCGACAGCCAGAGCCCTAAGAAGACAATCACACCTCCAATTATTCCCGATACCTTGAATGGTGTAAAGCCTTTCTTTTCTACTATGTTGTAAAATTCAAATAAACATAACCCGCCAGCAAGAAGACCCACAAGACCAAGACCTTTATCGGAATCAATGGTATAATCAAATGAAACTATGCCGCAAAACCCAAGCAGCATGGCGGTGCCAAGTATGATTCTTGTCTTAAGCACACTCATCCTATTAACCCGCCGTACCTTCTTTCCCTTTTAGCATAATCACTTAAGGCATCTTCCAGTTGCTTCTTTCTGAATTCAGGCCAATAGACAGACGTAAACCACAACTCTGCATAAGATACTTCCCAGAGCAGAAAATTACTCACACGCATTTCACCGCCTGTCCTGATAAGCAAATCCGGATCAGTCATATCAGACGTATACATGTAGCCCTTAAAAACATCGTCATCTATCTCTTTAAGTTTAACTACACCTTTCTTCACATCCCTTGCCAGTCCCTTTGCCGCATCTACTATTTCAGTCCTTCCTCCATAGTTAAGCGCAAGGCACAATATCATCCCTGCATTATTTTTACTTTCTTCCATGCTGATAAATAATTCCTTTTGAACATCTTCCGGCAGAGCCTCTGTCCGTCCAATTGTTTTGAGAATGATGTCATTATCTCTTATGGTCGGTCTTTCTGCGATTAAAAACTTTTTCAACATTCTCATCAAAAAGTTTACTTCCGTCTTTGAACGTTTCCAATTCTCATTTGAGAATGCATACAGAGTTAATTGCCCTATGTGTTTTTTGGCACATTCAGTTGTTATTTCCCTTACAGAATTAACGCCTTCTTCGTGTCCTCTGATTCTGAGAAAACCCCTTCGTCTTGCCCAGCGTCCGTTTCCATCCATTATAATTGCTATATGATTTGGTAATCTCTTCTTTTTAACCATTATTCAAATACTGATAATCTGTGAACGTTCGGGGCCAACAGATACCATCTTTACTTTCAATCCGATAATTTTCTCAATTGTTCTAATGTAATCCATTGCCTTTCCGGGAAGATTTTTTACATCCCTGACATTAGAAGTATCGGCCAGCCAGCCGGAAACTTCTTCATAAACCGGCTCACAATTTTCCAATACATCTAAATCTGCAGGGAAATTATGATAAACTTTCTTGTCACTTTTATATCCCGTACAGATTCTAATAGTTTCCTGGTCATCAAGCACATCCAGCTTAGTCACTATAAGCGAGTCTACGCCGCTGATCCTTACAGAATGTTGTATGGCCACAGCGTCAAACCAGCCGCATCTTCTTGGCCTGCCGGTAGTAGACCCGAATTCACCGCCTTTCTTACGAATATGCTCTCCCTGTTCACCATCAATCTCTGTAGGAAAAGGACCACTGCCAACCCTGGTTGCATATGCCTTCGTAATCCCGATTATATCGTGAATCTGCTTTGGAGAAACCCCTATACCTGACGACACTCCACCTGCTGAAGCATTAGAGGAAGTAGTAAAAGGATAAGTCCCAAAGTCTACGTCCAGTAATGAACCCTGTGCACCTTCGAAGAGAATCTTCTTCTTATCCTCTATAGCCACGGCCATTAATTCAACGGTATCACATACAAAGGGAGATATCTTGTCAGCATAAACGCAATACTCTTCATAAATTTCTCCCCATGAAACAGGTTCGTCATTATACAAATCAACGAATAACCTGTTTTTCTCTTCTACTGTTTTCTTCAGTTTCTCTTTAAAATGTTCTTTATGCAATAATTCAGCAACCCGAATACCTTCTCGTGCTATTTTATCAGTATAGCATGGCCCTATACCACGGCCTGTTGTGCCAATCATCGAATTGCCCTTCTGCTTTTCTATAAGTAAATCCAGTTTCTTATGGTACGGAAAGACGACATGTGCGCGATCACTGACAAACAAATTTCCGTTTACGTTAATGTTTCTCTTTGATAACCCTTCAACTTCATCCAGAAACAGACGTGGATCAAAAACAATGCCGTTTCCTATTACACATTTCTTATCCTCATGTAATATCCCTGAAGGTATTAAATGAAATATAAACTTTTCGCCATCAATGATAAGTGTGTGACCTGCATTACCACCGCCCTGATACCTGACAATTATGTCATAATCCTTCGCCAGGATATCTATTATCTTTCCTTTGCCTTCGTCTCCCCACTGCAATCCGATAACACAGGTATTTGTCATAAGAACTCACTTTTCTGTCAAAATATATGAATATATTGTACAAAATAATTTCTTGTAAGACTATACAGAAGCTATTGGTAGATATGAACTTGCAATTATATGATATTAAAGTTAAATGTCAACAACAATAAGGACTTTAGAGCACCTCATCTTTGTATTTCAATTGACTTTCTATCTTGCTTCTCGTAATCTACTTCAGACAAAGAATGTAATATTTTACAGCATGACCGCAAAGAACACGTACTGGAATATAATGTCAGGTCTTGACACCATTCTTATTTTTGCATACTCACGAAATAAACATATTAGCTGTATGTATCATGTCAAGACCTGACACTTGTTATTATGACAAATAGTTTCAATAATCCTGAGTTTTATAAGCATCTGAAAGCAGCAACTAATGAGGCATCAGTCTTGCTTCAAGATATTACATCAGGCAAAATAATTCCAAAAAAAGGGACCATAAACGACGTGATTGCAGGAGGTTCTTTTTTTATGTCATGTGAGCAGTTCCTGATGAAAGACTTGTCTATAGAAAGACTAATAACTATTCAGAAACCAGAAGAACGTCTAGAGGAAATAAGAAATACATTATTACGTTACATCAAAAAGTATTTGGGCGATCCGCACCTTGATATAATACCTCCGCTCCCAATCTGGGGAACAGATAAAATGAGCAGTTACTCTATTGATGGTTTCTCTAAGGAATTTAACGAACAAACTTTTAATGATTACTACGCTGAATATGAACAGTTTCTATACTCCAACCTGCCCATTAAGTATCACATTGTTGTGGCATTAGAAAACTTCTTTTGTGATTTGTCCTCAACCGTTATCAGGCTCTCCAACAATACAAGAATAATACCAAATAGAAACACATTCTATTTTGGATCAACATGTAAAAACAATGCTGAATGTATGAATGTTCCATCTTTTAAAGGTGGGAGCTTTAATCCTCCTTTTTTCTGGCTTGAAATTGACTGCGAGATGGAAAAAGAAAAAGTTCCCTCGGAATTGAAAGAACATATTGAGCAAGTCTCGATGGAAGAGGTTCAAAAGGTTTTGAAAATCCTGCGGTCGTACAAAGAAGGAGATTTCAGGTATAGCCTTGTGTATTGGTGCCCTGAAACACCTTGTGACCCACCTTATAACAATGATGTTGTTTTTTGCTATATGGGCAACTACCACAATTCAAACAAATATTTACTTCAAGAGGATGATGTTAAAGAATGTCAGATTTTATTTCAGAAATACACAGATAACTCAAACAAAAAAGACTTTCCGCATTCTGCAATTTATTATTTAGATAAAGGTGTAAGAGAAACTGACCTGAATGATAGACTTGTTGATTATACTGCTGCATTAGAATCACTCTTTGTTGATGGAAAGGAAGGAATAGCTTTCCAACTTGCACAAAAAACAGCTTTCTTTTTAGAGAAAGACAGACAAAAGTGCAGAGAAATATTTGAGGACATTAAAAAAGCGTATGGTTTTAGTTGCAATATTATACATGGTGATTATCACAAGATAAAAGACGAACTTGAGCTTAATAAATATACTGAAATAACTGAAGGATATGCCAGGCGAGCAATAATCAAATGGATAGACATGATAGATAAAGGAAGGAATCGCCAGGAGATATATAACTTAATAGAAGAAAATCTGTTTCCTTGATAAATTATCTGTGCAAGAAAACAGGGTCACATGGCAGCTGGCATTAAAAAGAAGAAATCAGTCACGAAATAATATTGACGTTTATGAAGGCTAATGAAGAAAATTTACAAGTGCGTTCTCTCATTACATAGATCAGAAAAACACAAACAAGACACTTTGATTGCCAGTCAAATGTCTCCTCAAATGAACAATGCAGTCAGGAAAGACTTTTTTCCCTTGTAAATGAGGCAAAGGCAACACCTCAGTAATGTTCTATCAGACCCTTTAATTTTGTGACAAATTCTTCATAATAAAGAGGCTTTGTCACAAAATCGTCAGCACCATTCTTATACGCTTCATCAATAGCAACTTTATCAGAACTTGTTGATAAAATAATTACAGGTATTTTTCTATATTTTGGATTCTTTCTTAGAAATCTAAGAATATCCATTCCATCAATTTTTGGCAAATTAAGGTCTAATAAAATCAGTCTGATTCTGCATTCCATATGCCCACCCCATTTAGCACTAAGATCCTGAAAACAATCTACAGCGTCCATACCATCCCGCGCCAGTATAACGTTTCTTTCTATACCTTCCTCCTCAAGAACTTCCACAATTAAATTTGCATGGTCTATGTCATCTTCAACAAGTATAATCTTCTTTTCTTCCACCGTTTCCCCTTGCTTATCCTTCTAACTCACAAGCTAGTTTACAAAATTATGGCCCTCTTATACTCTATTTAAAGTCCTTTCCGTAAATATTTAATAATCTCATCACTGATGTGACAATCACTATGCATATATACTATTTATTCCACCCCCATGCCTCAACCTCTTTAAGAAATGGATTATCTGTCAGATCGTATCTGAGCGGAGTTATGGAGATATAACCGTTTTTAAGTGCATGCATATCGGTACCAACAACATCTATTTTCGGCCAGCCGGTTCCTGCCAGCCAGTAATAGGCCACTCCACGTGGATCAGTCCGTTTTTCATAGTGTTCGTCAAAATCACCGGAAAATTGTTTAGTAATCTTTATCCCCTTAATCTTATCCTTCGATATATGAGGAATATTTACATTGAGTAGAGTTCCTCTCGGTAATTCTTTATTGATTATGTGCGCAATTATATCTTTTGCTATGTCAGCAGCCCCATGGATATCAGGTGATGATTCTGAAATCTCCAGAGATATTGCCACGGATGAAATACCTAAAAGAGCTCCTTCGATAGCCGCAGCAACCGTCCCGGAATATAATACGTTTATGCCAACATTAGCGCCTATATTAATACCAGATACCAGTAGGTCAGACTTCTCCTTCATTATCTCTCTCACCGCAAGCTTGACACAATCTGCCGGTGAACCGTCGATTCCATAACCGACAAAATCACCATTTACAGATACATCCCTCACTCTCAAAGGATGACTGAAGGTTATCGTATGCCCTACTCCACTTTTCTGCACATCCGGTGCAACTACCGTAACTGCACCAAATGATGCTAACGCTTTCTTCAGTGTCAAAATGCCCGGTGAGTATATGCCATCATCATTTGTTAAAATTATCTTCAAAAATCCCTCAATCCTTAAATCCGCTTTCACTGATTACTTCAGCTTTTTTAGCTTCAAATTCTTCCTGACTAATTAATCCATCATCTTTTAATTTCTGCAATACTTTAAGTTTTTCGTCGAGAACAATCCTGTCAATTACCACTTTTTCTTCTTTCTTAACTTTCCTCCTTGCATCTCTGATCTTCTGCTCTCCTTCTTCTGTCAGGACCAGAATCTTTTGTTCTTCTTCAATCACGTCACCTGATTGCCCCTCTATTTCTTTGCCGGGCTCAATTTTTTCTTCATCTTTACCCCATAAACCTAACCATTTCTTATCCCCTCCATCATCCTTCTTCTTTTCTTTCCTGGACTTCTTCATAGCTTTATCATATATATTTGCCTTCTTCTTTTTAACGTCGGCTGATACTCCAAACTCTTTTACATCTTTACCTTCAAAAGGAGGAGAAAATATTGAAACAACAATGTTTGTCACTTCTCCAGTATTAATAAGTTTGTGTACGAACAATCTCGGAATTACTACCATCATACCTTCCTTTACACTATAGCGTGTACCGTCAAGTTCCAATATACCGCTCCCTTTCTCAATGTACATTATCACATCATGGGATTTATGATAATGTGCATCCATCTCTGCGTTCTCTCTGATTTGGAAAAGGTATATACTTGAACTTTTGTCTTTTCCTATTGGAATAATCTTAAAGTTCTCATCTTCCGCAAGAGCTTTTTCATTTACAATTTCATCAATATTCTTGATTTCAGGTAAATATATCTCTGGAAAAGAGGTGGGATTCTTTAATGACTCGACAAACTCGCTGGGCTTCTGCAATCCCTTACAACCGGAAGTAACAAGGAATACATTAAGCAGGAGAAATATCAATATATTTTTAAAAAGCATAGTTTTAGGCATAATTACTCTGTAAAGCTCCTTTCTGACAACCTTAAAAAAAACAGCTTTTCGATTTTAACAGCAATATCAAAGGTGGTCAATATAAAATAAATCAATGGCAATTTATCAAAGAACATAAAAATAATTTAATAAAAAGATTGAAATATTTATTTTTAAAATATAACCTTAATCTGAAGGAGGAAAGCTTTAAACATCATCCTGTTTCATTGCATAATGGGTGATGATAATTTAACCTGGATTCCCTGCCTGCCCGACATTCATTCAGGCGGGCAAATGCGAGGGTTGACCCTCCCTTCCGGGAGGAGTACAAAATTGTTTTCATGTAAAGTAATATGAATTTATTTAAACAGAAATTATTAGATAAAATATCATTAATACTGATAATATTGTCATTTTCTTCATGTCATAGTTATTCAGCTAATTCCCCTACCAACTTCAATGATATAATGGAAGGTGAGTGTACGATAATAGACCTGACCTATCCATTGAATCAAGGCAATGCCTATTGGCCCGGCCCATCGTACTCCCCATTTAAATACAAAACGGTAGCAACTCTGGAAAATAACGGTGTTTTCTCCGGCGTGTATTCTACACCAGAACACCTGGGCACTCACATAGATGCTCCAAATCATTTTGAATCCAATCAGCCATCCGTTGATAAGCTTAAACTGGAAAACCTTATTGGCCATGCATCTGTTATAGACATTTCTGAGAAAGCAGACCGTAATGCAGATTATGAACTTACTATAGAAGACATTATTTTATGGGAAGAATTAAATGGTTCAGTTCAAGGCGAGTCTATTGTATTTATTAATACAGGTTGGTGGAGAAAGTGGAAGAATTACGATAAATATAAAAACACTGATAAGTCCGGAGATCTCCATTTCCCTGGCTTTTCCAGGGATGCCGCAAGGTTTTTAGTTGAAAAACGAAATGTAAAGGGAATTGGTATAGATACTCTAAGCGTTGATTATGGAATATCATCTGATTTCGCCGTTCATCACATTCTAAATGGCGCAGGTAAATATATATTGGAAAACGTAGCTAATCTTGATAAACTTCCACCAAAAGGGGCAACGATCATAATAGCGCCAATAAAGATTGAAGGAGGTTCAGGCGGACAAGCGAGGATATGGGCAATTTTGCCATAAGCCTGATCTGTGCGAGTCGTATCGTAAGATTTATGTATAACGATTTAAGACAAATTTATTTAAAAGTAAATCAAGGAGTATTTTTATGAGAGTTGTTGACAGAAGAAAAGTCCTGCCTGAAGTAACAATCGGCCTTAACAAAGATGAAACCACAATTCTTGCATCTATCCTGGGCAAGAGTGAATTAGAAAAAGATTTTTGTCAGGATTTGCTAACCAAGATTGACGTAGTCCTGAAAGATGATGATTTCAAAGAAAGAAATGTTTGACCAACTTAATCATCTATGATTCTGACTGCTAAACAACAATATAATAATAGTATTATTAATTCGCTTTTCAGGTTGCGCAGCACATCAAAAAAACATGAATGGTTTGCAAAGGATAAAGTACAACATTTTTCAGCTTCCTTCCTGATTAGAGCTATAAGAACCTGATTTGGAACTTTATTGGTAGTGTTGCCGGAGCATCAATATCCAATGTGTTAGACTGACACTTTAATCTGAACTAGTTGCAGTAAATATTAGATGTATGTATCATGTCAAGACCTGACACTTGTTATTGGACACTTGTTATTGAACAATTAAGGGGTTGAGAGGTTTATGAACTCAGGAATTGTTATAGCCCTAAATCCAGATTTAAATTTATTGCAATTCTGACCCAAAATGGAAATTTACCTGGTTAGGCATGGAGCTGCCTACACAAAAG
>Ga0255058_10000759_pt1 | contig 18484 bp, 25 predicted proteins | sample Cases_109_9_MG_FD_188637 | JGI IMG/M metagenome (GOLD analysis project Ga0255058, IMG submission 188637) | Seawater microbial communities from Amundsen Gulf, Northwest Territories, Canada - Cases_109_9 | ecosystem: Environmental > Aquatic > Marine > Gulf | place: Canada: Northwest Territories... | reverse complement strand
TCGGCAACGGCACGTTGCAGTATTACCTCTTCCTGGCCTACGGGAGATACCTCCCGCACTCTGGCACTCCAACGATCGCGGATCCGTAATGGCTGACAAGGACACGCTATGGACGGCGGTCAAGGCTCGCTACGCCGCCGATGGGCTGATCCCGCTGACGAACATCTTGGATCGATCATCGGTAGCGATCGACGACGCGGTGGGCACGGAAGCGGCGAACGGCACGATCAACCTCTGGCCCGCCTACGCTCAAGTCGCGTTCGACGTTGCCGATCAGTTGCACATCGAGGCCGCCGCGTTGGGCACGATCGCGTTCCTGTTCAGGCGAGGCGGCACGTCGAGCAGCATCGAACAGGTCAAGTGGGACACGGTGTTCAGCGCCGACGGTGTGATCGCCAAAGTGAAACGCACCGGCCCGCGTGGGCGCCCGGCGCCGAGCACCAACAGCGGCGTGTCGCAGAAGTCCGAGCTCCTGGCGAACGGTCAGCGAGCCCGCCCGTGGGCGGACTGGGCTTCGTTGCCTCATGGGATCCGGCCGCAGCGCCGGAGTTCAGTGGATGACTGAGCCATGGCAACCGCAGGATTCCGCAAAGGGGCCAAGATCACCCGCTGGGAGCGGGCTCTTGCCAACCCAGCGGCGGCGCTGAAGCAGATCGGCGCTCTGATGGTGGCCGAGTCCCAGGCCGCCTTCAAGCTGCAGCGGTTCGGGCGGACAGCGTGGGCACCGCGGGCGCGCGTCAACGTGTTCGGCATCCTGGCGGACATGAAGAAGGGCTCCACGCCACCGAATAGACGATTTCAGCGGCGGCCGGCGCTGCGAGATACAGGCAGGCTCGCGGCGTCGATCGCCTTCTCGGTCAGCGGCAAGACGGTGACGGTGGGGTCGAACCTGCCGTATGCCGCCGCGCATCACTTGGGCGAGGAGGTTGAGTCCGAGGAGATCACCGAGGAGATCCAGACGAAGCTGTGGGAGTGGCTCAAGGGCGAGAGCGCCCAGCGAAGGCGCCAGCTCGGGTGGCTGCTCAACCAGAAGTTCCGCGGCACTCGGCTGACGATGCAGCTTCCCAAGCGGCCCATCGTGGGGATCACGAAACAGACCATCGACGACGTGCGCGAAGCGGTCGGGGTGGAGATCTTCGAGGTGCGCTGATGGTAGCCGGAGCCGTAGCCACCATCATCCACGGCCCGGGCCGCCTGATCGTCGGGCCTACCGAGGTGTTCGACGGCGGCACCCACCCCTACGGCGGCACCGAGATCGGGCTGGTGAATCAGGCGGTGGTCACCCCGCTGGGCCGGCCCTACCGGATCGAGAACGAGGGGCTCGGCGAGGCGTCGGACGTGACGCAGGCCAACAACCGCTACCGGTTCACGTGCTTTGTCCGGGGCTTCGACGACGACGCGGTTCGGCTCCTGTTCGACGGGCACTACACCGCCGGGGACGTGACGCAACACGCGGTATTCAGCGTTCCAGGGCTCCGGGATCCGGGGACCACCGGAGTCGGCGGGAATGACATCGTGCTGGCGTTCGTGCCCGATGACCTGATGCACGCCGATGGTGTCGTGATCTACCGGGGCATCCCGTGGTGGACGGAGGACGCCGAGGTAGCGTTCCAGAAGGGCGCCGAGTTCGGCATCCCGTTGCAGGTAGACTGCCTGCGCAACAGCAACGACCACACCCTGAAGATCGGGCGGCTGCCTGATCTGCCACTGACATGAGCCACCAGCCCGACGTAACTCCTGACGCCTACGCCCGCTGGCTGCAAGCCCAGCGCCCGCCGTTCGACTGGTTCATGGAACTGCCGGAGGAGGGGCAGCAGGAACTCGCCATGCAAGGCGTCATCCACCGGTGGGATGCGGCCCAGGATGCGGCCATGGCTCTGCTGGACCCGGAGCGGTTCGAGGTGGAGTGCTACGGTGACGAGTCCGAGGCCGAGGAGATCCAGGTCCGGCGGTTGGCGGCCAAGGCGGTGGGCCACATCCTCGGCGCTGAGGAGCCGCAGGCTGCGCCCCAGCGGCCCGGGCCGGAGCCCGTCCGGACAATGGCCGGAGTCCTCGACCGGCGAGAGGAGGCCGATCAGGCCCGAGCCAAGGCGACAGGGGAGCAGCGCAGCTTCCTGGGGCGCAAGCCGGACGCGGTCAAAACCGTCGAAACGGTCGAAACGGTCGAAACCGTCAGAACGCCCGTTCCAGAACCGGACCCCCGCGAACCCCTCAAGATCGTGGAGGTGCCCGATTAATCCCTGGCAGCTCGCCCAGCAGATACAAGCCGAACTCCGGGCCGTGGTCTGGCCTACCGGAGCCGGCGATGTGGTCTTCGGTGCCCAGAAGGGACAGGTCGCGGTCTACGCCGGGGCACCCACCGAAGAACAGTTCCCGAAAGCCTTTCCGTGCTGCCTCATCGTCCTGGGGGATGGTGACCCGGACGAAGATCACCCGACTCTCATCACGCACACCTTCCGCCTCGTCACCGGGGTTCTGGCCACCGGCGACAGCCTCGGCGAACACGCGCTGATCGGCGGGCCGTCCTCGGACCTGGGCAAGTCCGCGAACCGGGGCATCGCCGAGGTGACGGAGCGCGTCCGGTCCGCCGTGGGTGAACTCACCGGCGCCGACGGGGCGAAGATCCAACTGACGGCGACGGCCATTGATACGCCGTTCCTCGTGGGTGCGCTGCGGCACGTGGTGTTCGACGAGCACACCATGACGGCGTTGTGCACGTCGGGGCTGCACTACGCGGCGCCGCAGCATGTCAAGCGGGTGGGTTCGGCCTGGACCTGGGAGGGCGGCGACCTCAACGGCGCCGGGCACTGTTCCGGGCGGTTCGACTTCTTGCAGTATCGCTTGGTCGAGAAGGCGGGCTTCACGCCCAGCACGAGCCCGAGCGACGGCACGGTCCGGGCGACGGTGACCACGGCGGCGGCGACGTTCGCGCCGACGTTCGCCAACACCTACACGGTGTTCGCGGACTACAGCTCCCGGGGCCAGACCGGCGTGGTCGAAGGCAGTTCTGATCCGGTGGTCGGTTCCTACAGGGTGGTGCTGTAGTGGCTTCCCGCGACGACATGGTGATCCAGCCCAGCCTCGAGGAGCGGGGCAAGCCGTCCCGGCGGGTGGACGCAGCACGGGGCCAGCCGAAGCGAGGCGCGCGGCGAGGGCGTGGTCGACTCAGCAAGGTGGTCGCGTTCAAGGCCGCGAAACGAGCCGCCACGAAGTCTGGCGCGTCCCGCCTTCTCTCCCGTGTCAAAGCTGCCGCCGTTGCCACGGCCGTCGCGGGCGTCATCGCCAAGAGGATGAGCGGCATGACGTTCGAGCAGATGAGGGAGAAGGGCTCCGATGTGGTGTTCGGCGAGAAGGCGATGAAAGCCCGTGCCGCGGGGGCAGCTTCCGCCACGCTGATGAGCAACATGAGCATGATCGCCTATCACCGGGAGTCGGAACGGGCCCGGCGCACCGGCACCGCCAACAGAGCCTTGGCCGATACCGCGATCGTTCACGGTCAACTGATGCAGATGGAATTGCAGCGCCAGCGCGGGATTCGGCGGTTCATTCTCGACGACAACCGGTTTCGCGCTGAGAGCGTGGCGGATCTCATGGCTGACTCCGCCGGCCTGTGGTTCGAGATGATGGGCAATGAGTTCGTCCGGTTCTTCGAGGGACGCTGATGGCAGACGAAGCCAAAGTCAAAGTCCGGCTGGACACCAAACAAGCGAAGTCCGAACTGCGCGGACTGAACAAGCTGGCGGCGGGTTCGGCGGCGGTGATCGGTGGTGCCGCGGGCGGTGTCGTTGGTGGAGCTCTCGGCCGCGCCGCTGGTGCTGCTGGGGGTGCCGCCAAGGGCGCGGTGACGCGCTCGATCTTCGGGCCAGCCGGCGACATCTTCGCCGGTGCGTTCGGCGGCGCCGGTGCGAGGCTTGAGGAATCCGTATTCGGGGACACGAACCTCAAAGCCCTGGCCGCCAAGATGGCGCGAGGTGACTTGCCGAAGCGCCTCTTGGGAGCACAGAAGACGGAAGCGGGGCAAAAGCGGGTTCGTGACGCGGCGTTACCTGGGCACCTGATCCGGACAGCCCGCAACTTGGAGGACCTGCAAGGCGCCCGGCGCTTCTTGCAAGCCCCGGAATTCGGCGGGCCCGGCGCGGCAGGTGTCGACAAGCTCCGGCGTGGGGTGATACTCCCCACCGGCGTCGGTCTGCCTGGCGGTAAGAGCGACATAAAAGACTTCATCAACCAACAAGTGAACCGGATGATCCGAGTGATGGAGGGGTGGGGCATCAGGTTCAGTCCCGGAGGCGTTGGAACGCCGGGCGGAGGCAAGAAGTAGATGGTGGCCATCGCCTCACCCTTCGAGATCACCTACGGCTCCCAGGCTGTCGGGGGATCTTCCGGCGTGTTCCAGATCGACGGGCCGCACACGTTCTCCAAGAGCTTCGAGGCGTTCAACCTGGAGTTCATCGTCGTCGTAGTGGCCACGTCATTCGCCGACCTGGACAACCAGAGCGCGACGCTGGAGGCGGCGTTCAAGCTGCGCGACCAGACGCTGAAGATCGACCTGTGCAACATCATCGACCCGGCTGGGGCGAGCATGACGACCTACACGTTCGGCACGACCCTGCTGAATAGCCGGTCCTCGATCGCCAAGACCGGGGACGAAGAGACCGACCGCGGATTCAGCCGATCCTACGCCATCCAGATCACCGGTGGGCTGCCGTCCGATGACATCGACGGCTCGAGCCTGTTCACCGGCCTGCAGGACATCTCCTTCAACCTGGACTACGAGGCGGGCCGGCAGAAGCGGATCACGTTCTCGGGCGTCTACACCGCGACCCCGGCGCAGGCAGCGCCCGTGCGCTCCGCCCAACTGGCGCGGGTGAACTACGAGGACGCCACCACCGGGGCCGATGCCGAGGCCACCGCCTACTTCGCCAACTTCGCCGGCGACACGTTCGAACTCATCTCCGAGACCGTGGACGAAGACCGGACCAACCATCTGGTCAACTTCAGCCGCGTCTACATCGAGCTCCTCGACGACCAGACGGCAGCCGGCCGCGACGCGGTGAACATCCGCGACCACGACTTCTCCATGACGGAACTGATCGACCAGCCGGGCGACAGCGACCAGACCGTGTTCCGGTTGCGGCGAATGCTCATCAACTACGACTGCGCCATCGACATCGAGCAGAGCGTAGACATCAAGACCGTGTTCGAGAACGAAGTCCGGCCACACATCATCCAGACGTTCCGCGACACGTTCACGCCGCAAGTGTTCGCCGTCGAGGCTCGCCAGGTGGACTACGACCGGACCCGGCAGAGGCTGTCCGTGTCCATGACGATCGTCTACCAGAAGGGCGGCGGCGACGCGACGGTGGAACTCCAGGTATCGGTCAGGCTGACCGACACGAACAACCACCAACTGACGCCGACGCATGAGCGCAACGTGTTCTCGTTCGACGTGGCGCGCGGCTGGACCGACCGACTGCGGACTACGTCGCGGACGTTCGCGGTAATAGGCGAGGAACCCGGCCCCGGCGGTAGCCCGGGCGGCACTTCTACCAGCACCATCGGCGGCAAGGGTGGGGGTGGGACGCCGGGCGGCGGTCGCGGCCCGATTGCCGAGGCCGGCGGAACTGGGTGGCTCGAGCTGGGCACGGACCGGGACAGTCGGTCCATCTGGATGGGTGACCCGGATGAGGATCAGTTCCTGATGACTCTGATCGACGAGGTTCGGGTGGAGCAATACTTCGAGGCGCCGAGAGGATAATGGCCATCCTCAAGACGCTGGTCACCTTCGGAGGCGTGCCGCTAGGTGGTGTGCAGTCGATCGTCTGGGCGTTCACTACGGGGACGGCTCCGTTCCGCTCGGCGTTCTCGGTGCGCAAGGCGGACTGGCCGAAGATCCAGGCGATGATCGGCAAGCCGCAGGATCTGGTCATCTCGGACCGCAGCCGCAAGATCCGCATCCAGAAGCTCTACGCGCTGCACCAACTCCCCAGCGACAGCCCGGCGCGGGTGACGTTCGAGGTAGCCGACAAGCGGCACTGGTGGCAATATCCGATCATCTCGCGGGACTACAACATGGCGAAGAAGACGGGAAACCGGATCTTCCTGACGCCCGCATCGTCGATCAAGGTGCCGTCCGTCAAGTCGATATCGGATGACCAATACGACTACCGCCAATACAGCCTGAAGGATGGCCAGAGCCGGTGGACCGCGCAGGATGCGGTGCGCGATCTTCTTGAGCAACTGGAGGGCGAGGCCGGCGGGCACCGCATCGACAGTTTCCCGATCACCGACGGCGGCCAATTCGCGTTGCAAAACGTCATGCTGCACGACTCCGCCGACGTCGCGTTGGGTCGGCTCCTGAGTTTCATCCCGGGGACGCAAATCTACGTGGACGTCAGCGGCACGGCTGTGGTGTTCGACGGTGCTGACCTGGACGCGACGGAACGGCACAAGGAGAGCTTGCCGGTGTCGACCTATGCCGGCGATTTCCCGGCGCTCATCGACCGCAAGGCGATCAGGCCATCGACGATAAAGGTGCACTATCAGCGTGAGGTGGAGTTGGCGGTCGAATACGAGGACGACTACACCGGCCAGACCAGCGCGGGCTTGAACAAGAATGACCCGTTCGTGCAGAACGTGATTCCGACGACCGACCCGGAGACGGAGGTCAGCTACTTCGATCCGATCGCTGGCGAGTTCGTCAACGGCCCGGTTCCGGCAGGGACCTGGGTGCCGGTCTTCGAGTGGCTGCAGGCGATGAACGATCTGAAAGGCGCGGAGTCGGAGCCTTGGACGTTCAAGACGATCCGCGAGAACTGGATCATTGGGAACCTGGAGGGCGCTCTTGGCGCCCGGCCCAACGTTGACCAGGACTTGCTCGGTTCGATCTCGGCCCGGGTTGAGGCCCTGAAGGCGAACTTCCGCCAGACCTTCCAGATCAACCGGCGTTACATGGAGCGCATCCAAGACATCACGGCGATCCGCGCCAATGTCCTCAACCCGCACACCGGCCATCAAGGTCCGTCCCGGGCATGGGGCCAAATCTGCATCGTCCCTTCACTCAAGGGTGAGAAGATCAACCAGCGATTCGACCCGGACCGCACCGGCTACTTCACCAACCTGGACACGATCCCCGGCAACGGCACCAACAACGACAACCTGACCGAGAATCCGGCGTTGCCGCTCAATGTGGAGATGGTCGACCGGGACCTCGGCATCTTCCACATCAGCTTCCAGTCCAGTCCCTACGGCACCGACGCCGGCTGGTATCCGTGTCATCTGGAGTTCGAGACCAAGATCGGCAACCAAGTCCCGCCCAAGACCCACGGCCGTGACCTGTCGAAGATGGACACGGAACCGGTGACCGCCGGGGCCAAGCTGGAAGGCAGCACCAACGGCCAATTCCTTGCTGAGAAGATGGAGATGCGGTTCATCTTGTCGATCATCCCTGGAGCGCCGAACAACAAGACCCGCTACCACGTCGAGACCGTCTCGGCGGCAGACATCCAGCCGCTCTACCGGTCCCAGTATCGGATCCAGAGCGGGCAGGGCCCGGCGCTGGAAGTGTTCATCTCGCCGGGTGAACAGGCGGCGCGGTTCGCGTGGCAGGTCGACACTCCGGCGAAGGCGACGATGAAGAGACTGCTCGGCCTCGACTCGGAGAACCCGAACAGCGCCGGCATACCATCGGGTGAGCCGCTGGACGGGTTCCTGCTGGTGAATGACGGCGACCAGAAAGGCGGGCGGCACCTGAAAGGGCACGCGCTGGCGGTCGCGGCGGAGGTGATCTCCGCCTACGCCGACGCCTTGCAGGGTTCCGTCAAGACCCGGCTCCCGGCGCAGAACGTGTCGTTGGTCGGCAACATGAGCGCGGCGGCGATTGAGGTGGCTTCCTACCCTGATGCGGAAGTCAGCGTGACCCACGAATTCCCGGGACAACAGGCACCGATCAGCCGAATGGCTACCATGCCGGAGATGGTGCGCCAGTTCGTGTTGGGCATCATCCCGTTCCGCAAGGCAGACAAGTAGATGGGATTCACCGACTGGCAACAACTCGGCATCTTCCCGTGCCAGGACCATGAGGACCGGGTGCCCATCTCGATTCGCCAGCAGCTGGTCGGTGGGCGCATCGCCAAGCGGCCTGACTCGGCGACGGGCTCGTCCGGCATCACCGAATACGCCAAGGACTACCGGGGGATGGGCGTCCTGGGGGACATCCATCCGTGGTTCTTCTGGCAGACCATCGACCGCGGCACCCGCGGCATGGGCGCCATGGCGCAGGCGCATTGCGGCATCACGGTAGAAGGCGGCACCGGTGGCTTCCCCCCGGGCGGTGGCACTGGTCATCGCGTCGGCCCTTCAGGGTTGCTACCGATCGGCACCGGCGCGGTGACGACCGACGGCCGGTTCCAGGCCAAGTATCCCGGCTGGCCGTCGTGTTTCCCCACCATTCCACAGGGCACCATGATGATGGTCATGCCAGGGATGAAGGAGGACGCCCAGCACGAGGTCATGCTGCACGCCGATCCGCGGCTGGTAGCGGTGAACACGGAAGGCCCGGGCGAAGCGGGAACCCTGGTTGTGGACCTGCAGCCCAACGGCGAGATGTGCATGACCGCCAAGGCTGGCCCGGGCCCGCGGGATTCTGGCCCGGGCATCGTCGGCCGTGCGGCCCGGTTGCAGACCATGATGCGCGTGGTGCCCCTCCACGTCGCCAGTCTTGCCGCTATCGGCGGTGTCGGGAAGGGCAATACGATCGCCTGGAACCTGGCGCTGACCGGTGTGGACGAGATGGCGGGCTATGGGGCCTGTTGGGTGGTCATGTCCAGCGGTGGGGGTGGAGGTGGCGGTGGCCCGACCACGCCGGGCGGCGGCACTGGCACTCCAGGCGGGCCAACCACGCCCGGCGGCGGCTCGAGCGGCCCGATCACCCATGGCGGCGGCAAGCCAGCACCCCCCGGGGGATCGTTCGGTAAGCGGTTCGACCTGTCCTTGAGCGGTGGGGGTGGAGGTGGAGGCACCGCGGGCGCGACGATCGGCGGTGGCATCGGTCAGAACGGGCCGGGCGGTCCCGAGATCGGTGGCGGGTTTGGCGGCGGCGCGGGCAGCGGCGGCACCCGTACGGCCGGCGGTGGCACCCATGGCAGCGACCGGCTGACCCCGTGCGACTTCGGCACGTTCGAGCCCAACGCCGTGGGTTCGCACGGCACCACGTTCATGGCGCAGAACTTCGCCTGTGGCCCGCTGATGGGCGGAGCTGGTCTCGAAGACAAGCACTTCATGGGCTTGGACAAAGACGGCAACCCGCTCACGTCGGGGCACTTGAGCACCAACTCCTATTTCTATGACGACTCGGAGCGGGACGGGCCGTTGCTGTTCGAGGGCAAGTATCCCAACCCGCCGCCCTTGCCGCTGATCTCCCGGGTGCACCTGACCTGGGACCCGGCCCGGGGCCACAAATGGGTCGGCGGTCAGGTCGCGCGCGGCGCCTGGCGCTGGTATGCCGAATACAACGTCGTGGTGCCGGACGACGACGAGAAGATCCCGCACAACATCACGCCGCGGGGGCCGAGCGGACCAACCACGCCGAGCGGCCCGGGACCGACTCCGCCAGGCCCGACGACCCCCGGCGGGGGCGGCGGTGGCCGTGGCGGCAAGGGACCGAGGACCCCCGGCGGCGGTGGGGCTGGTGGCGGCAGCACTGGCGGATCTACGGCACCCGGTGTCATCGTCCCGAGTGGACCGAAGCGCGGCCCGATCACCCACGGCGGTGGCGCCCCAGCTCCTCCGGGTCCGTGGAAAGGCCGGACCTACACCGGCACACCCAACGCACCAGCACCGTTCCCCGGCGGGCCAGGGTTCCCGACCAACGCCCCGCGGGGACCGCTCACACCCGGACCGAACGCACCGCTACCGATCCCACCCCTGGGCGGCGACCCGGAAGGCGGTGAGGGCACCGGCGGCCCGCCCGAAGGTGGCCCTGGTGGTGGTGGTAGTGAAGAGCCGCAGCCCGGGCGCGGTGCCCGCTCCGATACCAGGCACAAGGTCGGCCAGGTCATGCCGACCGATCGCAAGCTGTTCGAACTGTTCCACCCGATGGCGGAAGGCTTCGCGCAGATGTCGTTCCGCCCGCCGCTCATGGTCAAGGGTCAGCCGGCCTACATCCACAACCCGGAGGCGAACCGCGACGACTACTTCGCCGACGAACGAAGGCGTCCCCAGGTGTTGGCGCTGCGTAGCTGGGGTGGGCAGAGCGACTCAGGTGAGTGGGTCTACCAGCGCGACCCCGATACCTCCCGAGCCCGCGGCGGCACTGTGCATGGCGGGGTCCTGTTCAGCCCGCCCAGCTACGAGCTCGAGGACTACTTCGGGATCAACTCGGGCACCGACGTCACGGTGATCGAGACGGCATCCTTCGTCGCCTGTGCGCCCGGGGTCGGGTTCGCTCTTGGTCAACCCTCCTCGATCGGCGGCATGGCGACGGGCGCCATCGTCATCACGCAGTTGCCGGTTGGCGCAGACCCGTGGTGGGTCTACCAGATCGACACCAACGGCGTGGCCCAGACGCTGCTGCTGTCCGAGTTCGACACGGCGACCAGCGAGACCAAGACGACGATAGGCGGGGTGAACAGCCTCGTGCTCCCGGCCGGAACTGCGGCGCAAAGACCAGCCACCCCAACCGTCGGAGCGATCCGCACCAACACCGACACCTCCCCCGACACCGTGGAATACTGGGACGGTGCCGCCTGGACGACCGTCCCCACCAGCGGCGGGGTATCGACCTGGATCGACCTGACCGATACCGACCCGACCGCCTACACCTCCCAAGCCGGCAAAGCTGTCCGCGTCAATTCCACCCCTGACGGGCTCGAGTTCATTGATCTGGACACGCTCTACGTTCCTGCGATTGGCGGCACGTTCACGGGGAACGTCAAGTGGGAGGACAGCGATGCAATTCAACTCGGCACCGGCGTCGACTCGACGATCCTGTTCAACGGCACCGACACCATCTGGGACATCGACGCCAACGCCGCGGGCGCTGACCTGCGGATCAACAACGGCAACGTCGGGATCAACATCGATCCGGTGGAGGAGATCCACGTTGCAGGCAAGGTGCGCGCCGATACAGCCTTCAACATCGGAGCGACAGACGGCGCGACCCAGAGTGTCGAAGTCGCGGCCGTGACGACCATCGAGTTCACCGGTGGCATTTTCACCGGCACGACCTGATGGATCATCAGATCCAGCAGCGTGTGCGGCAACAGATCAAAGCCTGCAAGGCGATACAGATCGAAGTCGCAGAACTCGACCAGCAGATCGAGAAGTTGCAGCAACAAAAGAGCGCCAGAACGAATGCGCTGATCCAGGCGATCGGCGCCCGCGAGGCGTTGGCGTCGTTGCTGTTGCCAGAGGGAACGACCTTGGCGGAAGCGTGGCGTGAAGACCTGAACGGGCTGCGCACCGGGGGATAGCGGTAGCGTTCCTATTGGAACGGTTCCCCGGGGCTGGCCGTGGAACCGCGGCGGGTTTGGTAGCGTGTTGTCCGATGAGCAAGAAGACAACCGAAGCACCGCGGATCACCGAAGACCCGATCGCCGCGCGCCCATTCGCCGAGCCGCCCGACAACGGCACCCAGCAGGATCCGAAGCAACGCGCCCGCGATTGCTTCGCGGCTATCGAGGCCGCGCTGGAACAGTATGGCTGCCGCATCGCACCGTTCCTCAACACCGAGCCGGTCGGTCCTGATCCAGTCAGCAAGGCGCTGATCTCGGCCACCTTCGCTGTCTTGCCGAACATGCCGAACCCAGGAGATCCCCATGGCCGTCAATAACCTGAACACGACCCTGATCCGCGACCCGATGGCCGACGCCTTCGTCGATGCGATCGACGGCGGAACACCGCCGGGCCTGCTCGAGATCCATACCGCGGCATTCGCGGCCAAACTCGCCACGCTGACCTTCGCGAATCCGGCTTACGGTGCCTCGGCCTCGGGCACGGCACAGGAGAACGCCATCGTCGACGACACCTCCGCCGATGCAACCGGCACCGCGGCTGTGTTCCGCGTCACCACCGGCACCCCGGCGACGCTGTTCGAAGGCACGGTGGGAACCTCGGGCAAGGATATCAACTTCAACTCGGTCGCTTTCGTTGCGGGGGATACCGTGAGTATCACGGATTTGCCGGTCACGATGCCCGCAAGCTAGGAGGTATCCCCATGGAAGAACAGCCGTTCAGCGAAGCGAATGTCAGGGCGGTAGAGAAGCTCGTGACGCAAGTCGGCGAGGTGCAGGCTCGTGACGACCTGTCCGACGACGAGAAGGCGGCGGCGGTGAAGAAGATCGAGCAGGAGATCCACACGATTCGCGGCGGTCACACGGCGCACCACCGCGGCGCTGGCAGTCTGGGTGCATTATAGGTGGGGGCCGGATGTGCCGCATCCTTGTCCGCAGGTTCGACAACCACCGCGTTCCTACCGCTTCGGCTGAAGAGAAGCCGGAGTTGTGGCACGCGGGTGATGTCATCGAGATTCAAGAAGATGGTGTGACCTACGGTGTCGAGGGTGAGGTGCACCGCGGGTTCATCATCCTGGAGCTTCCTGGAGTTCCGGCCGCGAACTTCCAATCGCTGTTGGATGCCAACGTCGACGAAGGGAAACGGATCCGCACGCTGGATCTCACTCTCTTGCGCACCAAGCTGACGACACGCGAGAAGAAAGAGGTCGACAGCTCAACGTCTACCATCACGCGGTTGACGAGCGGGGAAACGAAGCTGAACGACGCAACCAAGATCCGGGTGGTTTGAAAATGGTTACCGTCAACACGATCGGTAATGGTAGGGACTACTCGTCGCCTGCGGTGTGGGAGGCCGCAACCGACTGATGGGTGTCGTTGACAGCACGATTGGGGCACTTGGAGGTGAGACCTACTCCACGGTAACCGCTTGGGAAGCGGCCACCGATGTCGACATCACGGCCGGGGGCACCGACGAGCAGCACAACGGGAGGTTGACGCAAAGGCTGACCGTTACTGCCGAGTTGCGAATGACCGGGGCCACCACGGACTCGACGCACTTCCGTCGTTTGACCTTCGACAACGGCATCATCACGACCCTCGCCCCCTACGATCCAATCACCGATACCGGCGTGGGCTTGGTCAGGGCTGGGAACGAGGTGATTCGAACTAGGACCGAGACGTTCACCCAACTCGTGGGGCTCTTGTTCGAGGGCGCCTCGGCCTCGACTCAATCGGTCTACAACGGCGGTGTTGCGTCGTCGCTGATGGACGGCTGCACTCTTCGGCAGACTGGCACTACTGGTGGTTGCTACCGCGGCGACGGGGCGCAGATATTCAACTCGCTCGGCCTCACCACGGGCGGGGTGGCCTGGCGGCAGAACAGTGCTGTCGATTGTATCTATTACAACTGCATCGCCTACGATAGCGGTGGTGGAACGGGAAGTGGGTTCCAGCTCGGCACCGATGCCGCCAGCACGATTATCCGTAACTGCATCGCCATCGGTTGGGGCGCGTCGAATGGTGATTTCACTGGCACTCTCACCTTAGGGACCTACTCGGACAACATCAGCGGCGACACTTCCGCGCCGGGGGCTGGCAGTTTCACCAGCGAGACCGACACCGATCTCTGGACTTCCCCATCAACCGACGACTTCACGCTGAAGAGTGGCGGCAACGCGATCGACAACGGGTTCGACTTGTCGGGCACGTTCACCACTTCACTTGATGGCACAACACGGACTACGCCTTGGGACATGGGCGTGTATGACTTTGCTGCGGCACTGAGCGCGGGCGCGTTTCTGAAAGTCCCGACCAACGTATTACTGAGGATGTGAAACCATGGGCTGGTATAAATTCAGCGCGAGCGCAGAGAACATGACGCTCCTCGCCGACACCGGAGACTTCTTCAACTTGGAGGGTGTCGCTGTCCCTTACAGGGTCCTCGAAGTACGTGTGTGGCAGCGTGGCACGACTACTCTGACGATGGAGACCCTGCTGTTGCGCAGAGGTGTCATCGTGACGCCAGCAGGGACCGCAGTCACAGAGCGTGAATACAATACCATCGGGCCAGCACCGACAGTGGTTGCACGCAGCTTGCCGACGACCGACGTGGCGACCACAGACTGGGAATACCAGTTGGGTTGGAACTTGCTCCAGGAGTCTCACTTCCTCCCAATCCCAAAGTTGCAGGTTCCGGTCGGCGCCAACGTCGACTTCGGTGTAGCGCAGCTAACGGGCACCGCACACACCGGAGTAGGTGTAACTATGGTCTGGGAAGAGTTCATCGGCACGTAGCTAGAACCGTGACATGAGCTGGCACTACGGATCCGGCGGCGTCTATAGGCCACCGGTGGTGGTGCGCGCCCCGACTCCGTCGATTGCCGCTATCCCGATAGTCGTTGCCGGCGCCAAGACGGCTACCGGTGCGCTCACCCTGCTGCTCCCGACGATCGCCGGGGTTGGCACGAAAGGCCCGATCGCGACCGGTGCGCTGACGCTACCGCTGCCGACCATCGCGGGTGTCGGTGAAGTAGGTGAGAAGACGGCCACCGGCGCGCTGACGTTACTGCTCCCAACGGTTGCAGGAGTCGGTGAGGTAGGCGCCAAGACGGCCACCGGCGCGCTGACGCTACCGCTGCCGACTCTCGCCGGGGTTGGCACGAAGGGTCCAACGGCCACCGGGGCGTTGACCCTGCTATTGCCGACGATCGCGGGCGTTGGTGAGGTAGGTGAGAAGACCGCGACGGGGGCACTCACTCTGCCGCTGCCAACGATCGCCGGTGTCGGCGTTCTCACCGGACTCAGGACTGCAACCGGGGCGCTCACTCTCCCGCTGCCCACCGTTGCCGGAGTTGGCGAGGTAGGCGAGAAGACCGCCACCGGTGCCCTCACCCTACTCATCCCCACCCTCGCCGGTGTCGGTCAGGTCGCGTTCAAGACCGCCACCGGGGCGCTCACTCTCCCCGTCCCGACCATCGCCGGGGTAGGTGTCCTGACTGGACTCCGCACCGCTACGGGGGCGTTGACTCTCCCCCTCCCAACGGTTGCAGGAGTCGGCGAAGTCGGCGAGAAGACGGCGACGGGGGCGTTGACGCTGCTGTTGCCGACGACGGCTGGTGTAGGTGTCCTCACCGGACTCAGGACTGCAACCGGTGCCCTCACCCTGCCGTTGCCCACGATCGCTGGTGTTGGCCAAGTCGGGACCAAGACGGCGACGGGGGCACTCACTCTGCTGATCCCGACCGTTGCTGGTGTCGGTGCGGTTGGCGCCAAGACGGCTACCGGTGCGCTCACCCTGCTGCTCCCGACGATCGCCGGCGTTGGTTCGGTCACCTCGGCGGGAGTAACGGCGACGGGTGCGCTGACCCTGCTGCTGCCCACGATCGCGGGCGTCGGCCAAGTCGGGACCAAGACGGCGACCGGCGCGTTGACCCTGCTATTGCCGACGATCGCCGGCGCGGGCGTCCTCACCGGCCTGCGAACGGCGACGGGTGCACTCACCCTGCCGTTGCCGACGATCGCGGGCGTTGGTTCCCTGGGGATCACTCAGACCCTTGCACCCCTTGCCGGCAGCGCCGACAGCGTTCTGGACGCATTGGCCGGCACCGCGAATAGTATACTGGTCCCGCTTGCCGGATCTGCCGTGAGCATACTGTCCCCACTACCCGGAGGATCTCCCGTGGACAAGAACAGAGACTTTGAAATCGTGCGGGGCACCGACGTCAAGCAACCGTGCACACCCATCACCCTTGACCAAGGCCGCTCGCTGGACGACACCGAAGCGTGGGAGGCGCAGTTCAAGAAGGACAAGACCGACGCCGCGGCGCTGCTCACCTTGACCAAGGCCGGCGGCGGCATCACCACCGACGCCAACTTCGAGCCGACCCTGGTGTTCGTGCCCGCCGACACGCCGCTGGTGAGTTTCCCGGCGAGCGAGGAAGCGACGTCGTATTGGTGGGGACTCGAGATGACCAAGGGCGGCAAGCTGGAAGCCACTCACGAGGGTAAGATGCTCGTCATCACCGACGTAGCCCAACCGTAGGAGAGAGACCATGGCAGCGAAGAAGAACGAGAACGGTGGCACCTATGTAACCTGGGCCAACTTCCTCACCGTGCTGGGGATCGCCGCGACCACGATCATCGCTCTCAACACGTTTGTCTGGACGATGCACGGCAGGGAGCAGACGCAATTTGAGAAGCGTGTCATGGAACGGTTCGACATGCAGGGCAAACGACTCGACAAGATCGACAAGAAACTGGAGAAACAGTAACATGAAACACACGACTCCCCGGCCTGCCATGGCTGGTTGGCCAGCCTACGGTCTGGCACTCTTCCTCTTCATTCTGCCGTCGTGCGCACTGTTCACCGACGATGCCACGCCGGCCTTGCAGGCGTCACAGGCTCGGGAAGGGATCTTCCTGCGCCAGTCCCGGGCATTCGAGACCGTGGTCGCTGCCGCTACCGGGGTCACCATGGAGCAGAAGAAGGCGATGCTGAGCGGCATCGCCAAGGACCGTGCCGACTACCTCAAGCTGACCGACGCGACCCACGAGTGGTTGGAGGAGCTCGGTAACATCGACTTCGCCGGGGCGCAGAAGATCATCTACAACGAGTGGAGGAAGACGCAATGAGCGGTGCCGATTGGGATGCGATCTTGTCCGGCGATGCGACGCTGGATCTCGAGGGCCTTGACGTAGAGGCGGTGACGGAACGGCTCGGGCAGCTCGATGTGCTCGAGCGGGAGTCGCTGGTGGCCGCGTTGGACGCGGAGAAGGCCAAGGTAGTCAAGCGTGGCGACGTGATCGACACGGCGCTGGACGTGTTCAAGTCAGTTCTTGGAGCAGTAACATGACGGAGACAAGCAAGAAACCGAATCGGAAGGTCGTGGTTGGCGGGCTGGCTGGCGCGGTGACGTCGATCCTGATGTGGGTCACGCCATCGGTCATCGACGTCGAGATCCCACCGGAGATCGCCGCGTCGATCACGACGGTCATCTTCGCCGTGGTCAGCTACCTGGTGCCGAACTAGGGGCCGTAGACCTCGCACTTGAGCTCGGCGATCCCGAGTGCCCGGGCGACAGCCAGGCGCTGGTTGCCGATTATCATGCGATGCTTGCCGGGGTTGCCCGGGCCGACTCGGCAGGGTTCGGTGACGCCGTTCCTGCGGATGTCGTCGAAGAGTTCGACGATGCCTCTGCGGTGGCTCATGCTCAACGCGGTGCGGTAGCCATGCGCGGTGCCGGGATCCGCGTGGTTCAGGTATTCCTCGTGCACCAGGGAGACGGCGAGGTCTGGCGGGGAGTCCTGCCAGCGATACTCCAGGTCGGTGAGGGGGATGGACTGGACGCCGTGGTAGTTACCCACCGCTCTTCTCCTTTGCGTCGATCTCCTGAGTCAGGCACGCCAGCAGGAAAGCGCAGAACCCGAGGTATGGGATCCACAGGCCGTTGGCGAGAATGTCACCCACCGCTCTTCTCCTTTGCGTCGAGGGCGGCGAGGGCCGCTTTCTTGTGGTCTGACTGTGAACCTTCGGCGAGAACCGTCTTGAGTGGTCGCCGCATCACGCCAACTAGTTGCTCACCGTCTTTCCAAACCGCGTAGAGGCGCACCCCGTCAGCCCATCCGGCATCGTAGGCAACCTCCACCACGACGCGTTGCTTTCCACACAGGATGCCCAGTGAGTCAGTGCTGTTCAGGAGTTCATCCCGCTCCTTCTCCACCGTGGTGAGTTGCTGGCCGATCATGTTGCGCTCCCAAAATGCGTCCACTAGCCGGTGCTCCAGTTCTTCCACGCTCCGCTTTGTTTCCTTCACGTCTTCCCACACTCGGATGCGTTTCCGCGCCTCGGCAAGCTCCTTCTCTACCGTGGCGAGTCGCTGACGGAGCGTGTTGAACGTGTCGATCAGCAGTTGCTTGCTGTCGTTCCTTTCGCCGTCACCATCTAGCTTGAGTGGGTGTTTCTTGCCGTCTGCTGTCGTCAGGCAGAACCCGTAGCCATGGACGTAGTGAAGCACAGGTCGGTCACTCATCGCGGCCCTCCTCGGCGGCTATCTTGCTGCCATGAGTTGGAATCGTGTCCGGCACCCCATCGCGAATCTCGAACAGTTCGCCGTCGATCACTCGGTATGTCGTGCCGTTGACCGCTTGCTCGATGTTCGCTTTGAACTCCCGCAGCCGCTCCACCTCGGCCTCCAGAGCGGCTATCCCAGTCGTGATGACGGCAGCCTCCTCCTCGATGTCAACGATCGCTGGTGGGTCGGACAATCCAAGGGACGACCTGATGCTCTCAAACGCCTTGAGCGTGTTCTGATTCTTCTCGCGGTAGGACCAGACGACCTTCTGCTCAGCGGCAAGCTCGGCTTCCAGAGCGGTGATGCGCTTGACCTTCTGACCCAACAAGATCGCCACGGTAACTACTTGCGAGCGCAACTCGCATAGCTCGGGGTCGGTCCCGGTCAGCTTGCCGAGATCGA
>Ga0255058_10000758_pt1 | contig 18487 bp, 14 predicted proteins | sample Cases_109_9_MG_FD_188637 | JGI IMG/M metagenome (GOLD analysis project Ga0255058, IMG submission 188637) | Seawater microbial communities from Amundsen Gulf, Northwest Territories, Canada - Cases_109_9 | ecosystem: Environmental > Aquatic > Marine > Gulf | place: Canada: Northwest Territories... | reverse complement strand
TACTGCAAGAACTGCCATGAGGTTTACTCAAAACGTTGGATACGAACATGCTGAGATGGATGCCGCAAGGATGGCAATTCGCCTGGGAGCCCAGGAAGTACATGTTGTGTGCCTGGAGTCTAAAGAAGAGATGCCAGCATGGGAACATGAGATTGTAGGGGCAGAGGAGGAAGGAATAACACTTAATCCATCTAAAGGACCCAAGAGCATCATTAGGGAAAACAACAAGGTCGTGGGGTTGGAAACCCTGAATGTTAAATCTGTTTTTGATAGCGACGGCAAGTTTAATCCAACATTTATTGAAAATAGTGAAAATATTATGCCCGCAGACACCGTGATATTAGCGGTTGGTCAGACGCCTGACGCATCCTGGCTGGAGGGACGCCCTGAGATAGAACTGTCACCAAGAGGTACAATAAAGATTGATAATGAAACTCTTGCAACTACAAGACCGGGCGTATTTGCAGGAGGTGACGTTGCCTATGGGCCCAGAATCGTAATTGAAGCAGTTGCAGACGGTAAAAGAGCTGCAACTTCTATAGATAGATATATAAGGGGGAAAAGCCTTCCGGAGCCTAAGAAGAAAGTCTGGGTTACGCTTTCGGATAGCGAATTTAATGCACGAGAGGGAGATTATGACGCCATACCCCGTCAAGAGATGCATATGTTGCCTATAGAAAACAGGCAGGGTACATTTAATATAGTAGAGCTTGGTCTTTCGGAATCTCAGGCGAAGATAGAGGCTTCGCGTTGCCTGAAATGCGACCTTAGTATTGAAGTAGGAACGAATGATTGTGTACTCTGCGGCCGCTGCAGTATGGTATGTCCTGCTGGTGCACTAAGGATGGTGGACACATCCGATGAAAGCAGGAAATACCAACCTTCAATTAGTGAAGACGGTATCGTAATAAAATATACTGATAAATGCATTCGGTGCGGTAATTGCAAAGATTGTCCTGCACACGTGATAACCATGAAGCGTGTGCTTTGGAAACCTGACGAAGAAATAAATGAAACATTAGAAGAAAGCGGATAATAAAAAAACATATTTCTAATAAGAGTAAAGAAAGAGTTGGTGTGAAGGAAAGGACATCTAAATGAAAGATCCGAATTTAAAAAATAAGATCAAGGAAACTGTAGAAGATATCTGGGGGTCTGTATTCCGTCATGGTTACAAAGATACTCCCAGGAACAGGATTCTCCAGATTATTAGTAACGTATGGTTGCATTTGCATCCTGCGAGGGTTCGGGAGCATGGCACGAAACTCCGCTTTACCTGGTGTATGGGAGGGATAACATTTTTTGTATTCTTAGTGGAAGCGGTAACAGGAATCTTACTAATGTTTTATTATACTCCTGATGTAAATAAAGCTTTTGCAGATACAATGGATTTAATGTACACGGTACCTTTTGGCAGACTGATGAGAAATGTTCATAGATGGGGTGCGCATGCCATGGTGATTACGGTAAGTATACACATGTTCCGTGTGTTTATAACAGGTTCGTATAAGCCCCCGAGAAGATTTAACTGGGTGATAGGCGTATTCTTATTACTTATCACATTTTTATTAAGTTTTACAGGGTATTTATTGCCCTGGGATCAACTGGGGTACTGGGCTATCACCGTTGGTATGAATATGGGGAGAGCAACACCATTATTTGGTCATGAAGGGCCTTTTTCACAATTCCTGGGAATGACGGCAAACAATGATATCCGTTTTTCTCTGGTGGGGGGGACGACGATCGCGGCCCCTGCCCTGTTACGGGCCTATGTATGGCATTGTATTGCAATACCGGTGATAGCAACAGCATTGATGATAGTCCATTTTTGGAGAATACGTAAAGACGGTGGTATCTCAGGTCGGTTATAGTGCACCTGGGACAAATTTATTGTGACTTGTTGAAAGTATTTTAAAGGAGCTGATCCATGGAAAATAGCTTGCAAAATGAAGAGCCAGTCGAATTTGATGATGATACAGTGTTTACATGGCCAACGCTTGTTGTTAAAGAGTTTCTGGCTGCCCTTTTCGTTTTGGTAGGGCTGCTTTTCTATTCGTTTTTTGTGAATGCTCCACTGGGTGAAATATCAGATCCATCACAAGCCGAGAATCCGGCAAAGGCACCATGGTATTTTGCAGGCTTACAGGAACAATTAGTATACTTTGATCCATGGTTTGCCGGAGTAGTGCTTCCAAGTATAATACTTGTAGGCCTGATAATGTTGCCATATTTGGATAATAATCCTAAGGGGAATGGTTATATTTCTTTTAAAGAGCGGAAATTTGCCATGCCTGTTTTTATTTCCGGATACGTGTTCTGGTATCTCCTGGTATACGTTGGCACTGCCCTGAGAGGGCCTTACTGGACATTTTTCTGGCCAGGGCAAGCGTGGACACACGATTTTCCCACTCCGCCGCCACTTCATAATTTACCATTACCGGCGGGAATTGCTATGTTAATTGCATTTTATGCTGCAGGATTTGCCATTCCGATATTTTTTAAAAGAAACTTTTTTCAAAACTTAGGTGTCGTACGGTATGCACTTGTAATGGGACTTCTTCTGACAATGATTGGTACCGCAGGTAAGATAATCTTAAGACTGGCATTTGATGTTAAATATATTATTGTAACCCCCTGGATCAACTTATAATTTATTTCAGAATCCTTAAATGGTTATTTCCAGAGAGAGTAGGTGATTTATGAGCATACAAGGAGCAATCTTTTTTGTTTTGAGTGCCCTATTTCTTTTTATCACTATTTTGTGGGTTAATGAAGAATTCTGGAGCCCAAAATGGTTAAAATTTCAAAAAGAATATTACGAAGAACAGGCATCAAAGGCTGAGAAAGAGTATGAAGCCTCTACAACCGTCAAGGAAAGAGAGGTGCTTGGCCAACGATTAGCATTCTTTAAAAAACCTGTATATGAAATTAAGCAGATTATTTTGAAAGGTAATTCTGATTGGGCTGATGGAGAAAATGGTGATAAGGTAGACAGGTGCATGACCTGTCATATAAATGAGGATGAATTAAGGGTTTCACATCCTGCAGAATTTCCTTTTGATATATATGGATGCAGTGTATGTCACGGAGGTCATGGAAGGGTATTGGATGAAGAGTTAGTACATGAGGGTATGTCTTATGGTCGAAGGGATATGCAGCTTAGATTGACATCGGCTGAAATTTTATTTGAGTTTTGGGATGAGTTAAATGAATTATCGCCTGAAGAAAGCGATCCCAACCAAAGGACCGTGATGGGTAATTTTAAAAAATATAGTATTACCGGGGATAAGGCCATTTATGTAGGTAGCCAAAAGTGTATTAAGTGCCATGCGGGTTTGACATATCCACATGTAGAGAGATGGTTAAGGATAAAATTTAAGTCCCTTGACCTTGTGAAAAAAGCCCCTGATTATATCGCCGGTGACGAGGAATACCGGAAGACATGTTTAAAGTGCCATACGACAGGGTATGATGAGGCCACTGGGGAATACTCCGAGGAGGGAGTTACCTGTGAAGCTTGTCATGGTCCTGGAGAAGTATATAGTTATTTTATGGAGATCGGAAAGGCATCTGAAGGGCAAAAGATTGCCAAAGTAGGTACGTACGGAACATCTTACAATGTGTGTGGGCCTTGTCATCATTCGCGTGGCCATGAAATGCGGCTTGAATTTTTCCAAAAGGCAAAGGGTACTTCGGATGAGTGGTTTTTCCCACAACATACGACACCATATAAAACAAACTTATTGGAAAAAGTTCAATCAGCAACAAAGTTGCTTCCAGGAATTAACTAGATTTTGGTGTTGCTTTAAATTTGAGTGATGGAATAAGTTGCCTAAAACTCCATCACTCAATAAATTGTTTTCTTACAGAAGAAAAGTTTCTTGTGATGCTTTCTCAAAAAATTTGTACGGTTGTAGTTTCGAATTCAATTTTTTATATGTGAGTGGAAACTTTGCAACCTGTGCAACAAAACAAAAGAGAGAATTTTAAGGAGGTACGTCATGAGTAAAAAGAGGATTTATATGTTGTTGCCAGTTACTGCAGTCCTGGGATTTTTGCTTGGAAGTGTGTCTTTTTCTGAATATGGCAGCCTTGATACAGAATGGAAAAAACATCAAAAGAAGTATTATAAAGAACAGTTAACAAAGACTAAAAAGGAGTATAAGGCCTCTACATCAAAAGAGGAAAAAGAGATGCTTGGTAAACGGTTAAAATCTTTAAAGAATCCTTTATATGGAATTAAGCAGATTTTTTTGAATAGTAGAACCGCCTGGGCAGAAAATGTAAGTGGTGACAAAGCGGAAAGTGACAAAGTGGAGAATTGCATGACCTGTCATATAGATGAGGAGAAGTTAAAGGCTTCACATTCTGCAGAATTCCCATTTGACATGTATGGGTGTAGTGTTTGTCACGAAGGCAATAGAAGGGCATTAGATAAAGAATTAGCGCACAAAGGGATGTCTTATGGCCGAAAGGATATGCAGCTCAGGCTGGAATCGGCTGAAACCTTGTTTGCGTTTTGGGAAGAATTAGCAGATCTGTCTCCTGAAGAAAGCGACATATACAAGAAGGTTGAAATGGGTGATTTCAAAAAATTTAATATCACCGGAGATAAAGCCATTTATGTGGGTAGCCAAAAGTGTATTAAGTGCCATGCGGGTTTGACGTATCCACACGTAGAAAGATGGTTAAGAATAAAGTTTAAATCCTTTGACCTTGTAAAAAAAGCTCCTGATTATATCGCCGGAGATGAGGAATACAGGAAGACATGCCTGAAGTGCCATACGACGGGTTATGATGAGGCCACTGGAGAATACTCAGAAGAAGGCGTTACCTGTGAGGCCTGCCATGGTCCGGGAGAAGTATACAGTTATTTTATGGAAATAGGAAAAGCTTCTGAAGGAAAAAAGATTGCCAAATTAGGTACGTATGGAACGTCTTATAATGCTTGTGGGCCTTGTCATGATTCACGTGGCCATGCAATGAGGCTTGAATTCTTCCAACAGGCAAAGGGTACTTCGGATGAGTGGTTCTTTCCTCAACACACGACACCATATAAAACAGAATTTTTTAAAGAGAATTAAGATTAAAAATATTATTTATGAACAATTATTTTATCTTTTAGTTTAATAAAAAAGCCATTTATAAGGAGTCACAACATGAGTAGAAAGAAAATTTATTTATTGTTGCCAGTCTTTGCTCTATTGGTATTTTCTTTTGGAGGTGTATCATTTGCTCAAGACGTGGATAATAAAGCTCTAGAAGCAGAATCGAAAGAAACATTAACTACTGAGGCTAAAGAAAAACCAGTAGAAACGATAATAAGAGTGGCACAAGCTGAAGCTCAAGAAGTCACGAAAGAGGCAAAAGAAAAGCCGAAAACTAAGCCAAAAGCTAAGAAAGCCGTTGCCATTTCTGGAGGGGCTCCAACCAAGGAGATGCAGGAAATGGCAATGAATTATTATAACATAATTTATCCAAGCGAGGCGGCAAGGGCTTTATGGGACGATAACGTTGGTATGGAAAAGGGCATGGGGGCATGGCAAGACATTTATAAGCCTATACCATTGCAAATGTACTGGTTCCCCAGGAGGCACTATATCAGGCCAGAGGGTGAATACTATGATCAGCTCCTTAATAAGTATGAACCGGGAGACTGTGTAGAGTGCCACGAACATGTAACTCCGGGTTGGGTTCATGACTGGAGGAGTTCAACGCATGCAAATCCAAAAAAGAACAGTTACTTTGCTAAGAAAACAAGAGAGATAGAACAACTGTTAGGGAGAGAAATAAATGAAGTTTTATGTAGCGAATGCCATGGTAAAGACCACAGCGAGCTGAGAATGCCAACACCAGATATATGTGGTAAATGTCATCCTAAAGAGGTAATTGAATATATGGAAGACCAGAAATACGGCCGCCCGAATCACATAGATTCAAATATTGCTAATTTTATCGTACCATGGTACGCAGAGAATGCAAGGCAGGGTTACCTCGCTTCCATGTTCGGCTGTGATTACTGTCATTCAACTACTGATAAATGTGACTCGTGCCATACAAGACATAAGTTTGCTGCTGCTGAGGCTAGAAGGCCTGAGGCTTGTATGAGTTGTCATATGGGGTTTGACCATCCTGATGCTGAATCTTACAGGGAATCCAAGATGGGGATAATATATCATCTTGAGGGTGAACACTGGGATTGGGATAAACCACTTGAGCAAGTCGTACCAGGGAAAGATTATAGAGCTCCTACCTGTCAGTTTTGCCACATGTATCAGGGAGAGGGAAAGTTTACTCACACCACCGCTTCAAAGGGCATATGGAGGATGGGGACTATACCGCCAAAGGGTATTGATTACAAGTCTTCCTTGAAAGACTATCCATATGGCGTAAACCTTCCACCATTAAATGCTAAAATTGACATTTACACACCAGAAAATAAGAAAAAACGGGAGAAATGGATAGAGATGTGCAGCAATTGCCATAGTCCACGTTTTGCGAGAATTTATCTTGAGAACATGGATCAGCTTATGTTTGAAATGTGGAGGCTTACAGATAGGGCACACCTGATTATGGACGGTATAGCAGCAGCAGATGCCTTTGACCCCCCGGTATCAGAGAGGGGCATATATCCAATGGGAGACGTAATTGCAGATGCTCTAGGGCCTAAATTGCTGGGAGAGGGTATTTATAATGCATTTAAGACCACTGGGGGCAAGTTGCCAGTATATGGACCTATTTTAGGGGTGTATGGTGTATTCATGGCTGGTGAGAATAACCCTTCTGTGATTGAGAATTTATACTCTGAAATGTGGTTTGGTGACAAGGCATTTGCATACAAAGGCACTGCACATGTGCAGCAGGATCTATCCTGGTGGTATGGCGCAGCAAAGGCATTTCAGAAGGTAAGTGCCATGGAAAGCGAGGCGCGGAAACTGTTAAGGGCTAAAGGAGTAATAAAGTAGACTTGTTATTATGAAAAGTGTTTTTTAATGTAACGAGGGATGCAAATATGCAAGAAACGTTATTCTGAAAGGAAAATCCTCTAAGACTACATCCGTCAGGGACCTGATGAACGATAAAGTGTGCTATGTCCGCCCTGAACAGACAGTAAGCGAATGTATGGCTTTGTTTACAGAAAAGTGTACGCGCCATTTGCCCGTCCTGGATGAAGAAAAACTAATTGGCATCGTGAGCATTGGTGATGCCGTGAAGCAGTACATAGCTGATAAAGAATTTACCATTCAACAACTCGAAAATTACATTACAGGCAGTATTTAGGATTAAAACCCGTTTTTTTGCAACTTTTGTCTTGTAATGTATCATTATACACGTCATACCCCTGTCCGGTAGTTTGAAGTTGAACAGATCGAAGGAGATATCTGTGAGAAAGGGCCAGCTCTTTATAATTAACAAGCAACACTTCTCTAAGTATATTTAATAAACAAGAAAGAGTCATCCCAGATTTTCTTAAGTACTATAGTCAACTTATGTTGTTAAGCAAATCTGGAACATGAACATTTAAGACTATGAAAGACATAACCATAGGAACAATCTTGAAAAAAGCTGCTACAAATGAGAGAGAATTATATTTGCTTTATAAGAACGCAGGAAGACGTATGAAAGATGATCGTATAAGAACTATTCTAAAAAGGGTTGCCGAGGAAGAACTAAATCATGTTGAAATATTCAATATCTTGTATATGTTTAAATTAGAAAATGAAGAAATAGAAACCGAGAAAACATTTCAATAGGCAATATAAGAATATTTTACCATTAATTTCCATTCTACCAATTATCCAGAAAAAGAAATATACGGCATATTTAGTATTAAAAGGATGAAAATATGTATTTAATGTATGTTGTTAAAGTGAATTCGGGAAATGATTGCTTAAAACTGTGAAAGACGAAACGGTAAGATCAATTTTAAAAAAAGCTGCTAAAAAAGAGTATGAATTATATTTGCTTTATAAAAACGCTGAAAAATGTGTAAAAGACGCTCATATAAAGACTATTCTAAAAAGGTTTGCCAGGGAGGAACTTGAGCACGAACAAGCTATTAAAAATTTTAACATAGATGGGCTAAAGAAACAAAAAATAGAAATAAATGAAGCTTCTCAACAGGAGATATTACAATATCTTACCGGTAAAAGTCTTAGTGATTATTCAGATCTTGAGGATATGCTTATTTTTGTCACCAAACTTGAAAAAAAAGCTTTCGAATTTTACAGTAATCTGTCAAAATGCATAGAAAATCCCGACTTAAAGAAACTCTTTATCTGGTTAGCTCAAGAGGAATCAAGACACAGGGAAGATATAGAGGATCTCTTCTGGGACGTAGCTTACTGATGAGGTATTATGATAGACTATTATAAACATTAAAATGTGTTTCTATGTATTAACTCATTAAATTGATGAGAATAAAAGGATTACGGTATATATAGGTTTGGCTGTTAAGTTATATTAAATTACGGAGAAAACAATGTTTATTTCAATTAAGAATCACATTATATTTTTGCTGATCTTTTTTACGTTGCTCCCATTTGTTTTGCTAAGGATTATAGCCTACCCGATAATACAGAGAGATCTTAAGACTGTTATCATGGATAATCTCGAAATTGTTGGGGAGAAGCAGGCAGTGCTGGTGTCTACCTGGATGCGTGAAAGGATGAAGGATGTCCTGGTTATTGCAGACAACCCTTATATGGCAAATAGCGTGAATCTTACCAAGAAGGATAAAGGGTATGCAAAAACTTTCAGATATTTAGAGATGATTGTGGTTGAGTATGGTTACATGAGTGCTTTTGTATGCAATGAAAAAGGATTGGTCACAATTGCAACAATTGAAGAAAATGCCGGAAGAGATTTATCAAAAAAGGATTATATCAAGCATGCTTTACAAGGAAGAACATTTGCATCGAATATCATGCCTTCTGAAATCCCACTTGTGAATGAGTTTGATGAGGAGGAGGTAGGGGTGCCAACAATGTTTGTGGCAACACCTTTGATGGATGAGGATGATGCAATAGTTGGTGTTGTTGCATTGAGGGTTCACGTGGGCATCCTGAGTAACATGATGCATAGTCAAAAGTTCGGAAAGACAGGCGAGACTTATCTTGTGAGTAAGGACGGATACATGCTTTCAGAATCGAGGTTTACCAGGCATTTATTAAAGAAAGGTGTTGTAAGAAAAAGGAGTGCACTGGAACTGAAATTGATTGACCCCATTACCGGTAAATTAACCCATGGTGTTGCACAGTGTGTTGCAGGCGAAAACGGTTCTGACTCGATAGGTTATAATGATTATGGAGGCATACCCGTATTGGGAGTATGGCGCTGGTTGCCGGAATATAACTGGGGTGTTATTACTGAGATCGACAGGACTGAAGTTTATGGAGTAGCGTATAATCTTAACACCCTTGGTAAGGTATTGATATTTGCAATGGTATTTCCCATTTTGTTCATTGCATACGTTGTTGGTAAAAGATTTTCTACCCCAATTCTTGGGCTAACAGAAGTAACTGAAAAGATGGCTTCAGGGGATCTATCCCAAAGGGTGAATATAAAGAGAAATAATGAGGTCGGATTATTGGCAAACTCCATTAATACAATGGCAAAATCCCTGGATAAAAAGACAAAGGAGACAGTACAATCTGAAAAACGCTACAGAAGCTTATTTGATTCTCTCAGGGCCGGTATTTATCAATGTGAACCTGGAGTTGAAGGTAAATTTATGTGGGTTAACAAAGCTGCAGCGGAAATGTTTGGCTATGAATCACCGGAAGATATGATCGGGACAAAGGTAAAGGATATTTACGTAGATCAAGATGATAGAAAAAGACTCGTAGAGAAGCTTGAAAAAGATGGGGTGTTGAAGGACTTTACGTCTTTTTGTAAAAAGAAAAATGGCGAGCAATTTCACACTGAACGTACTTCTGATATGGTAAGAGGTGAAGGAAACGAACCGACTCTTATTCAAGGTGTAATTAGGGATATATCAGAGACGAAGAAGGCAGAACTGGAGATTATCGAATCCGAAAAAAAATATCGATTATTATTCGATTCACTAAAAGAAGGTGTATATCAATGTGAACCCGGAATTGAAGGAGTGTTTACATGGGTTAATCAAGCAGGTGCAGAAATGTTTGGTTATAAATCACCTGAAGAGATGGTCGGGATAAAGGTAAAGAATATATATGTGGACGAAGCTGATAGGAAAAGGCTCGTAGAAAAGCTTGAAAAAGATGGGATATGGAGGAACTTTGAGTCCTTTTGTAAAAAGAAAAATGGAAAGTGTTTTCACACTGAACGTACTTCCAACATGATTAAAGACGAAAAAGGTGAACCTGTTCGCATTGAAGGAATAATCAGGGATATTACTGAGCGAAAAAGACTGGAAGGTGAGTTGCGGGAATCAGAAGAACATAAAAGGCAACTGTTGAATTCACTAAAAGAAGGTGTATACCAGTGTGAACCCGGAGTTGAAGGAGTGTTTACATGGATTAATCAAGCTGGAGCAGAAATGTTTGGTTATAAATCACCTGAAGAGATAATCGGGACAAATGTAAAGAATGTTTATGTAGATCCTGATGATAGAAGAAAGCTCGTCGAGAAACTTGAAAAAGATGGGATAAGGAGAAACTTTGAGGGCTTTTGTAAGAAGAAAAATGGCGAACAATTCTACATTGAACGTACCTCTAATATGACTAGAAATGAAGAAGGTAAACCTGTTCGTATTGAAGGAATATTCAGGTATATTACTGAGCGAAGCAGACTGGTAGATAAGGTAAAGAAACCTGAAAAGCATCAAGGGGATACAAATACCTTGTAGTCTTACTGTATTGTATTAATACGGTAAAATTCCTGAAATATCTAACAAAAATTTTGTTTATAATAAAATGAATTTGAATTCACATTTCTACAGTGTTAAAATTTCAGTTAAATGTAGACTTAATATAGAGATAATAATCTTAAGCAATGAGTATCAGAAAAAAAATATTCTTTTGGTTCTTACTACCTTCCATCTTAATTGCAACCTTTATGGCAATATTTTGCTATTTCTATACTCGACAAATAGTAAAACAAAATATCTTTGAACAATTAGAAATAACTTCTGATAAATTACAGGAACATGTTCGTGTTTTCTTAGAAGGAAAAAGAAGACAAACTATCGATTTCAGCTATGATAGTTTCATAAGAGACTGTACAAAGGAAATTGCTGAAAAAGAAAAAAGGAGAGAATATTATACTACTGCATTAAATACCCATCTTATTACCAACAAGATATCTCTTAATCCAAACATATATGAGATATTTATCGTTGACTTTAATGGTAAAGTAATTGCATCTACAGATAAGAATCGTATAGGAGAAGATGTATCAAGTAAAAAATATTTTTCGGAAGTAGAACTTTTAAGCACGTTTGCGGGTGACCCTCATTATGATTCAGACCTGGAAAAAATTGTAATTGAAATATCCGCAGTGGTTTTAAGCAAGATCGAACAGGAAGCTATTGGAGTTCTGGTCAATCGAATCGAGTTTGAGCGGGAGGAAGATAGAAAAGGGAACGGTGCATCTGCTCAAGAAGACTATGAGTGGAGTTATTCTCAATTGATAGATGTAAATAAAGTTTGGGCAAGGTCCTTTAGCTCTGATGGTTTTATAAAAGATTGCACAGAAGAGATAACCAGAAGAGAGGATAGGGTTCAGAATTATACAGACCGCTTGAATAATCATCTTGCCTTAAACAAGAAACCCCTTGACGATAATATTATTTCGATATTTGCCATTGATCTCACCGGCAAAATAATAGGTTCAACAGAACTTGGCTTAATAGGCAAAGATGTCTCAGGTAAGGACTATTTCTTAGAGACAAAGAAACATGGCTCCTTCATAAGCGATTTACATCAGTCTCCAGGGATAAAACAGGGTATGTTCGAGGTAGCAAAATTACTCACTGGTAAAGAAGAACAAGGACCAATAGGCATAATCGTTAATAGATACAGTGGTGATAGTCTCAAGAAAGTTACTCTAAGCGGAATTGAAGAAGAATTAGGGCAGGTTAAACAACTGAGTGAATTGGGAAAGACAATAGAAGTGTATATAGTAAACAGAGACAAATTAATGATTACTGAATCGAGGTTTATAGAAGATTCCGTTCTGAAACAAGTTGTTGATACAGAAGGCGTCAGGGCTGCATTTGATAATGGAACGGGGATGGTTGGCATATATCCTAACTACAGGGGTGTCCTGATACTTGGTGCCTCTAAATATCTTGAAGAGATGGGATGGGTTGTACTAGCTGAAAAGGACGTTTCTGAAGCGTTTGCTCCTATTGTAAGTCTGAGAAACTTCGTTATCATTATTGGGGCTACTGGCATTGTGGTGGTAGTAATAATTGCAATCTATCTTTCGTTAACGGTAACAAGGCCTATCAACAAATTGGTTGAAGCTGCCCATGCCATTGCAAATGGAGATTTGACTAAGAAAGTCAATGTCAAGAGTGAAGACGAAATAGGTTATCTGTCCAGCTCGTTTGATACGATGCGTATAGAGCTTAGTAAATCATTTAGAAATGTTGAAAGACATAGAAAAGAGCTTCAGCACCTTTCCGAAAGAATAGTCTTAATTCAGGAAGAGGAACGCAATAAACTATCACGCGAATTACATGACCAGACCGGCCAGGCATTGATAGCGCTAAAGACAAATCTCGAAGTAATAGATAAACTACTTCCAGAAAATGCCCATGAGTCACGGGAATGGCTTAGAGATTCGAAACAATTTCTGGTTAAGACCTTAGAAGAGATACGAAATATATCTTACGCTCTCAAGCCCCCAATGCTTGATGACCTGGGACTGGTACCTACTATAGAGTCATATTCAAAAGATTTTTATAATATGACAAAAATTGCAGTAAATGTAAAATCAAATCTTAAAGACGAAAAGATTCGGCCAAATCTGCAGTTATCCCTGTACCGAATGGTACAGGAGGCCCTCACAAATGTGGTTAAGCATTCCGGGGCAAAGAACGTTCAGATTGATATTTACCGTGAAAATTCAAAATTGGTCCTGTGTATAGAAGATGACGGAAAAGGATTTGATACTGAGAAAATGTCGTGCGATAAAGTTGAGGAATACGGGATTGGTTTACTGGGAATGAGAGAAAGATTTGCATCTGCAGGAGCAGACTTTCAAGTGTATTCAAAGAAAGGAAAGGGTACAAAATTGATAGTTAAATGTTAGACTTAATGCTTACCACTTACAAATCTCAGCGAACTTTACTTTCTCAGTATTAAGCTGAATTCTAGAGGACAAGAGAAATGCCAAAAATTTCAGTTTTGTTAGTTGAAGACCACCACGTAGTCAGGAAAGGTATCTCATATTTACTATCATTGGAGGAAGACATTGATATAGTAGGAGAAGCTGAAGATGGTAGTGAAGGTATAAAGATGGCAAAGGAACTGTGCCCTGATGTTGTCATAATGGACATAACAATGCCCAGCTTAAATGGCATAGAGGCCATAAAGCAAATAAGGAAATCTAGGCCGGAAACCAGAGTAATGATAATGACAATGCATACCAGAGAGCAATACATACGACAAGCGTTAAGAGAAGGAGCATCCGGTTATTTACTGAAAGAGTCCACACAGGAAGAACTCGTTGACGCCGTTAGAACGGTACATAAAGGTGGTGTAGCTTTGTCTCCTTCTATATCCAAATTCGTCTTAAATGAATATGTCAGGCAAAGTGACCCCAGAAAGGAGGTTGATAGTATAGAACTTCTTACCGATAGAGAAAGGCAAGTCCTTCGCTTGATTGCCGAAGGTAAAACAAATAAGGAGATAGCAAAGTGCCTATCTATAAGTAAAAGTACTGTAAACATACACCGGACAAATGTAATGCATAAACTTGATATACATGATACGGTGGGATTAGTCCGGTACAGTATAGAAAAAGGCATCATCGTAGTTGATAAATAATTTATGTACTAATAAAATGGACAAGAACACAGTCTTAATTACCGGTGCTAGTGGTTTTATTGGTACTGCATTGATAGCTCGATTGATTAACAACTATTTCATTATAGGTATTGACAAGATGCTAAATAAAGATAGAGAAGACATGGTACTTTGGTATAAAGTAGACATTTCGGATAAAGAACATCTAAATAATACTTTCAGGGAAATAAGAGAAAGGGTTTGCAGAAAGATTGACTATGTCTTTCATCTGGCAGCATATTATGACATGTTAAACAAAGAAAACGAGAGGTATCGCAAAACCAATGAAAATGGAACCAGATACTTACTGGACAACTTAATTGGTTTTGATGTGAATAACTTTATTTTTACGAGTAGCACTACAGTTACGAAACCATCTATAGGTAGCGAAAAATTGAGGGAAAATTCTGCTTTAACCTCAGAATTTTATTATGGAAAATCTAAAATTGAGGGAGAAAAAATAGTATTAGAGAAAAAAGAAAAGATAAGAACAACTATCTTAAGGCTTTCAGGGGTATATTCTAATGATTGCAGATTAATACCTCTTGCAAATCAAATCGCGTTTATCTGGAGAAAAAGTTTTGGTTATAAAATCCTTCCCGGAAAAGGAGAAGGAGGTATATCATATGTGCATATTGAAGACGTACTTGATGCATTTGAAAAAACTATCTTTATGTTTAAGGAAATACCTTCCGGATCAATATTTATTGTATCAGAAGATGAATATGTTCCGATTAACAACCTTTATAGCCATATTTTCTGTGAGATTTATGGTAAGAAACTAAATCCTATACATCTACCAAAATGGCTTGTGTGTTTTTTTGTGTATATAACGAACTTGATTTACTATATTCTGGGGAGGGAATTCTTCTTTAAGCTCTGGATGATTAATTTAACAGACAAGAAATATCGGTTTGATACCGACAATGCTAAAAGGATGTTAAGGTGGCGCCCTAAATTTCAATTGAGAGAATATATAAAAGTAATCATTACAACCCTCAAAAATGACCCGAAAAGGTGGTTTGAAATTAACATAATAGCACCTGGTTCTAAAAACAAAATCTAAAATCCGGTAATGTAATAATCTATTTTATCTGAACAAGGTTTGTAGATTAATATGGTATCATCACACTGATAGCACCCCGCACTTCACCTTCCTTATAACCTTCCTTAATTCCTCCAGTTATGTCCTTTTCTCCTTTTGGCTCTCCGTGACATTTAAGACATGCAGGCTTTATGTAAACAGGCAACATATATCGATATACCTTTGACCCATCAGAATTAGTAATAACCTCACCTTTCCCTTTGACCTTAGGATAGCCAGGTTCCTCAAACTTATCAAGATACCTTGTCTCAAGGTCATCCGGATGATTAGCCGGATTTCTGTACCTGATACTTGTTTGCTTGAGATAATAGCCAACTCCCATTGCCTTATTATATTTGAAACCGGTACGTCTACCGACAACAGCAGGGATAACTTTTTTAAATCCTTTACCCTTCATATTGATTACCTTCTGACTTTCATTGATTACCTCCTTTGCGGAGCAAAGCAGAGTACCAAGTGATCTTTTTACAGGATCTGAAGACAAAGCATCATTTTCAGAAACCTCTAAATCTGTTGCATTCTTAAAATGCTCCTTAACTTTGTTTATATATATCTCTCCTGTGAATCCTTTATCACCCTTATCAGGATCATTTATCAAATCCTGATTTTGTGCAATAATAGCTCTGCAGGAAACCAGCAACTTCGCAATCAGGTCTGCCTGCTTTTCTAAATCTTTTTCCTCAACAGCAAAGGCCTGTGCTGATGATATAAAGGTAAACACTAAAATCAATCCGCTAAAAATTAATCTCTTTAACACTGCCAACATCACCTTCCACTTTCTGAAACAATGTTACGAAAAGACAAAGTATTAATTGATACGTTTCTTTCTGGATTTACTTCTTTCCCATCTAAATAGATTGGACAAAACCTGGACATTTTTGACGCCAATATTCTATGGCCTAAGAATTGTATCCTAATCTATTAATTGGTAATTATCAATTTTTTTCATTATTTAATTACTTTATGTTGCATTTCAAAATAAGAGTTAGTCTCGAAAAGAGTCTATTCTTCTTTAATATAAAGTTTACACTCTATCTCCAATTTCGATTTAAATCAGTTGGTTGGCTTTTATAAAAAAAGGCGCTCATTATATGAGCGCCTTTTTTATTATCAGATTATTACGGGAAAACTGCTTCCGCAACAAAAACTTGTTTAATTATTTAATTCTTCAATATTCAACTTCTCTTTTCTATCTTCTGCCATTGTTTGATGGCTTATACCGCTACTACCGCTTGTTACCAATCGAAGAGTTTCGAAAACAGACTTTTACTTCCACCACGGCTGTGTGCAACCGGCGTTCCGCTTTCAGCAAGTGCCTGTTCTATGGCAGCCTCTCTGCGCATTCTCTTAGCTTCAGATTGTATATTTCCAAGTTCCTGTAACATAGGTGACTGTCCCCACCACCACATGATGTCCTGCTGGACGTGCGCATAACCTTTGTATCCCTGAAGCTTATACCAGAACCACATCTTGGCATAAGACGTCTCTATATGCGTCGGGTTTCCATCTCCCTGATAAAACAAGGCATATACACCAAGGATAGGCCCGATGACGGGTACCTTTCCTCCGGTTGACTTAAACGCATTCCAGACTCCCTCTCCGAGAAGCTCTGCAGGTAATACATCGGCAAGCCAGTCACCACCCGGATAGATATCACGCTCTGCAGGTGATGGATAAAGCATGTCGTCTGCAATAAGATCGTCTATGATCTTTTGTGCCTGATCCGTAAGCTTAAATGCCTGGAACATGTACTCATCCATTTGTGTAAGCCAGCCTCCTGCAAAACGAGGACTATGACAATTTGAACAGAGTTCAATCCATTTGTCCCTCTTGTCCAGGTTCTCATCGGAATAGATGTCTATTTTATCGGGTATGATCTTTATCCCGTAAGGATAGGCCTTAAGCGAAGATTCGTACTCGATGTTTGACGGAGGGACCGTGCCCATTCGCCATATACCCTTTGAAACGAAATTGTGTGTGAAAGTCCCACCACCCTGGTACATGTGGCAGAACTGACAGGTCGGTGTGCGATACTCCTCTCCAACCATGACATGAGCAAGTGGTTTATCAAAGTTGTAGTGTTCCTCTTCCAGCTCATAGATAATCCCGTGTTTTGATTCACTGTAGGACTCTGCGTCGGGATGATCAGGCCCCATGTGACACGTCATACATGCCTGGGGTCTTCTTGCCTCAGCAGCAGAAAACGAATGCCTTGTATGGCATGGATCACATTTATCTGTAGCGCCGTGGCACATGTCACAGCCTGCTTGACCTGCCATCAACCCTCTCTTGTAAGACTCCTGATACCAGGGAACCAAAACATTTGATTCAAGTGTCTGAATGTGATTAGGCCTGCCGTGGTTCTTCTCACTGGCAAACTCAGTAACCTGTCTCGCATGACATTCGCTGCAATCGCCTGCTGTGGGCAGCCTGATCTGTTTTTTCTCCGTATCGACATGACAGTCGAAACAATCTACCACCGAGATCTCTTTCCCTATGCTATCCTCTATGATCTTGGTCTTACGCGCAATTAATGGCGTCTTCCTTGGATTGTAATGTGCGGAGGTCTTCCAATCTTCGATAGCACCCGTATTTATACCTTCATGACACCTAATGCACAAGTCTCTACGTTCCTTCTCGATGAATATAGAATGGTCAAAACGGGTAGGTGGCTCATAGTGTCTCCCCGGATACATATACATATGCATAAATGGTGGTTTGTAATAGTCTTTAAACAACCCTGAACCCTCTTTTAGACCAACATTATCTGCGAAAACGCCTTTATACCAATCAGGAAATCCTTCGTAAATGTCCACCTTTCGTGGTACGTACGGCTTCTTTTCCTCTTCATGTGCCTGGGCAACTCCAGAAAAAAGAATGGCCATAGTAAGCAGGCATGTACTAAAGAAAAACCCTAGGTTTTTTACATAGTTCATAACACACATTCTCCTTTTAATTTTGAAAAAAGCTATACTGTTGGTTTTATTCCTCATGCCCATGCCCTTCTTTTTGTTCGGCAAGGGATTTTACAAAATGTACCAGGCTCCAGCGATCCTCGTCTGAAAGTTCATTGGCAAAGGATGGCATTGGTGTGCCGTTCATGCCAGTTGAAAACCTCAGATAAATATCATGATTTGTAGCACCACCCTTAAATTTGCTTGCCCTGGTAAAATCATAGGCTTGTATAGGAATCTCCCATTCGTCTGCCAGATCGTAACTGCTGGGTCCATCCCCATGTCCGGTTTCTCCGTGGCACTTCCAGCATTCCTTCTCTTCGTAAAGCTTTTTACCCCTCGCAATACTCTGTTGACTCGATGGAACCTCCCTTCCAATGGCTATAGGAGATTCTGGCTCTCTGTATTGCCATGCCTCCGAAAAGCTCTTT
>Ga0255058_10000757_pt1 | contig 18488 bp, 20 predicted proteins | sample Cases_109_9_MG_FD_188637 | JGI IMG/M metagenome (GOLD analysis project Ga0255058, IMG submission 188637) | Seawater microbial communities from Amundsen Gulf, Northwest Territories, Canada - Cases_109_9 | ecosystem: Environmental > Aquatic > Marine > Gulf | place: Canada: Northwest Territories... | reverse complement strand
GCTCATCGAAGGCGGCTACATGAAGAAGCTGACCCTCGACTCATCGGCTGCGGCCTACTTCGCCCAGCACCCTGACCTGTCCGAGCACTTCGCATCAGCATGGCGAGATGCCGATGACATGACGCCCGCAATCACGGCCCCCAAATACTAGGGGGCAACGTGAGCGAGGATCAATTTGAGTACGTTGACGACAGCCTGCGCAACAAACTGTTCCAGCGGCGCAGCTTCTACAACGACAACGACAACACGACGCTCGAGCAAGAGCGCTTAGAAGAAATACCCGAGGAGATCATGTCCCAACTAGAAGACCATGTCGGCGACGGCCTGGCCCGGGTCACTGTAGCGGGTGACCTGGGCAGTAGTGTTTCATTCCACAGCGCCAAGGCGTTCGTAAGTGTCAGCGTGACATGCAACAACGATTTGGGAGACGTTGAAGCAGTGCACGATGTGCTTCGCCCCTTCGTACAGAAGCTCTGCCATTCGGACCACGAGGAGATGTCCATCATCAGGGACACCATCCTTCCCGCGGACAAGCGGCAGCACGAAGCGGAGCCGGCGGTCATGCCGGGTCGAGTGTCGCGACCCCCGAAGAAGGGGCCGGCACAAACCAGGACCGCTACGAAGCGGGGTGGTCAAACCGTAACTCCAAAGGGAGTGAAGAAACCAGACTACCGGAGGTGATCCATGTTCACCAGATCCGGGAGCGGTTCAGAGTTTGACTCTGTCATTATGGTGGAGGGCTCTCTCTCGAGGCCCGACACTGACGGCGAGATGCTGGCCGAGGTAGTGGTGATGTACCTGAACCACAAGACCGGCGTCTCATACGGTAGCTGCAAGGTCACGAAGAGTCTCTTCAGTAAGAAGACGGTGGAGCTATTGAATCAGCTCACCGAATCTATTGAAGAGGACTTCGGCAACATCGCATTCGGCGAAGGCATCGTGACATCCCAGAGTGGTGCAGTACAAGCGCTGGGCTCCGCAGAAGATCCTACCGGGGGGATAGATCCTAAATCCTTGGGAGGTGTTTGATGGCGGCCATTGAGTACCGCATCCTGACCAAGGTCCTCGAGGCCAAGACATTACAGGATGCACTTCAGTCTGGCCTATCTGAAGATCAATTCAAAGACCCAGAGTCTCGTCAGATCTGGAGGTACTTGCGGCGGCACTGGTACAGCCGGGCAACCGCAAAGACACTGCCATCATTGAGAGCTGTCCAGGATCGCTGGCCGGCTTTCAAGATGGTGATGCTGTCCGAAGACGACGACGCACCTGTAACTGCGCTCGTCCATGACCTAAAGCTCAAGACCTTTGAGTCGGACGCTCGGTCACTGGCAGGGTACTTCCAAGAGCTTGTTGAAGAGGACCCGAAAGAAGCTGTGCGGGCAATGCAAAGTCACCTGACAGACCTCACCAGGCAGTTCCGTCAGTCGCAGCACCTAGGCCTCAACGAGATCATCGACGGGGCTAAGGAGCACTACGACACTGCGCAAGATGGAATGATCTACGGGCTTAGCTGGCCGTGGAAATGTCTGACCGAGGACACCTTGGGCAAGCGCCCGGGTGACCTCATCGTTTTCTATGCTCGCATGAAACAGATGAAGACGTGGCTCGTTCTCCACTGCGCGGTTCACGACTACCTGGAGAACAATGCTCGGGTCCTCATCTGGTCTCGCGAGATGAACAAAGAGAAGATGTGTCTGCGCTTGGCAGCTCTACTCGCCAAGGTGGACTACCAACTATTCAAGAAGGGAAAGCTGCCACCGGCGATTCAGAAGAGAGCGTGGGCTACCTTCCGCGCGCTCAAAGCAGACGGGGAAGCCGGGTACGATATTCGGGATGAGGACGGTAATCTTCTCCATCGCCAGTTCATTCTGCTGTGCGGTCGTGATGCACCGAAGACTCTCGAGGAAGTTCAGGGCTACATCCAGGAGTACCAACCTGACGTCGGCTACTTAGACAGCTTCTACCACATGGAAACAGCCAACATGAAAGGAGTCACTCAACGCTGGCATCGGTTGGCGATTCTGTCCGAAGACGTGAAGTCCATGGCAGAAGACGAGTGCATTCCGATCATCGCTGTACACCAGGCGAACCGGTCGGGCGAGAAGACGCACGGCAACACCATGACTGACATGGCAGACACTGACGTCTTGGCTCGGGAGGCTGACCTCGTAGCCCGCATCATCAAGCGTGCAGGTAAAGAGCTGCACGAAGAGGACTACGAAGGTGCGATGGAGCAGGAGAGGATGGAGGCTGCAGCTCGGCGTGCCGAGAGGTCTCGTCCTGGCCGACCCCGCATCCGCGTCCCCCAGAAAGTAGAAGAGGAAGCACGTCGTCAGGAAGAAGAGGAAGACGAAGTGCCTCGCATGGGAGCGGAGCTCGCGATTGTTTTACCTGGTAACCGTGAAGGTGTGTTGAATGCGTTCACGGTGAAGGCGATTCCCGGGTACAACTTCGACTTCATCGATTCCAACTACTCCCTCGCTCAAATCGAGGAGTGGATCAAAGAGGATGAGTCCAACGACGCTGCCGACATGACGAAGAAGAGCGGTGGCGAAAAAGGATCTCAACCACAGAAGCCTAAGTTTGGGACGGACTCCTTCAAGTCATGGAAACAGGACAGGGCCAAAGGTCCGAAGGGTCCCAAAGGTAAACCTTCTTAGAGAGGACATCTGTGTTTGGTCTAGCTGACCAGATTGCCGAGGACCACCTCGAGCGGGTCCGGTTAAAGACGGACTACATCTCTGCTGTCTGCCCGTTCCACAAGGGCGGACAGGAGAGACACCCGTCCTTCTGGATCAACAGGACGACGGGTTCATGGGGCTGCTTCACCTGCACCACCTCCGGTAGCAGCCTCAAGTACATGCTGCGGGAGCTCGGCCTGAGCAGCCGCAAGATAGAAGCAGAGATAGAGGAAGCCGAGAAGGATGCCGAGAAGGCCATCAAGATTGTGCATGCCAAGCGCAAGCGGAAGGCACGCGAGGGCTTCGAGGGTGTGTCCTTACTACCGGACTCGTTACTGGGCGTGTTTGATTACCTGCCCGTCGACCTGGTGAACGAGGGCTTCCCCGAGGAGCTGCTCCAAGCGCACGACATTGGTTTCGACCAGCGCAACAGCCGCATCACGTTTCCGATACGGGACCTGAAGGGTCAATTGATCGGCATCAGCGGACGAAGTACTAGACCTGGGGAGGTGCCAAAGTACCTCCTCTATAACGGCCTGCGGGACATGAATGGAAAGGAGGTGCAGGGGGAGCTCGGCGAATGGTTCCCTCAGTATTCGAACGACTCGGTACGGGATCACCTGTGGAGAATCCACTGCGTGTACGAGGACCTCATGTCACGAAGATGGGAGCAGCTCATCCTCGTGGAGGGGTACAAGGCAGCCATGTGGTTAGTGAAGCATGGGTGGTACCACACCGTGGCGATCATGGGCACGAAGATGACCGAGAAACAGGAGCGGATCATCAGACACTTTGGTGTCGAAGTCTTCGTGTTCACTGACAACAACCAGCCAGGCCAAGAAGCAGCCGTCAATTGGTGTCAGAGGTTGGCGGTAAGTTCGTTCCCTGTGTATCGGGTGAGATATCCCGACCACTGTGATGAGTCAGCGCAGCCTGACGATTTGGAAGACAAAGAACTCGAAGCAGTTCTACAAAACTCGGAAAGAGTAGGAGGCAAGTATGTCGATAAGAGGCGCTTGGCGCGAAAGCAAGCACGTGGACAGCGAGAAAAGCCGTGGAAGCGGTAGTCGCAAGTTCGGTGCACGGTTCGCGTTCGGACCAACGGCAGTCAGAGTTCACTTCACCCGACCGGAGAAGCCATACATTCACCCCGAGACGGGGGCAGAGTTCCCGTTCTACACGGGTGAGCGGTGGTGGATTCCAAAGGGCGGAGCCAACAAGAACGGCTGCTACATTGAGAACTGGGACCAGTGCATCGTCAATGCGTACCGGAACCCCGAGACGTTTGGCCTCGACATCGAGCCACTAGGCTGGATGAAGAAGCTGAAGGGCCCGAAGGTTTACTACGCAGTGACCGGGCATGTTGAAGAGCTGTTCCACAACGTCAAGAAGAAGTCCAAATCATCGGGCAACGAGTTCCACGAGCGTGAGATTTGCAAGGGACGTGGCTGCGAACACTGCCAGCAGAAGTGGCCGAAGGTGTTCGGCAAGAAGGCATACTTCGTAATCGCTCCCACGCATTGGAACGAATCCATCTACACCGCGAACGAGCAGGTCGAAAGTTCCTGCAAGTGCGGCGGGTTCGTCTACACATCTCACTACGAGTGCGGCGAGTGCAACACTCAGCTCGTGGACATGATGAACTACTGCTTCAACTGTGAGAGCCAGAACATCGAGCTCGATACGGACGAAGCGAAGGCAGTTTGTACTGACTGCCAGTCGGAGTGGAGCGTCTACGAGAGCGACAACGAGGAGGTCTCGAAGCTCGTCAACAACGAGATGAAGTGTGCGAACTGTTCGCACAAGGCCATCCCGAAGCCTGTCTTGGTGTGCACGGATTGCGAAGCGCCAGATCCGTACGACATCTTTGATTGCCAGCTCAAGATCAAGATGGTTGGTTCCAAGGACGGCAAGTCCAAGGACCTGGTCATCGACGACATCCGCATCCAGGGCTCCGACGAGCGTCTGTTCGACGCGAAGTTTCACGGAGATGACCCGGAGTGGAATCAGAAAATCGCCGACGGCATGAAGAACACCATCGACTTGAACCGGCAGCTTGCGCCCTCCACCTCTGATGAGGAAGCGACGCAATTGGGATTGCAAAATCCCTTCACTGCCCAGCAGAGTCAGGGGTTCAAGCAGTACAGCCGCAACGAATCCGAAGAGTCAACGCCTGACGAGGGCGAGGGCGAAGCGGAGGAGGTCGTGCGTCATCCTCCCAAAGGTCCGTCGATAGCAAAGACGGAAGGGAAGAAGCCTGGCCTGCGTAGACCGCGGGTCGGACGCCGGTAGTCTAACTGGCGGGTCGGGACAGCCCGGCCCGCCCTCTTTTCCATAGGACGCGGATGTCCATAGAGTTCATAGACATCCCACCTCCCGAATTCGTTGGGACTGACGAGGAAGCTCGCGAGCTTCTCCGTCTCTCGCTGCGGAAGGTGGAGGAGGACCCGGAAGATTTTCTTGGATGGGACACTGAGACCCACGGGAAGAAGCTGCCCATCAAGAAGAAGCGGGCGCTCGATCCCATCAACGACACCGTCGTGTACTGGTCACTCTCCTTCAAGTTGGGAGAGATTTACCGGCGCTGGTGTATCTCTCAGGAATTCTTCCACTACTTCTCACCGCTGCTCGAGAATCCCCTCCTGAACATCGCGGGGTGGAACCTGAAGTACGATGCTCACGTTGCCTTCAACGGTAACGTCAACATCTGGAACGCGCGCCGGCCCGTCGACGGGCTGGTTCTTGCGCAACTACACGATGAGAATCGTCGTAGTCATGGTCTGAAATCCTGCGCCTCCGACTGGTGTGGTTTGAAGATGACCAAGTACACCTCCTTGTTCGATGGCATCTTGGATGCCGAAGGCAAGAAGGCCAGAGAGTATGTGACCTCTTTGATCGAGCTCGTGGAGCTCGGCCACGAGGACCTGGTTTCCAACTACGCTTCTTACGATGCCTACGCTCACCTGAGAACGGTGGAGTGGCTCATTGAGAAGCTAACCAACACTCCGATCGGTCTAGACAGCAACCTCTGGGAGTACTTCCTTGCTATGGAGATGCCCTTCACGGAGCAGCTCTGGCGCATGGAACGTAGAGGTATGCACGTCAACACCAAGTACCTGAAGAGTCAGATCCCCGTCATCACCGAGCGCATCAACGGGCTAGAGCGAGACATCACTCGAGCAGTGGGGCATCCGATCAACATCCAGTCCCCGCAGCAGCTAGCCAAGTACTTCTTTAGTGATGACGGATTGGACCTCGTGCCCATCAAGCTCACGGCTACACAACAACCGTCCACCGACGAGGAGGTCATGAAGATCCTTGTCGAGGCCGGCGTAGAAGTAGCCCAGCTTATCGTGGAGTGCCGCAAGCTCCACAAGTCCAAGAGCACATACCTCGATGCGCTCATCGCATTGTCGGATCACTTCAAGGACGGGCGCATCCATCCGAACTTCAATCAGATGGGCGCGCGAACCGGGCGTCTCTCCACAGAGAATCCCAACTCCCAGAACTTCCCTCGCCCGAAGCTGGACGAGTGGGGCATCCGAAAAGCATTCACCGCACCTCCTGGAAAGAAGCTGATCGTAGCCGACTACGCTCAGATTGAGATGCGGATCATGGCGGACTTCTCTGGCGACCATAGGATGATAGCCGCCATCCGTGAGGGCAAGGACCTGCACTCGTACACCGTGGCGCTCACAATGCCTGGTGTGAAGTACGAGGAAGTCGTCGAGGCAAAGAAGGCAGAGGACGATGCCGACGACCGCCAAGTTTGGTTGCAGCTACAGCGTCAGGGTAAGAAGGCAGTCGGATTCGGAATCATCTACGGTGCTGGCCCGCCCAAGATTTCTATGGAGATTGAGATCTCCGAAACAGAGTGGCAGGCCAAGATCGATCAGATGAACGACCGGACATTTGAACGTAGAGTTACCCGGCTCATGAAAAGGAATCCACTACTGTCAGAAGAGCAAGCGGTGGAACAAGTGGGCCGGCACTCCGTGGCAGGTGACAAGATCCAAGAGTACTTTGACGCCTTCCCTGGTGTGAAGGGCTTCATGGATCAGACGCCGGCCATCTGCCAACAGCGAATGCACTTTGACCAGAACAACCAGAAGCGGGACTGGGACTTCCAGGTTCGTAGTCCAGGAGCAAAGCCGACGTCAGAGAGTGGGCACTCCAAGCCATTCGGCTACGTGCAAACACTCTGCGGTCGGTATCGTAGGCTCGAGGACATCAACCACAAGAACTACTTCTACCGCTCGGAAGCTGAGCGTCAGTCGGTTAACACTCGCATCCAAGGCTCCGCTGCCGACATCACGAAGGCGGCTATGCTACGGATCGAGTTCGACCACCGACTCATCATGCTCGGGGTCCTGGTATTGAACCAGGTCCACGATGAGATCGTCATGGAAGTGCCGGAGGAGAACGCAGAAGAAGCAGCCGTGATCATCCAGCACTGCATGGAGCATCCGTTCGGAGATGGTCCTGATGACGACGCTCTGCAGGTCCCAATCCCAGTGGACCTGAAGATTGTGGACAACTGGGCGGAGGCCAAGTGACACACACCGAGCTCATAGAGATAGTGGCTGACGCCGTTGGGTCTACCTACGAGGAGGCCCACGGCTTCATCCAAACCTTTATTGACATTGTCATTAGCCGGATCGATGCCGGCGACGAGGTCAAAGTGCGTGGACTTGGGACTTTCAAATGGGTAGAGGTGAAGGGAAAGAAGGTGCCGATCGGTACCTACTTCGGGCCCCACGGGGATGACGAGGGAGAAACACGACACCTCGTTGTCCCCGATGGCCTGAAGCTCAGGTTCATACCCGCAACCAAGTTTAGAACGAGGAGAGTAGTCATGCCAGACGAAGAAGAAGGAATGAGCAAGTACGCTGTAGTCACCAACGACGTTGACGATAGCAAGACCGCGGCCGCCGGCACGGAGCGCGTCTGTCCTATCTGTGCCGAGACATTGGACAGCGGAGGAGCGTGTCCGAACCATGGAACAGAACCATTCGAACCACATGAATAGAGAGCCCGAGAGCCCTGAGGTGTTCGGTTGTGACACGTGCATGCACGTGTTCACGGTGGACAAGTACCACAACCCTCCGCCGACCGTGGGCTACCAGTACTGCGTAGCATGCGGCACGCAAGGGCTCAGGCTTCTCGGCAAAATTCCTAAGATCATGGAGGAGGAAGGCCAGTTCTTTCTCATCGGAGCAGACGAGGAGGACACTCACATTACTGGCCCGTATGACCACCCCGAACATGCCCAGTCCGACATCTGGACTTGGTTCAATGGAAAGGTAGAGCATGGCGAAGAAGTTACGGAGACTCGGAGCAAAGGCCACCTCCGGCTCGCGGCGATCGAAGGCGTCATCGTCGAAGAAGACGCACAAGATCACCAAGAAGTCCGCCAAGAAAAAGAAGAAGGCTGCCCCGAAGAAAGCTCCTAAGAAAGCACCGAAGGAGCCGCTCACCAAGCGTCAGGCCAGAAAGAAACGTGGCGAGAAGGACGACCCGAAAGGGCCGGTCACTTCTGTCGAGTCGTGGCTCGAGCGCATCAACAAGACCAAGAAGTTCAAGGGCACCGTCCAGGTAGGGATGGCCAACACCATCGCCACGCCCTACTACCTGCGCCGCTCCACTGGTGTCCTCGGCTTGGACATCAAGATGGGTGGAGGCTGGCACGCCGGTGGCGTTGCCCAGGTCTACGGTGGCGAGTCTGTCGGCAAGACCTACCTGGTGTTCCAGACCGCCGGCGAGGTCCAGCGGAACTACGGTGACGACGCGGCCATCTTGATCGTGTCTACCGAGATCAGAACTGACAAGAGCTTTGCTCGCAAGGCAGGCTTCCGCATCGGCTACTCTGTGAAGGAGGTCCAACACTACGAGGACATCAGAGCTTCTCGTGGCCTCGATCCTTTCACGGAGGCAGAGCTCGGGGACCTCATGCACCAGCCTGGCAAGGTGGTGTACGTTACTGGTGAGACCGGTGAGAGATCTCTGGACATCGCCTACGAAGCACTGGCTGCGGGGCTGTTCCAGCTCGTCATCATCGAGTCCTTGGGTGCGCTCTTGTCGTCCGACCAACAGTCCGGCGACGTGGGCGACCGCACCTACGGTGGCTCGTCAGTGATGCTCACCAACTTCATGAACAAAGTGTATCCCCTGTTCATCATGGACCGAGAGGACGGTTCGATGCTGGAGACCACGGTCATCGGCATCAACCAAGCTCGGGCGATCATCGGTGGCAATCCCAAGGGACCCAAGGAGCGTGCGGCCGCCGGCGCGTACGCATGGAAGCATGCACAGTTGATCAGCCTCGAGCTGAACAAGTCTTCGACCATCCGTGGGGACGAGAAGGGGCCAGCCATTGGCCGTGAAGTTCGGTGGGCAATCACCAAGGGCAAGGTGGGAACGCACGACGGCATCAGCGGTCGGTACGACTTCTACCATGTGCCTACTACGGACCCGGTGTTCTGGAGCGACGTCACGCTCAACGGCAGCACGTGGGGCATCGACCGCATCAGTGAGATGGTGGTCACGGCATCCAAGCTGGGAGTCGTTGACTTGGCTGGGAGTTGGTACACCTGGACGTCAGAGGGTGAAGTTCTCGCCAAGGCTCAGGGTGCTGACAAGATGGCGTCCATCCTGGTCAACAGCGAGGAGCTACAGCTTCGCCTCCGCGAGGAGTGCATCATCAAGGCAGGGCTGCAGGTCAAGTACCGATGACCCCTGCGCATCTGCCCTTACTATGTAGTGAGTGCGACAAAGTCACCAAAGTGAACAGGCTCATCTTCAATGTCCGTAGGAAGACGGGCATGCCTTATGCCTGCGCCCATTGCAGTGCCAACCTTTACAAGACAGGGTCCACAGTCAAGAAGGGCAAGTCTGACGACCAGAAACGGTCCAAGAAGCAGGAGAAAGCTGCCGCCAAGAGGCTGGGAGGAAGAGTCCAACCAGCCTCTGGCGCCGGCCGAGCCAAGGGTGACGTCAGAGCTGACTGGAATGCCCGCGTCGAGTGCAAGTTCACACGGGCGAGCTCGTTCACGCTGAAGCTCTCCGAGCTGGAGAAGATTGAGAGGGAGGCAGCTCCACCGGAGAAGCCTATCTTCGAGATCGAATTCCAGGGAGTCAATCCCAACAAGAGATACGCAGTCATCCCCGGATGGCTGCTCGATCACTTCTTGAGTCTGGAGGAGGAGTGAAGCCAATCAAAACACTGGACGACCTTGCCGCCGCCTCCGAGGAGGATATCCAGGAGGCTGCGGCATCGGTGTCCATCATGGGTGCGCTCGAGGAGTACTTGGAGTGGTTGTCAGACTCGGAGACGACGACCATCGTCACTGCTGAGTTGCGGCGACACAAGAGACGCTCCTTAGGCATCCACCCATCAGCAGCGTGCAAGCCGAAGGCCTGTTTACTCAAGCTGTACTACGGCTGCACGGGAGAGATCCTTCCGCAGCGTGCGTACGAAGAAGAGAACCAGCGCATCTGGGACATCGGCACGCTGTTGCATGAGACCTACCAAGCCCACTTCAACTCCATGTTCGGGGACCAGTTCCAAGATGAGGTCAAGCTCGTCGACGAGGCCCTGCATATTAAGAGCAGAACAGATGGGCTTTTCCACTTCTCCCTCGTGAAAGCAATACTCGAGATGAAGTCGATCAAAGAAGGCGGCAAGTTCGGCTGGAGCACAGTGCAGAACAAACCGGAAGCAGGCAACGTGCGGCAGTGCCACTTCTACATGAAGGTGGCTGACGCGCCGTTCGCCAACCTCTTCTACATGAACAAGAACACTGGGCAGCTCAAAGAGTACGTGCTCACCTTCGACTTCGACCTGTGGGATGAACTGCAGACCGAAGTTGTTGAGCCCGTGATCGCAGCCGCCTACGAAGACGGCCCTGCAGTAGAGGGCAGGCCGAGTTGGGACTGTCGCTGGTGCGACTACAACTACGCTTGCCCCGCAGTCAAACAGGAGAGAAAACATGTCAAGGGCGCCAACAGACCCTGGGCCAAACGATGAGGAGTTCGATGACTTCTCAACCGACGAAGTAACAGGGCTCAATCAGTACACCTTCTCCGACCGTATCAAAGAGAGGATGCGGGACCTGGGGCTCACCGGCTACGCCGAGCGCCCACGTCTGACCGAAGACCACAGTGGTATCTTCCCTGACCTGGAGGCCGGCCAGTACTTCAATGGTCGGTTGCCGGTAGTGATTCGGAGACTGAGCTTGGATCAAATCTCCGCGCTCTACTCTCTGTTTGCTGGCTGGTACTCGTACATCACGTTCCAGAAGAATTTAATTGCGGCCGAGAGGTCAGAGGCTCTGAAGCAGAAGGAGTTCATCTGGTCTCACGTGCGCAAGCAGTACAAGTACTACTGGGATGAGGTGGATGAGAAGACGCGGAAGCGTTCCGACCAGCAGATGAGTGACGAGGCTCGCTGTGACTACCGGTTCGTGAAGGCGTGTTCCAGGTACACGGAGCTCAACACTCTCTATGACAGCATGTTGGACACCATGGAGGTGACCAAGAAGGACATGGAGATGGTGTCCCGCGAAGTGACTATCGTCCACATCAAGCTGGAGTCAGAGGCTCGAGCTGCTGGTATGGGTGGCCGGTCTGGTCGCCCGTGGAGAGGATCTACTGATGCGACCGAGGATTCGTCGCCGCCCGAGCGGACAAAGCGGCCGAAGGTCACCCGGCCAAAAGTCTCCCGCCCCCGTTAGCGAGCTGTTCTTTGAATTGCCAATGCCACCCTCCGCCAATGCTCTGTACCAGCACAGGCGGGGAGGTGGTCTGGCACTCAGTGCCACGGCCAAGGAATTCAAGGAGCGTGTGAAGGGGCTCATCAGTAACCGGCTTCACGACATCGTGCGACTCCCCGTGGATCAAGAGCGCATCTACACCATCCACATCACCATCTACCTGGAGAAGTTGGAGAACCCCGGCTGGTTTGAGTTTTGGACGGAGGACACCTACTTCAAACGTGGCAAGCGCAAGGGTGAGATCAAAGGTAGGGCCGGGGAACGAAAGGCGAAAAGCCGGTATAAGGAAATGGATTACGACAACCGCATTAAGTTTCTTCAGGATTGCATCGTGACCGCTATCGGGATACCCAATGACGCCCAGATTTTCAGGGGCACAGGTGAGAAGCGGCAAGACCCGAGCAATCCCAGAGCTGAAGTGTGGATCAAACTAGCAGACCGGAGCGAGTTCTTCGTAGAAGGGAGGTAGCTTGGTCAAGCCGGACTTCGATATCGATCTCAATGACCTCAACGACAGCGAGCTCGTCGCTCTCTGCAATTGGGTCGACATCAGGGCGTCTCGTGCGTGGCCTCGGGACCTTTTGATTTGGTCCTTAGAAAACTTCGAGCCCGTCGACATCGCTCAACCGTTTGACGTAGAGCGCGGGCGCATGAAGGCGTACCTCAAGATGTACTGGGACCGGTATCAACTACAGGTAGACAAGAAGGTCTGCCCCAACTGCTTCGATTGTTCGGAGCTACAAATCTTGTCTTGCTACAACAAGAACAAGAAGCGCATCGAGGGCAAATGATGGAGTCAACCTGCTTTCACTGCGCCAACATCCTCGGCTGTCCTATGCTGTCAGACAGTAAGGGCGCATTTGTTCCCGAGAGGGTGATCACTTCGGAGAAGTATCGTAAGTGCTCCGACTGGGAGCCCGTCCAGGCGCTGCAGAATGAGATCCGCAAGACCTTGATGGGCATCCAGGGGGACAACGTATTCCGAATCCTTCATCGAGTAGGAACAATCATCAACCAAGGTGAGGAGAGTGCAGATGAAATGATAAACGACATGCCAGACTTCGCGGGCATACTTCGAGAAGGAATGATGTCCGCGGACAGAGAAGAGCAGCTACGGTACGAGACAGATGAACATGGGAACATCGTGCTCGAAGACCTCGGGCACAACGACACCATAAAGAGGCCTCGTCCCACGTACCAGCTCCGCAAATTCGCTTGTGACCCTGACGGTTACATTCAACTCGATCACAGTGCTGGGATATTCCAGACGCAAGATTGGCTCATCAAACACATCCTGAAGATCGAGATCGAAGAAGGCCTCATCACCAGAAGTAAACGCACAAAAACCACGGCTCCAAAACCGGAGACCGAACCAGAGGAGACAGAAGACATGGCAGCAGGACGCAAAGTTCTCACCCGTCGTGGCAAGGGCGGGGCGAAGGGTCCCAAGGGACCGAAGGTTGGCGGTGGTAAGGGCGGGCGTGTTGGAAAGCCGCCGAAGAAGACCGGCGCCACCCGCCGCGCAGCACCAGCAGAAGAGGAAAGCGCCCCCGAGGGCCTGCCCGATGCGCCAGCGTTTGACACCGAGGCCCTCGCCGAGGACCTGCAGGTCAAAGTCGGAGAGACTGTGACCCGGCTCGTGAACGAGAAGTTCAACGAGGTCGCCGCGCAGTTGGAAGACCTCCAAGCGCGAAGCCAAGAACTCATGGATGGACTCACCATCTTCCATGACTTCATGATCCAAACCGGTGGCACCATGCAGTACGAAGATGATGGTGAGGCTCAAGCTCTGCCCGAGATGTTCGATCACGAGCGGAAGATTCTCGGTCACCTCGAGGACGACGGCGACCCTTCGTAAGCGGGCCTCCGACGTTCGAGCTCACACCAGGTGGTCTGGCCTCAGCTTCTCTCGAGCAGCTCAAAGAGCTCGCAGAGAAAGCTGGGGTCGGCTACCGTGACCTCGACTCGGACGGCCTGCGGGAACGGCTACGTTTCCATGGGTCCACGACCTAGAGCCTGCCCTGGCTTCGGCTGGGGCAGGCTTTTCTCGGAGGTGCAATGCCTGAATCAATCAAAGGAGAGAGCTCAGCCATTCGCGCGCAGCGAGTGCTGAACGATGTCCTGAAAGAACGGGACCACCAACGTGGGCGGTGGAGCATCGAAGACGATGTCCTCCACAGCCACTGCGAGTGGACGAACATCCTGACCACTTGGCTGGGGAAAGCCTGTCACTCTGCACGACATGGTGACACCCCGGCCTTCAGGAAGCGACTGGTGCAAGTGGCCGCCATCTGCATGGCTGCCATCGAAGCACTGGATCGAGACGCTCGGTGAGAGCCGAGCCGGGGCCGCCCGCGGGCCCCTCTTTAGCTCTCCATTGACAATGTCACGGGAGCTTCTCACCGATGTACATCCCCAGCCCTACAGCTCCGACGACGACGCCGGCGATCCCCACAACGTAGGGCCAGATGGGGCCGCTCTTTGCTTCGACGAGGTCCTCTTCACACTTCGTCCACTTCTCATCCAGACGAACTCCGCGCTTGCGAAGAATCTCTTTGTCGCTCTCGAGCGTTGGGATGAGCTTGAACTCCAGCACATCGAGCTGAACCTTGAGCTTACCGTTGAGGTCGCCGAGGTCCTGGAAGTCTGCTCGTAGCTTCACGAGCTCCTGGTCGAACCGGTTGAGCTCGAGGTACTCGCTCAGCATGTAGTACCTGACCTTGATGCCGTCGTTGAGCGTGAGCGCGTGACCCGGAGACAAGAGCTTGAACTCGATAGTGCGGGGCGCCGCCACCACATCCGAGCAGAACAACATGATGACGACCGCAAAGATCCGCTCTCTCATCACTGCTCCCGGCCGTCGACCACGACGATGTCGTCCCAACTCGTAATGCCTTGGAGCTCCTTGACCGACTTCTCGTGCTCCAACTGGCGCTTGGCCATCTTCGCCTTCAACCCAAGGCTCTCCTTGGTGAGAGCCTTGATCTCTTCCCGAGCCGTCTGCCTGGCAGTGGCATTGTCAGCGAGTTCGAGATTTTCCTGGGCCTGAACCTTCTCCTCCTCCGACTTCCGAATCTGGGCGGCGAGCTTGGCAGCCTTGCGCTTTGCCAGCGCCAGCTTGATGCCCATGATCGAAACGATGAGGACCACGATGCCGACGAGAACCATCATCACCGGGAACGAGGAAGGCTTCTTGCCCTCCTCGGTCCCGGCAACCTGTTTCATCAGGCCGGAGAGCAGATTCTTCTGCTCCTTCTGCTCTTGCTCAGGCATCGGCCTGCGTGTCTTCCGAGTCTTTGGTGTACTCGTGCATGGCCACCGACATCGGACCCGACAGCAAGATGATACCTGCCTCGAGCCAGCTCATGTCGAAGACCAAGTTGGCCATCAACGCAGCCAGCCCGCCGAGGACCAGCGTAGTGTACTTGACGATACGCTTGGCCTTCTTGGCGTGGAACCAGTTAGTCTGAGCCTTGATCAATTTGACGGCGCTGAGCAGGAACTTGAAGATGGCACCAAGCACAGCCATGATCAAAAGGGATATCGACGTGCCGTCCTGTTTGTCTTTCAAGTTTTTGGCTGCGTCGATGAGCTCGCCCGCATCCTTGACCACATCACTGATGTCGACTTCCTCTGCCGTCGCTGCCGCAGCTTCATCGGCATCGACCTTCCCATCCTTGTTGGTGTCCAGCTCGCCGGCGGCGGCCGGCGGCTTCAGGTCTTGAGCGAATGACGGCTGGACCCAGATGCCTGCCATCAAAAGAGTGAACACTACTACGAGTCTAGTCTTCATTGCGGGTCTCCTCTTGGCGCTGAAGCATCTTTTTCCTCAGCTCGTTTTGTTTCTCTTCCTCGAGGGTATTCTTAATCCCACTGCACATGACCAGTATCACAAACAGCAGGAAGGCTGCTGAGATCATGAACCACGAACCAAGCTTCTTCCACATGGCTCACCTCACGCGGATTGCTGAGCAAGTTTTCGCTTGCGCTTTTTCTTCTTTGAGGCAGAAGGACCTTGAGAGCCGTTGCCTTTCGGCGCAACCTCTTCCTTCTCAAATTCGGCTTCGAACTTGAGCGCGATCAACGATTCCATGAAGCCGGCGGCCTTGCTGACGAGCTCCAGGTGTTGCTGACCTAGCAACTGTGCGCGATTCTGCGCTTGGCGAATGCTCTCTTGCAGCTGCTGTGATTGTTCCCTGACGTCACTCGCCTGCTCCTGAGTTGCTTTGAGCTTGGCGCCGAGAACCTCTTCCGTGCTGGTGAGCGTCCCATCACCAACATGATCCACTACAGATGTGACGTAGTCTTCCAAGACTTTTGCGTCTGGCATTTTGGTCTCCCTTTGGTGAGCTTCTACAGTATTTCGACCGAGTAAACATCCAGGTCATAGGGCTGGCTGATGTTTGCAGACTCCCAGGTCAAGAACAAGTCCAATGGTCCATTGGTGGCGACGGTAGGTCCGCCCGAAACCACTTCCGGAGTCCCCGCGCCTGCCGCCGTTCCGTGGCTGGAAAATGCAAAGTTGGTTGCAGTGGCACCGGGCGCACCTCTGATAGTGATCTCACAAACCGAAAAGTTTTGGGTCGTGGTGTTCACCGAGAAGTACTGCATCATCAGGGCGCCGGAAAAAGTCGTGTCACTGGTAAAGGAACCAAGACGTAGTCGAAGAGTTCTGACGATGCTGTTGGAGTCCCACTCCCCCTGCATGGTGACTCTTATGACCGACCCGTCTCGAAGAGTGTTGGCGGGAATCGTGTACACGGAGGTGGCAAATGCTGTCTCTGTTGCTGCGGCTGGCGTCTCGGTCTCTCGCGCATTGAGGGAGTGGACCAGCTTGGGGACTCTGCCGAAGGTAGTACCGTCCGATATCTCGAGCTGGTCTCGGTTCCCATTGTAGTAAAGAAGACCATCCGCCTGGGTCGGCGGCGTGGTGACCGAATCGAAGTCCAGGAAGTTGACGTCGAGGAGATTGTTGTTGTTGACGTCCAGCTCCTTGAAGAAACGCACCTGGCCGGTGTCGCCACGACACTCCAGGTAGCTTTCCGTGAGCCTGTTGGCTGTCCCACTGGCACCAGCGGTAGCTGCCATCAATCGGATCAGAGATGAGTTACTTCCCGTAGCAGTACCACCTCGGAGTTCTACGGAGCCACCCGGAACATTGGTGCCCGCTCCCCGGGAACCGCCCGACACACGGGTTGTTCCGCCGGCCAGTCCTGCAGAACCATTTCCCGCAAGCAAGCTCAAGTCGCCGCCGGCGCCAGTAGACGGAGACACCCCTGTGAAATTAACAGTGCTGTCGTCAGTGGCCGTGTGTAGATGGCTAATATTGCCTGGCGAACCAGTGGCAGTAACAACCGTGTAGGTCTTAGTGCCATCACTCAGACCCAGCGTGGTTCCGGCACCAGTGCGCTCCAAATTAACTTGGCCCGCCGGGCTAATTATCCAAGCGGGGACGGGACCAGAGCCTCCGGCTCCGTCGTCCAGAATGTTCAGAATCATGCCGCCTTCGAGAGTGTCCACCACCCACTCGTACGTCAGTGGGTTGATGGTGGGCGGACCATGGGCCGTCATCGTGATCTTTGCGCCAGTATCCCCGGCCCCAACAATGCCGAGGCTTGGAACACCACCAGTGTCTCTCGTGCTGATACTTACGCTTGCACTTCCGCCAGTGGTTTCGTCGACCTGGATGCTGATGGTGTGGTTGTTGGGGTCAATCTCGATTTTGTGGGAGGCGGTGGGAGTGGCATCCTGGAAACGCACCTTGCCACTGGCCATGACGAGGTACCGGACGTTGTCTGCTGCGTCCCGGACTTCCAACTTACTGACGTCTACTTCTGCTGTAGCGCCTCGAACAATGACCGTGGACCCAGAGATCTCCGGGTACATGTCGATGCGGTCAGGGCGGATGTCACTGTGGCGGCCGGCGATTGTTGCATCGACCGCGTCGTGCGCGTGATGCTCTCGGTTGGTTCGGTAGTACAAGTCCTCCAAGTTGTTGCGGCGGTCACTATGAAGGTAGCTGGACAGGTCTGTGGCAGACGGGCCGAGGATAGCGATCACCGCCTCTTGCACTTTCGTGTCCGCGGCGCCGGCGTACTTGGCACCGAACGCCCCGGCTCCCAAGAAGAGTGGGTCGTCCGTTGCATCCTTGATGTTGGTGAGTACGTTGTAGGCAATAACAATGGTGGTCCCATCAGGCGGGACCTGGGAACCGAACACGATGAACGGATTCTCCCAAAACTTTCCGTCCGACTGCACCACGATGGTTCCTGGGGTGGTCAGGTCCGGGTTCAATGAGGCGGGTCCCCAAGGAGCTGGCCCGGTTCCAGTAACCTCGATGGTCTTCTCATCAATGATGGCCGCGATCCGGAACGTGAGGTTGTTGTTGAAGGGGATCGAAGGGCCGTCGTGACCAGTCCACACCACCTCATCCCCAACGACACTGTCGACGGTGAAGTCAACGGCAACGTCATCGATCACGATTCGGTTGCCGCGCTCGACTCGAGTAGGCGCCCGGGGAGTACCAAAGCCTGAACCGGTTCTGGCCACAGGACCTAGCCGGACGTCGGTGCCGTTGTTCACATCCTTGACTGCGGCCACGACTACCGCGTCGGTGGTCACGACAATGCGCTCCACCGCAGCAGTGCCAGAGATGGACCAGTCAACAGCGTCCTCTGGGGCTACGCCGGTCGATGGAATGATGGGCAGCACTTCCACCTGCGTCCCGCTGATGAACCGCGTGATTTTCAGCAGCTCATTCTGGAGCAGGTTTTCTCCCTGACCTTGGTCCGCTATGACGGAGGTAACTTTGACGTACACGTCGTTCACGGGGTCCGTCGAAAGAAATCCGACCCCGGTGATAGCCATGACTCGGGACTGGGCTGTCCAGGCGACCGTGCCTGTTCCAGTGGTGCCGCTTATTGCCTCGTTCTCCACTGTAAGCGGCATGAAGTCCGCGTCGAGAATCGTGAACAGTTTGTCCAAAGCAATGGTCGGGTCCACAAGGACGGTGGCATTCACCAACTCGCCCGTG
>Ga0255058_10000756_pt1 | contig 18494 bp, 16 predicted proteins | sample Cases_109_9_MG_FD_188637 | JGI IMG/M metagenome (GOLD analysis project Ga0255058, IMG submission 188637) | Seawater microbial communities from Amundsen Gulf, Northwest Territories, Canada - Cases_109_9 | ecosystem: Environmental > Aquatic > Marine > Gulf | place: Canada: Northwest Territories... | reverse complement strand
TGTGGTTTGGCGCCGTTGTCACGTCGGTAGGCCCTGAGGGCCCCTTTTTCTCGATGCTTCAGCTCGCGTAACTCAGAGAACGAGGTCCTTGAGTTTCTTGAGCGGCGTCGCCCGGATCTTCTTAGACGCTGGCTTTGGCGGGAGCATCATCTCCTCGCCGGTCGCCGGATTGCGCCCCATCCGAGCTGGCTTGGCCGGAATCTTACGAACCTTGAGTTTGATCATGTCGGGAATGACGAACTCCCCCGGGCCACGACGACCAAGCTCTTTCTTGACTAGCTCCCGAAGTGAATCGAAGACGCTGGCCACTTCCTTCTTGGTCAGGCCGCTCTTGTCGGCCAGCTCGCTCATGATCTGGGCCTTCGTCATTCGCTTGCCCGCTACCATAATTCCCTCCTAACTCTGCGGCTTGTCCATCAGTACAATAAAGCCCCCAAAAAAGAGCCCTGGACAGGCACGGCGCCATCTATGCCTAAGCTTTTTCGCCCTGACAAGGGGGTTTGTGAGGTTTCTCAAAGAAAATTTCAGGGGTTAAGCGTTGATCGGTCGCGCGCGCTCGCTGATCTGAGGGCCTAGCCGTCGCCTTGCCGGGGGGTTTCTCACAAGCCGTCCACAGGTTTCCCAGCAAACATGTGTGGGTTCGTCACCTTCGCTTCATCAAACCGAATCCGCTTTGTTTTCCAAGGTTCTATCCGCAAACCTCGACAAAACTTGCAGATTTCGACCACCCCTGGAGATGGCTCAACGCCGTTTTCCCACAGGCTTCACGGTGGATGGACCGGCCCGCACAGCCTCCATGAGAGCCTCATTACGCGCCGTCATTTCGCGCTCCTCGGAGGGCGTCGCGTGATCGTATCCAAGGAGATGGAGCAGCCCGTGAGCTAGCAAAGACGTGACTTCTTCGATGATCGGGCGATCGTGCTGACGTGCTTGGCGGGTGGCGGTAGGAAGAGAGATCACCACATCCCCGAGGACCCCCCCATGGAGATCGGGTCCCGGCCCCTCCCTCATTGAAAAGGCCAGAACGTCGGTGGGCTTGTTGATCTTCCGATAGCGCCGGTTGAGCTTTCGGATCGTCGCATCGTCGCACAGGAGGATGGAAAGCTCCGCGTCCTCCAGCCCCAGCGCGCTCAGCATTGCTTCGCCGCGCCATGCGAGGTCCGGATGACGCACGGAACGACGCTCGAGGCCACTCGACCTGAGCCAAACCGGCATGGCTTGCTAGTGCGGCGGCGCCGAGTTTCCGTCAAGTCGGCCCGGGGATGCCGCAGCGGTGGCAATTGCTATGCTCGAGCGGTGTTCGAAACCGTTCTCATCCTGCGACGCGGAGAAGCCGCCACCCGTGTCGCCCGCACCTGTCGGCGCATGGGCATAACCTCGATCGCTGTGGCCGCGAAGGACGAGCCTATGAGCCGACATGCCGATGCGGCGGATCGATCGATCGGGGTCGAGATCGGTGCGACTGGGTCCATCCCGGCCGACGAACTCACGGGGATCCTCGAGCAGGCAGGTGCCGACGCGGTCCACCTCGGCTATCAAGGGCAACCCCAGATGTGGGAGCTCGCAAGCGCAGCCGAGAAAGCTGACCTCGCAGTGGTCGGCACCGATCTAGACGTCTTGGGGGCGTTGACCGATCCGACGACGGTGCGATCGGCAGCCGAGCGCGCGGATGTGCGGACAGTCAGCGACTCCGAGCCTCCGTATCGCCCCCGAGAAGTCGGCGTGCTCGTCGCGGCAGACTCGCATGGTGAGACGATCGCTATCGCCGAATGCGACCGAAGCCTTGCGACGAGCGAGCATGCCTTGATCCACGAGAGTCCCTCGCCAGAGCTGTTTTTCCGACGCGACGGAGAGGCGTTTCGACTGGCCCTCTTCGATAGCGCCCGCCGCCTCGCTGCGGAGCTCCGATACGCAGGCCTTCTCGAAATTCGGTTTCAGCTCGATCCGGACGGACGTGCCTGGGCCTCGGGCGTGTCGATTGGGCTACCGCGACAGCACACACTGATCGAAATGGTGACGCGGGTAGACCTCGTGGGGCTACAGTTACGCATCGCGTCCGGCGAAAAGATTCCCGAAGATGTGAGGTCCCTCGAGCCTCGAGGGCATGCGATCGGGGCGTCGATTGTGGCGCTCGATCAAACCGACGCGCCGGTCGAATCGTTTTTCATTGCCCCCGCACCGCACGGCAGGGTCCAGACAAACGCATCGGCCACCATTGAGCTTCCGCTACCGGCAGAGGACCGCCCCCTGATCGCCAAGCTCACGACGTACGATCCCATCCGGCATCGCGCCCTCCTCACGATGGACCGCATGCTTGCTGAAATGCGGGCCGAGCCATTCGCCACCAACGTGCCCAACCTCCGCCGAATCCTGGGGGACTACACCTTTCGCGCAGGCCAATACGACACCGAGTCGGTCGAACGGTTGATGCGGGCATAGGGGCGGCTACGCGGCGAACGTCGACTTGCCCGCGTACGTCGCGCCATCGCCGAGCTGCTCCTCAATTCTGAGGAGTTGGTTGTATTTGGCGATGCGCTCCGACCGCGAGGCCGAACCCGTCTTGATCTGTCCCACTCCCGTCGCGACGGCCAAGTCGGCGATGAACGTATCTTCGGTTTCCCCGCTTCGGTGAGAGATGATCGAGGCGTACCCATGAAGCGCCCCCAATCGGATGGTGCTCAGGGTCTCGGTCACCGTTCCGATCTGGTTCACTTTGATCAGAATCGCGTTGGCGACACCCCGGTCAATGCCCATCTGAACGCGGCTCGTATTCGTGACGAAGAGGTCGTCCCCGACGAGCTGGACCTGGCTCCCAAGACGGTCGGTTTGAACCTTCCAGCCGTCCCAGTCGTTCTCGTCCATGCCATCTTCGATGCTGATGATCGCGTACTTCGAACAGTAGTTCGCGTAGATGTCGACGAGTCCCGCCGCATCTACAGGCTTCTTGTCGAACGTGTATCGGCCCTTGCCCTTGTCGTAGAATTCGCTCGCCGCGCAGTCGAGCGCGATCGCAATCTGTTCACCCGGACGGTATCCGGCCGCTTCGATCGCACGGGCCACGAACGAAAGCGCCTCCTCGTTCGTCGAGAGCTGCGGGGCGAAACCTCCTTCGTCGCCGACACCGGTCGCGTGGCCGGATTCCTTGAGAAGCTTCTTGAGGTTGTGAAACGTCTCTACTCCCGCACGAAGGGCTTCCGCGAAACTGTCGAAGCCCACGGGTACGACCATGAACTCTTGGATCTCGAGGCCGCTGTCGGCATGCGCGCCGCCGTTGATGATGTTCATTAGCGGCGTTGGAAGGACGTGGGCTTGCGCGCCGCCGAGGTACCGCCACAGCGGGAGACCTACGGCGTCTGCACCCGCACGCGCCACCGCCATCGAGACTCCCAGAATCGCGTTTGCACCGAGTTTCGATTTGGAGTCGGTTCCGTCGCAGTCCAGCATGACCTGGTCGACACCGCCTTGGTCGAGCGCATCCAGGCCCACCACCTGCGGTGCGATCTCGTTCACGACATGGTCGATGGCCTGCAATACCCCTTTGCCGAGGTAGCGACTCTTGTCTCCGTCGCGCAGCTCGATCGCCTCGTGCTCGCCGGTCGATGCGCCCGACGGCACCGCGGCTCGGCCGGTCGCGCCACCCATGAGCTCGACGTCGACCTCGACGGTTGGATTCCCTCGCGAATCGAGGATTTCGCGTGCTCCCACTGCGATGATCTCGGTCATGAATTCACCTCCGGCTCGCCTTAGCGGTTGTCCGGGAGGCACGCAAGGATGCCGATGCTAGGCTCCGCCCCGATGGGCGCCCTACTCTTCATTCCTTGGTTTCGCTTGGAACCCTGGGACATCCCCTTACCATTTACCCTTCCCGTTTTGGGAGACACCCTTTCGATCCAGCCGTTTGGCGTCCTGGTCGCGACCGGAGTTCTCCTCGGCGCCTGGGTTGCGGGTCGCTTCGCGCAGCGAAACGACCTCGACGTCACCGCGACTGGAGACCTCGTCACGTACGCAGTCGTGGTCGGATTCATCTCGGGGTACTTTCTGAACGGCCTGTTCTACGAGCGGGAGTCGCTCATTCGGGTGCTCCAACATCCCGCCGAGCTCTTCACGACCTGGCTCGGACTCTCTAGCTACGGAGGCTTTTTTGGGGGGATCCTCGGATGTTTCATTTGGCGCTGGCGCACGAAGCGTCCCCTGTTGCCCTACGCCAACGCACTGTGTTTCGGATTACCGTTCGGATGGCTCTTTGGCCGGATTGGATGCTTCGTCGTTCACGATCACGCGGGAAAGGTCACTGACTTCGCGCTCGCCATCTCGGAGTACCATTTCGGCGCACCGCCCTACCAGCCGCGGCACGACCTCGGTCTCTACGAGGTGATCTACTCCACGCTCATCATCGTGCTGTTCGTTTCGCTCGAGCGGAAACACCGTCGTGTGACCGGCTTCTACTGCGCGTTGCTGCCCATCGTCTATGCGCCGGTCCGCTTCTTTCTGGATTTCCTGCGCGCCACGCCACTCGAAGGAGGCGACGCTCGGTACGCGGGCCTGACCCCGGCACAGTGGTCCTCGATTGCGATGCTGCTGATCGGCGTGGCGATCTGGCGGAACATCGCCAGGAACCCAGCGACGACGGACGAGATAGCCGCTACTTGAGCGAGACCGCGGTCAGTTGAGGGCCGCCGTCTTCCTGCGTTGCCGGCCGGAAGCCCTCCACGTACGTGTTGTCGCGAGAAAGGTGCTCATGGATCGCGTCGCGAAGCGCGCCACTTCCAAGCCCATGCAAGATGAAAGCGCACGGCTCGGCAGCTCCGTACATCCTGTCCAGAAACGCCTCGGCCATCGCCACCGCGTCATCCACGCGAAGCCCACGGACGTCCAGCGTGTTGTCGCGGGTTCGGATGGTCCTCGTCGCGGCAGGGCGTTGCCCCGAGACCGCGCTAGCTGTGACCTTTGCGACGGTGGTCGGTACTCGCTTGATCGCGCGAAGATCCGACACGTCGACCCAGAGTTTCATCATGCCCGCGGAGACCCGGACCTTGCCGCGCGTCGTGGCTTCCACGACCTCCGCCGCGCTTCGCAAGCGTTGGACCCACACGCGATCACCCACAGCCAACGTCTCGGGGTCGAGCTCCACCGTCTCGATCGGCTCGGGCTCGAGGCTCAGTCGGCGGGCATCGACCTCTCCAAGGAGCTCGCCACCGTCGCGCGTGACCAATCGAGCAGACGCGAATGCCTCCGCCGATGCGTTTTCTCGGAGCTCTTTTTTGGCCGTGTCGAGTCTCCGTTGAACCTCGCGCATTTGGTCGACCAGACGCGCCGCTTCCTGGCCGAGGCCTCGGGCTTCGCGCGCCTTGAGCTCTTCGCGCCGCAGGTCGAGCTTCGCCGTCGCTTCTCCAAGTTGAGCCCGTTCACCCTCGAGAGCCTCTTGCTCCTGCAACGCCGCCCGGGTCGCAGTCTCGAGCTCGGCCACCAGCGTTTCGAAGCTTCGGGAATGCTCGGGCAAGATGCGGCGCGCTTCTTCGACGACCTCGACGGGGATTCCGTAGCGGCGAGCGACCTCGAGCGCGTTCGAACCGCCAGGGACGCCCATTTTCATGCGGAACGTGGGGGCCATGTTCTCGAAGTCGAAGCCCACCGAGGCGTTGCGCATGTCGTCACGCTCGGCCGCCATGGCCTTGAGCGCCTCGTAGTGGGTCGTCACGGCGACCGCGGCTCCAGCTTCGACGAGACTTTTCGCGATCGCGCAGGCCAGCGCAGCCCCCGCCTCGGGGTCGGTGGCCCCGGCGAGCTCGTCGAGCAGCACCAACACGCGTTCGCCAGCCTGTTCGATGATAGTGGTCAACGTCACGAGGTGCGCTGAGAACGTCGAAAGGCTTCGCGCGAGGCTTTGTTCATCGCCCACCGCAGCGAGGATAGGCGAGAAGAATCCACACACGCTTCCTTCGCCGGCCGGGAACGGAAGCCCTGCGCGCGTCATCATGGCGGCAAGGCCGAGCATCTTGAGAGCCACTGTCTTGCCTCCCGCATTGGGCCCGGAGATCACCAGCGCCTCGCCTCCAGCCAGATCGATGTCATTCGGGACGACGTCGATCGCGCTGAGAACCAACAACGGATGGCGCGCTGCCCGCAGCGAAATACTCGGTGCCTCCGAGAGCTCCATGAAGTGTGCGTCGAGGTCGACAGCCAGTTTCGCGCTGGCAGCGCGAAGGTCCGCTCGATCGAGCGCCTCCGCCGCGGCCCGAAGCTGTGGCACATATTGCCTCACGAGATCGGATACCGCCACGAGAATTCTTCTCTCCTCCCGGTCGTGCTCAGCCTGCGCTATCTTGAGCCGATTGCCGCGCTCGACGAGCTCGCGCGGTTCGACGAAAATCGTGGCACCGCTGGCACTCGACCCGTGCACGATGCCATGGAAGCGCTCGTGCGCGTCGGCCCGAACCGGCAAGACATAGCGCCCTTCTCGGGTCGTGTAGAACGAGTCCTGCAGAATCGCGCTGCGTTTTTGGATGAGGTCCTCGAGCTTGCGAACGATCCGGCCGCGAAGGTTTCCTACCTCTTCACGGAGATGCGCCAGCTCGACGCTTGCTGAATCGAGAATCGATCCGTCATCGCCGACCGACATTCCTATCTCCTGTTCGAGCCCGTCGAGGGTCGGATCGATCCCGCAAGCGAGGTCGAGGTAGGGAGCTAATGTCCTGCGCTGAGCGAGAAAACGTCTGAGTGTCGCCGCCGCCCGCAGCGAGCTTCGAATGTCGCGTAGTGCCATTGCGTCGAGCACGCCTTCTCTCTCCAGATGCCGAAGCGAGGGCTCGATGTGAGTGATTCCTTCGAGCGGAAGCGGCTCACCTCGGTCCAAGAGCTGCCAGGCCTCGCTCGACTCAGCGAGCGCCCGCTCGGTGTCTTCGAAAGTCTCCCCGAGCTCCAGCACGAGTCGGTCTCGAAGCGGGCCGCGACAACGCTCGGCCACCGCCTGTTCCACCTGTTCCCACTCGAGATCGGCTAGAGTCTTCTTCTCGGCCTCACTCACCGAGCCCACTCCGGAACCTTCAGGTCCGACGCGCGGGTTGAAGTCTCGCCTTTGCGGCGCGGTCCGACTTCGGCGCTCTTGCGCCGCTTCGTCGTGGCTTTCTTGGGCATCTTGAGCTCGATGAGCACGGTTTCCTCTCGGGTCGGTGTAATCCGCGCTCGGCCACTGCGCTTGCCGAGCTTGGCACGCAAGACCAATGGACTCCCACTGGCCGCCTCGAGCGTGCACGGCGTAGAGGCGCACGCTTGGGAACCATCGGCATGAAGCACCCTCGCGCCCATGGGCGTTGTCGCTACGTGAAGATTCACGAAGGAAGGCGCGTCGTCCACGGGTGCGGGCTCCACCAGAACCGGAGCCTCCACCGCCGACAGGGTCATGTCCGCAGGGGGCGCATCGCTCGCCTCGGCGCCGGGCCTGCCGCCGTAGCCGATCCACACCCACACCGCGGCGGCAACCGCACCTGCGGCGGCCGCCCACACCCAACGTGGGCGCCGGCGCCTCGGTATCGGATCCGTGTCGCGGATCGCGACCATTCGACCACTCGGCGGGGTCATTGCCGTCGCGCGGCTGACCCGCCCGTCGAGGGCGCACTCGATCGCTTCGGCGAGCTCCGTGGTATCTTGGTAGCGTTCGCCGGGATCCTTGGCCAAGGCTTTGGCGATCACGAGCTCGAGTTCGACGCTGATCTGAGCTTTCGGGTTCATCTCGATGATCGAGGGAGGCTCCGAAAACAGATGTTGAGTGAGCACGCCCATGAATGTGTCTCCGACGAACGGGACGCGGCCGGCCAAGCACTCGTAGAGGATGATGCCGAGAGCATACACATCGACCCGATGGTCCAACTCCTTACCCGCCGCCTGCTCGGGCGACATGTATTCGGGTGTTCCGAAGATCATGCCGGTCTTGGTGAGCTTGCGGCCCGGTTGCCCCTCGGTTTCGATGTCGCCCATCTTGGCGATTCCGAAATCGACGATTTTGACGAAGTCCTTCACACCATCCCGCTCGATCAGGAAGATGTTCTCGGGCTTGATGTCACGATGCACGATCTGCTTCGAATGGGCGGCGGCAAGCGCCCGACAACACTGGAGCACGATCCGGCACGTGCGTTCGGCATCGACCGTCACCTCTCGGCCAAGGACGTTCGCGAGGTCCTCGCCCTCGAGGAACTCCATGACGAAGTAGCTCGACCCATAACGGGTCTCACCGAAATCGGAGACGTCAACGATGTTTTCGTGACCGATCCGCGAGGCGCTCTTGGCTTCCTGTCGAAACCGAGCCACCACATCGGGGCGGCGCGACAGATCATCACGGAGCACCTTGATGGCGACGGGCTTGTCGATGTCGCGGTGCCTGCCCTGGTAGACCAGCCCCATGCCCCCCTCTCCGATACGCCGAATCACCTCGTAGCGACCTGCGAGCAGAGTCCCTATGAGGGGATCCTCGGGGTCGATCGACTTGGCGCCCATCTGTGAGGTGGTCACGAGACGCGTGGCATCAACCGGACAGAAAACCTCTCCGCCACCGTACTCGTACCTGCAGGTGGGACATACCTTGTTCACGCGAATTTCGAGCTCCCCCGCTCCATTTCACGGTAGCATCGCGACTTTGGGAGGGTCAACGAAGGCGGCTCTCGTTGCCAACCCAGACGAGCTTTGATACGCGCACGCGGTGGGCGCGACGGTTCAATTGCTCGATGATACGCTGGTCGATCAGATAGCAGCGGGCGAGGTCGTCGAACGGCCAGCGAATCTGGTGAAGGAACTCCTCGAGAACGCCATCGACGCGGGGGCGAGCTCGATTACCGTCTCAGTGGAAGACGGAGGCCGCGGGCTAGTGCGTGTCAGCGACGATGGTATTGGGATGTCTGCCGAAGATGCAGCGCTCTGCATCGAGCGACACGCCACGAGCAAGATCGCCTCATTCGACGATCTGGTGACCGTCCGAACGCTCGGGTTCCGCGGCGAGGCCCTGCCCTCGATCGGCGCCGTCTCTCGGATGTCGATCGTCACGCGGCGCCCGGAGGACCTCGAAGGTACCCGGGTCCGAGTCGAGGGCGGGGCCGTGATCGGCATATCGCCGCACGGCTGCCCGCCGGGGACCACCGTCGAGGTCGAAGACCTTTTCTACAACGTCCCGGCGCGAAAGAAGTTCCTGCGCGCCCGCCAGACCGAAACTTCCAAGATTTTCGAGATTTGTCAGAGAGTCGCACTGATTCGCCCGGAGCTGAGGTTGCAGGTGTCGTCCGATGGCAGAACGGCCCGTCAGTACCTTCCGGCCCGAAGTCTCGCTGAGCGGGCGTACCAGGTGTTCGGCGATGTGCCGCTCGAAGAGATCCGGGCAGAGCGCGAAGGGGTCGCCCTCGAAGCGGTGCTCGCGCCGATCACCTTGGCCCGTCCCGGCCCGCGTCATCTCTTCCTCAACGTAAACGGGCGCCCGATCGTCGATCGACGGTTGGCCCGGGCCGTCGCCTTTGCCTACGGGGACCTATTGCCACCGGGTCACTATCCGCGTGGAGTGGTCTCGCTCAGGCTTCCGGCCGAGGACGTCGACGTCAACGCCCACCCCCAAAAGACCGAAGTCCGCTTCAAGCGCGCAGCCCATCTGATCGATTTGGTGACCCGCATGCTCGCGGGACGGCTTGGCTCGAGCCATAGTGGCGATGCGTACTGGCAGGAACGGCTCGGTTCCGGAGGCCCAAGCCGTGTCGAGCGGGGGAGCGCCGAAGATGGCTCCCGCGTCGCAGAGATTCCGAGCGACTATCCCATCGTCGCGCCGAATGGCCTTCGCCTCATCGCGCAGCTCCGGAATCGATACCTGCTGTGCGAGGCCAACGACCGAATCTACTTACTGGACCGCGCTCGCGCAGACGAGGTCCTCCGATACGAAAGCCTGCAGCAAGCCGCCAAGAGCGGTCCGCTCTCGCCCCAAGCCCTCCTCTTTCCGGATCGGCTCGAGCTCGATTCAGGGGCTCGAAAGACGGTGGATGCCCACGAGACGCTCCTCGTATCACTCGGTTTTGAGTGGTCGGCGCTCGGAGAGCATTCGTATGCAGTCCGTGCGGTCCCCACCCAAGCGAGCACGGCATCCGCGCGGTCGGTTTTCCTAGGCGCGATCGAAGCACTTCAAAGCGCCGACAGCGACCCGATAAAGGCCGTCCTTCGCGCGTTGGCGCGCGCGTCCGTGCCCACCCCCGGCGAGCCGGTGGATCGATTGAGGGCGCTCGATATCGTCGCTCGGCTCTCGCTCGACCAAGACGCTCACAGGCGAAGCATCATCACCGAGTTTCGGTTGCCAGATGAGACGACAAGGGGCCGCCAATGACCTCTCCGCCTCTCTTGGTCATCGCGGGGCCCACCGCCACGGGCAAGACCGCCGCGGCCATGGCGCTTGCGGAACACTTCGGGGGCGAGCTCGTGGGAGCCGACAGCGTCCAGGTGTACCGCGGGTTCGACATCGGCTCGGCCAAACCTACCGCGGCCGAGTTGGGGACCATCCGTCACCACTTGATCGACGTCATCGATCCCGACGAAGAGATCGATGCAGGCGCCTACGCCGCCCTCGCAGATCGCGCGATCGAAGAGGTCCATGCGCGCAGTCGCCTACCGATTGTGGTGGGCGGGACGGGACTTTGGATCCGCGCAGTGGTTCGCGGACTCGTGGACGTACCCCCGGTGGATCCGGACCTGAGAAGGCGACTTGAGGCCGACGCCGAAGCGCAAGGTACCGAGGCTCTGCACGCGCGCCTTGCGGCGGTCGATCCCCTGACGGCCGAGACCGTTCATCCAAACGATATGGTGAGAATCGTGCGCGCCCTCGAAGTGTACGAGCAAACCGGGGTCCCGTTAGGTAGGCTGCGCGAGGCGCACGCGCTCGGCGAGCCAAGGTACCGCGCCGCGTTCGTGGTGCTCGATATGGACCGAGAAGAACACACCGCGGTGGTCACCGCGCGGGTCCAAGCCATGCTCGACGCGGGCTGGATCGACGAGGTTCGTGCTCTACGGAAACGCTGGGGCGCCAAGGTTCGGCCCTTCGGAAGCGTCGGCTACCGAGAGGTCCTCGCCCACATTCAGGACGGCGCACCCCTAGAGGAAACCCAGCGCCTGATCGGGAAATCGACCCGCACCTATGCCCGACGGCAACGAACCTGGTTCAAAGGAGAACCCGGTGTAAGCTGGTTCAGCGCGAGCGCCCGCCTCGTCGAGCAGGACGGGCGCGAGCGCATCGCGAGGGAGCTCGGACTTTGAATTTCTTTGGACATGCGGGAGTTCCAAGACACGTTAGGCTTGGACCCCTGAAATGACCGGAAAGGGGGGACCACGCAGCACCAGTGGTGACACGCGGCGGCGCTTTCTTCGATGGGGGCGGATCGCGATCACCTTGGCCGCAGTCGCGTACCTGGTGAGCCGGATCGATCCCGGCGAAGTCGTGGCCGCATGGCGACGGCTTTCCGTGGGCGCCGCGCTGTTCGCTCTGGCCGTCGTGTTCATGGGGCTCGGAATGGGTGTTTTGCGATGGAGGCTCCTCCTGCGAGCGTATGGGGCGATCGACGTCCCTTCCGGAGCACGCCTAGGGCATCTCTATCTGGTGGGTCATTTCTACAACACGTATGCGCCGGGCGGAGTCGGCGGCGATGTCCTCCGGGGTATCGCGAGCCGAAAAGCGTTCGGAGACGTGAGTTGGGCCAGCGCGACCACCGGCGTCGCGGTGGTGTTCATCGAGCGGGTTCTGGGACTGTCGGCCTTGCTCGCGATCGCCGCGGGCGCCTACCTCATTCAGCCGTTGCCCGGACTCGAAAACGTGGAGCTATGGGCAGGGCTCGGTCTGGCTGCCGGGGTCGGTGCACTTGGGGGGATCGCGCTCGCGCCAAGGCTCGCGCCGTGGTTGCCCAAGAAACTCGCTCAACCACTTCGCGCCCTTCCCCGTCTCTACGCGTTGTGGCCCTTCATCGGCGCCATCGTCGCATCGTTGATCATCCACTCCCTCAATGTCGTCGCCGGGCACGCGATCATGCATTCGCTCGACCCGGCTGTGAACCTCTCGGAATCCGCGGTCGCGATCCCGCTGGCCAGTGCGACAGCATTCTTTCCGTTCACGGTCGGCGGGGTCGGGGTTCGTGAGGCTGCATTCGCCGTGTTGTACGGCACGGTCGGCGTACCCGAGGCTACCGCGTACGCGGGCTCGTTGAGTTTTTGGGCCTGCCAGTTGATCTCCGCAGGCGTCGGAGGCGTGATCAATCTGTGGATACCGATCTCGGGCGGACCCGATGACCGATGAGCACGATCGACTCCTTGCCCTTCCCGTGCCCCCTCCTGCTAACCTCTGACCATGCGCCATCGTAGCCACGGGGACGGTACGTTTCGCGTCGAACAATTTGCGCGTTGCGGGGACGATTGCGTTTTCGAAGCTGGCGTGCTGGTGTTCCATCCAGAAAACATCGAGCTCGGGACCAACGTGTACGTCGGACACAACGCCATCCTCAAGGGCTACCACAAGAACACGATGCGAATCGGCGACGAGACTTGGATCGGCCAACAAGCATTCTTGCACAGCGCCGGAGGGATCGACATCGGAGCGCGCGTCGGCATCGCCCCTGGGGTTCGGATCATTACTTCGTTTCACGCGGAGGCGGGGCGCACGACACCGATCTTGAGCTCCCCGATCGAGCTCGGCCCCGTCGTCATCGAGGACGATTGCGACCTAGGCGTCGGCGCGGTCGTGCTTCCTGGTGTACGAATCGGAAGGGGCGCCCAAATCGGGGCCGGCGCGGTCGTCACGGAAGACGTGCCCGCCTACTCGGTCGCGATTGGCGTGCCCGCCAAGGTGGTCAGAGAGCGCCCCGAATGAGTGCCCCCGACCTCAGTGTGATCGTCTTCGCCCTCAACGAGGAAGACAACATCGGGCCGGTGTTGACCGAGCTTCGACACTGGCTCACCGAGCACGAACCTTCGTCCGAGGTCGTCTTCGTCGACGATGGCTCATCGGATGGCACGGCGGAAGCCGCCGCCGCGGCTCTCGCAGACACGCCGCACCAGATCTTGAAGCACGCGACCAACCGCGGGATCGGCGCCGCGCTCAAGACGGGAGTTCGCGCGGCCCGCGGCCTCTGGGTTACGTTCCTACCCGCGGACGGTCAGATCGCACCGGACGCGATCGGTCAGCTCCGCAGGGCGGCACGTCAGCAGGGCACCGATGTGGTGTTTAGCGTGTACGAGGACCGCAACGACGGCCTGCATCGCAAAATCCTCTCCGCAGGGGTTCGAAGCCTCATCTTCTTGGTCCATGGGGTTCTCATGCGAAGCGACGGGCCCTACCTTTTCCAGCGTTCGCTGTTCGACCCAGAACAGCTCGCAGCCGATACGTTCTTTCTGAACTTTGAGTTCCCGATCCGCGTGCTTGGCGCGGGCACGGCTGCCGGCTTGGTCACCATCGCGTGCAGGCCACGCAGCTCGGGGCAGTCGAAGTCGACCGGGCCGAGCCGAATTTGGGGCGTGGCAAGGGACCTTGTCGACCTTCGGGTTCGCCTCACCAAAGAGGCGCTCACTGCACGTCGTCGCGCGCCGAAGCGTCCTTAATGGGATCTCGGATGGGGTCTCGGATGGGATCTCGGAGGCGATCCCGAAGCGTCGAACGCGGGATGCCGAGCACTCTGGCAGCCGCCGACAAGTTGCCTCCGTGCTCGTCGATCGCCCTCCGGAGAACGTCCGCCCGAAGGCGCGCGGGGGGATGAGCAAGCCGCCGCAGCTCCCGGCCGATCACCTCGGCACCGATGGTCGAGGTGTCACAACCGATCGCGGCAAGCTCGAGGGCATTGCGAAGCTCCCGAACGTTGCCGGGCCACGAATACGCGCGAAGCCTCCAAACGGCTTCTGCCGACAACCGTTTCTCGCCGACCTCCCGCGCGATCGACGACAGAAAGTGCCGGGCAAGCGGCTCGATATCGTCAGTGCGCTGACGGAGAGGGGGAACGTCGATGACGAGACGATGGATTCGATAGTAGAGATCTGCACGGAAGCTGCCATCATGCACCATGCGTCGGAGGTCACGGTGTGTCGCGCAGACGAGCCGAACATCTACCCGCCTCGCCGACTCACTGCCGACCCGGCGAACGTGCCACGTCTCGAGCACCCGCAGCAGCCGCGTCTGAAGGTCGGCGGGCAGCTCGGCCACCTCGTCGAGAAAGAGCGTCCCCCCGTGCGCCTGCTCGAACGCGCCTCGATGAGCCTGCACGGCTCCAGTAAAGGAACCGCGCTCGTGGCCGAACAACTCGCTTTCGATCAATTCCCTCGGAAGCCCTCCCCCGTTGAGCGCGACGAATGGACCGCCGCTCCGCGGGCTACGTTCGTGCAACGCCCGCGCAATGAGTTCTTTGCCCACCCCCGTTTCGCCGTGAATCAGCGCGGGCCACGGGAGACGCGCGAAACGATCGACGTCGGCCATGGTCGCAAGCATCGTGCTCGACGCCACGACCGGCATCACCGACGCGCATGTCCCTGACCGCCCTCCGCCTGCCACTCGAAACTCGGTCCGCCCGATGCGAACGATGCTGCCAGCGCGGAGCTCGATCCTTTGGATGCGAACCCCGTCGACCCAGGTGCCGTTGGTGCTCCCCAGATCGCGAACGAACACCCCTGTTTCGGAAGGCTCGATACGGCAGTGAAATCGGCTGACCGCGCGATCGGAGAGACTGAGCGCGTTGTCGGAGGCAGCACCGATCGACGCGGGCTGGTCCGCAAACCGAAAGGCCTGTGCTTCGGAACCTCTGCCCTGGACCAGTGCGATGGGGCGCGGGCTCGTCGGATGCTGATCGAGGAGCTCGGTGCGTACGAGCGACGAGGATTCGACCGGGGCCTTGGAGCGCGCGATCGAATAGCCGGCCCCGATCGATACGCGGCGGTCGATCGGCATGACCGAGCGCTCGGCGAGCCCCGGCGCGGCGACCAGATCGTAGAGATAGACCGTGCCGCCGGCAGGAAGTACCAGCAGCGCGCGGCTAGCAACACCACTAGCGTGAACGGCGATATCGCAATCGGGGTGCGAGCCCACCTCGAGGGCGCACGGGCCGAGGGGAAACGTTCGGACACGCTTCCCGGCCCGCGACAGGCAAAGTACGTCGGAGAGAACCATGGCTCGATATCGACCACATTCGCGAGGTGTTGCGTCGAAGCGAGCCATCCCTAAGCTCCCGGCACCGTGACCGAGGATCTCCGTGAAACCGCCCTTATCCACGAACATCAGGCTCGCGGAGCGCGACTGGTGCCCTTTGCGGGGTGGCGCATGCCGGTCCAGTACAAAGGCATCAAAAGTGAGCACGAGGCGGTGCGAACCCGCGCGGGGCTATTCGACGTTTCCCACATGGGGGAGCTTCTGATCGAAGGTCCAGCGGCGGTGGCGGCCGTCGATGGCCTCGTCACCAACGATGTGTCGAAGCTCGAGGTCGGGCAGGCCCTGTACACCGTCTGCTGCAACGACGACGGATACATCCTCGACGACCTGATCGTCTACCGACTGGAAGCCGAAAAGATCCTGGTGGTGTGCAACGCGTCCAACCGCGACAAGATGGTCGCCCACTTCGAATCTCGCCTCGGCGACGACGTGTCCTTTGACGACGCCTCGGATCGATGGGCGCTCCTGGCCCTTCAGGGGCCAAGCGCCGCCGCGATCATGCGAGACGCCGGCGCTCCGAACACACTCACCGATCTCGCTCCGTTCCGGGTCGCGAGAGCGGAGGTCGCCGGGGTCGAAGTCTGGGCGGCTAGGACCGGCTATACCGGCGAGGACGGCTTCGAGCTCTTCTGCGCCAACGGAGATGCCGTCGCTCTGTGGCGCACTCTGTTTTCAGCAGGCGAGCCCCATGGCCTCGAGCCCGTCGGCCTCGGCGCCCGCGATACCCTACGCCTCGAGGCGCGGCTCGCGCTCTACGGAAACGACATCGACGAGAACACTCAGCCCTTCGAAGCGGGTCTCGGCTGGGTGGTCAAGCTCGACGCGAGGGACTTCGTCGGGCGCACCGCCCTCCGGGGCTTCAAAGAGGCCGGTCTCGAGCGCCGACTGGTTGGTTTCGAGATGACTGGGCGCGGAATTGCCCGCCATGGCTACCCGATCCTCGCCGACGGGAAGCCCGTGGGCACGGTCAGCAGTGGGTCTGTAGGACCGACGGTTGGAAAGAACATCGGTCTCGGCTATGTGCCCAAAGCGCTCAGCCGGGTAGGCACGACGTTCGGAATCGAGATCCGTGGCAAGGTGGTCGACGCCGTGGTAGTGAGGACCCCGTTTTACAAGAGGTAGCAATGGCCACGTTTCCGAGGGATCTACGGTACACGCGAGACCACGAGTGGGCGCGCATCGAAGGCGATGTGATTCGCGTGGGGATCACCGCGTACGCGGTAGAGCAGCTGGGAGACGTGACCTTGGTGGACATTCCGGCTCCGGGCGAGGACCTGCAGGCGCATGAGCGGTTCGGCGACATCGAGTCCGTCAAGACCGTGAGCGAGCTGTTCGCACCGGTCAGCGGGGAGATCGTCGACGTAAATGCCGCGCTCGAGTCGAGCCCCGAGCTCGTGAACGAAGGCCCCTACGAAGAGGGCTGGCTCATCACCATTCGCCCCTCGGACCAGGGCGAGCTCGCCGGCCTCATGGATGCCGCCAAGTACGAGGACTACCTCGGGACACTCGACGGCTGACGGCATCATCCATCGTGAGATACCTGCCCCACACCGACCAGGAGATTCGAGTGATGCTCGAGCGCGTCGGGGTAGATGACATCGACGCGCTGTTCGCCGAAGTGCCGAGCGCGCACTTGCTCCCGGGGGAGCTCGACCTAGAACCGGCCCTGGATGAGCCCCGTTTGATGCAGCACCTGACGGCGCTGTCCGAGCAGAACGAGGGGACCCGCATGCTCTCCTTCCTCGGCGCTGGCATGTACCGGCATCACGTTCCGCCGGCCGTCGACCAGTTGCTCCAAAGGAGCGAGTTCTACACCGCATACACCCCCTATCAGGCCGAGCTCTCGCAGGGGACGCTGCAAGCGACTTTCGAATTCCAGACGATCGTGTGCGAGCTTTTCGGCGTCGACGTCGCCAATGCATCGATGTACGACGGCGCGAGCAGCGTCGCCGAGGCCGTGCTGATGGCGCGCCGAATCAAGCGCTGCAACCAAATCATCGTCAGTGACGGACTTCATCCCGAGTACCTCGAGACCATCCGCAGCTACGTCCAGGGGCTCGATGCCAGCGACGGGATCGCGGTGGCGCCGCTTGGCCCCGACGGCCGCACCGATTGGGAAGCTGCCGCCGGCTTGATGACGGATCGGACCGCGGCTGTGGTCGTCGGCTACCCGAACTTCCTTGGATGCGTGGAGGATCTCGACGCGGCCAAGCGCACAGCGGAGAGCCAAGGGGCGCTCCTGATCACGGCGACCACCGAGCCCTACGCACTATCAATCTTAGAGGCGCCCGGGACCTGCGGCGCCGACATCTGCGTCGGCGAGGGGCAAGCGCTCGCGGTGCCGCCGCAGTACGGAGGCCCCGGTGTCGGATTATTTGGAGCATCGCAGGCTTACGTCCGCCAAATGCCGGGCCGCCTGGTCGGGCGCACCGTGGATGCGGACGGACGCCTTGGGTACGTCCTCACCCTTTCGACTCGGGAGCAGCACATCCGACGCGAAAAAGCGACGTCGAACATCTGCACCAACCACGGCCTCATCGCGCTTGCCATGGGGATCCGGACGGCAATGCTTGGAAAGCAGGGTTTCATCCAGGCCGGCCGACGATGCCTGAGCGCCACCCATTACCTGCGAAAAGGGCTCGGAAAGCTCGACGGGATCGAGCTCCCTTACTCGGCCCCGACCTTCAATGAGCAAGTCGTTCGCTTCACGAACACGCCGGCAAGCGAGGTAGCGGGTCGTCTGGCCGAACGGGATATCCTTGCCGGGGTCGACCTCGGTCGCTTCCGCGACGAGTGGAAGCACGACCTCCTCATCGCGGTGACGGAGCTACACAGCCGAGAAGATCTCGATCGACTCCTAGACGCCCTAGCGGGGTAACAGCGCCAGTGTCAGCGACAGTGCCACCCCGAAAAGCGACTTCGTCGCCACGGGGTCCGCTTTCAGGTCGGGGGCGAAGCCCCGTGGGCGACGCGAAGCGTCGACTTTACGGGGCTCAATCGTGCGGCGGGGTACTTTGATAGGGTGCAAAGATCCGACTGGCTTTAAGAATACAGGTGTGCTCGAGCACCATCTTGGCCCCTAACTGCATGCAAGCGCTTAGCTTTTCCCGTTCAGCCTTGACTCTGCGGGCAGCCGTACACAACCCTTAAATCAGGTTGCACGGAGCCAAAACGCGAAGGACACTCGGCGCGCTTCGTGAGACTTGCGCCGGGCACGGACCGAATCTGCGGAGGCTGAACCATGCGCGAACCACGTAGAAACACATTCATCAACCTCTCGAACGGGCCGGCGCCAGACGCGCCTGCG
>Ga0255058_10000755_pt1 | contig 18498 bp, 16 predicted proteins | sample Cases_109_9_MG_FD_188637 | JGI IMG/M metagenome (GOLD analysis project Ga0255058, IMG submission 188637) | Seawater microbial communities from Amundsen Gulf, Northwest Territories, Canada - Cases_109_9 | ecosystem: Environmental > Aquatic > Marine > Gulf | place: Canada: Northwest Territories... | reverse complement strand
GCCTGTTCCGCGCTGGAAGCGGCAGTCAGGTCACCCCGGATAGCAGCCTTGCCAGCCAGGTCGGGGTGGGCACGAATCAGCGCCAGCTTGCGGTCCATATCCGCATCGTCAACGCAACGTGCAAACAGGCCGGCAAGCTCGAGCGGCTGCCTAACGCCAGCGGCTTGTTCACAGCATTGTTCGGCGACCCACGGCGAGTGCTCGTAAATACCGCCGAAGCGCTCCACAAACTCTGCGTAATCAATTCTGCCCGTCACGCTAGCCGGCCTCCGGCGGATGGGACTCGCGCCAGTGATCTGCGATATCGATACGCCTGGCAACCCATACCTGGTCGTGCGTCAGCACGTAATCGAGGAATTTCTGCAGCGCGGCAGCCCGGCCCGGCCGTCCGCTGAGCCGGCAATGCAGACCGACGGACATCATTTTCGGCCGCTCCTCTGCGTACAGCAGATCGAAACTATCCCTGAGATAGTCGTAGAACTGTGTGCCGGAGTTGAATCCCTGGGGCGTGGCGAAACGCATGTCGTTCGCATCCAATGTGTACGGCACCATCAGTTGCGGCTGCGCGAAGGAATAATCCCAGTACGGCAAATCATCGGCATAGCTGTCGGCGTTGTATTCGAACCCGCCTTCCTCGGCAACCAGCCGGTGACTGTTCGGGCTGCAGCGCCCCAGGTACCAGCCGTGCGGCCGCGCGCCGGTTACTTTCTTGTGGATCGCGAGCGCTTTTTTCAGGTGTGCCCGTTCGACCGACTCCGCCACGGCCTGATAGTCGATCCAACGGTAGCCGTGTGATGCGATTTCCCAGCCGGCCTGTTGCATCGCAGCGACAGCGGCAGGATTGCGCTCGAGCGCCATGGCGACACCGAAGACAGTCAGCGGCAACTCGCGTTCGCTAAACAGGCGATGCAGGCGCCAGAAACCGGCACGGCTGCCGTATTCGTAAATCGATTCCATGTTCATGTGGCGTTGGTTTGCTAACGGCGCGGCGCCGACGATCTCACTCAGGAACGCCTCGGATGCTGCATCTCCGTGCAACACGCAATTCTCACTGCCCTCCTCGTAGTTAATGACAAACTGCAGCGCAATACGCGCGCCATCAGGCCAGGCGGCATCCGGATAATGACCGGCGTAGCCAAGCAGATTTCTGGGGTAGGTGGAATCAGGCATCGTTTTTGAACCAATCACTCCGCCTGCGCGCCGTGCAGGTACCAGGCATCGATGAGCGAGCGCTCTTCCTCGCTGATCCCCGTCAGGTTGCCGATCGGCATTACCCGCAGTACGACCGTCTGCTGATGAATGCGCTGTGCCTCGGCGATAATCTGCTGGTCGGTATCGAGCACGACACCGGCTGGCGCTGCCGGAAAGGCAATATGCGTCGGGACGCTCGAATGGCAGGCACTGCAACGACTTTGTATCACCGGCCGTATCTCATTCAGGGTGACCTTGCCGCCGCCGGCAGCGCGCGATCCCGGCACAATCGCCACGGCTACGGCCACCAGGATGAGCGTCGCAACCACGATCGGCAGTGCCGATGGGCGGCCCTTGTGGCGGGCCACAAACCATATCCGGATCAGCGCACCGGCAAGCGAAATTGCAATCAGTATCAGCCAGTTGTATTCGTGACTGTAAGTCAGGGCGTAATGATTGCTGGTCATCACGAACAGCACCGGCAACGTGAAGTATGTGTTGTGCACCGATCGTTGTTTGGCCCGGATTCCGGGAGCCGGGTCTGGCGCCACCGCGCGGCTGGCAGCCTGCACCATGTCGCGCTGCCCGGGAATAATGACGAAGAAAACATTGGCGACCATGATCGTGCCCAGCACGGCCCCGAAATGGATATAAGCGCCGCGACCACTGTATAACTGGCACAGCCCCCAGGCGAGCACTGAGACCAGCAGCAACAACACCACGCCCAGAACGCTGTCCTTCCTGCCGAGCGGCGACTTGCAAAGCAAATCGTATGAGAGCCATCCGCCGGCAAGTATCAGCACCGCACTGCCGACGGCCCACGCTGCGCTAAGGTCCGCGACTGCCGGGTCGATCAGGTATACGTCGGCACCATACCAGTAGATCAGCGCCAGCAGGAACATGCCGGAGATCCAGGTCGAGTAGGCTTCCCACTTGAACCAGTGCAGCGTCTCCGGCAGTTCGAGCGGCGCAACCTTGTATTTCTGTGCGTGATAGAAACCGCCGCCATGAACCGACCACACCTCACCGCCGACGCCTTTCTGGTCATCAGCCGGGTCCGCCGGCGTTTCAAGATGATTGTCCAGCCAGATGAAATAGAACGACGCGCCAATCCAGGCGATGCCGGTCACGAAATGTACCCAGCGGCCCAGGATGTTCAGCCAGTCGACAACGTATGCTTCCATTGAATATTCGTGTTGTTATTTTTTCAAAACGTGCACGTTTGCAGCGAACGCATGTGCACCTGCCACAGCATCTCGCAGCTGCAGCAACTGCGCCGACACCGAGATCGCTATATCCGCCGGTTTCTTGCCCGTAATTCCATCGAGTCCGATCGGGCAGGTCAATTGCCGGTACAGAGATTGTCGCATACCCTGCTCACACATCAGTTTCTCGAATCGCCGCCTCTTCGACCTTGAGCCGATCAGGCCGCAATATGCGAAGTCCCGGCGCTCGAGAATCCGGCCACAGATGTCGTAGTCGAGTGGATGACTGTGCGTCATCACCAGGTAGCAGGAGGCAGCCGGTAAAGCTGCAACCTCCAGCGACGGCTGCGCCGATTCGATGCAGCTGACGTTGCCGGGCACAGCATCCGGAAATACATTGCGCCGGCTGTCGATCCAGCGAATATCGCAATCGAGTTGCGACAGCAATGCGACACAGGCCGTACCGACATGCCCGGCGCCGAATATCGCGACCTGGAAATCAGCCCCGGTGACCGGCTCCAGCAGCAGCTCGCCCGCGACAGAGGTCGCCATGCCGGCCACCGGCCGCTGTTCGGCGAGCGCAGCTCGTGCCTGCTCCGCGATCGCTGACGCAAGTCCGCCGGCATCGTCGAAAACATGGCAATCGCTGTCGGTCTGCAACAATTTGACGCCAGTCGTACCCGTCACCATCAATAGCGGTACCCGTTCCCGGTACAGTCGCAGGAGTTCGCCGGGCCACTCGGCGGTGCCGGCCTCGATAGTTTCGAACAACACCTCCACGACGCCACCGCAACACTGACCGAGACTCGCGCCCAGCGGGAATTTGCGGCTGAAGATTTCTTGCCGCCGCCGTCCGAGATGCGCCACCGCCTGGCGCGTGCATTCATATTCCAGCCGGCCGCCACCGATGCTGCCAATCGTCTGCCCGGCGGTGACGATCATTTTTGCGCCGACTTCGCGTGGTGCCGAGCCGCGGACGGCGGCAATGGTTACCAGCACGCAGTGTTTGCCGTTGCCCAACAATTCGCACAGGTTCTCTATCCAGTTGTTCACGTTGCGCGTCTCCCGGCTGCCCGCTGCAGGTCCACGGCGCGCAGGACGGCTTCCGGCGTCGCCGGCGCCTGCAGTTGTGGAATCGACTGGTAGCCGTCAATGCTCGCGACGGCATCACGCAAAGCGTGGAATACGGACAAACACAACATCAGCGGCGGCTCACCAACGGCCTTGGAACGGAAGATCGTGTCTTCGCGGTTAGCCGCCGATTCGAGCATCGTGACCCGGAAGTCGACCGGCAGATCGGAGCAAACCGGGATCTTGTAGGTCGAGGGCGCATGCGTTTGCAGCTCGCCCTGCTCATCCCACCACAATTCTTCCGAGGTGAGCCAACCAACGCCCTGCATGAAACCACCCTCGATCTGCCCCCGATCAATGGCCGGATTGAGCGACTTGCCACAGTCGTGCAATATGTCGACCCGCAACAGGCGGTGCTCACCGCTCAAACTATCGATGATGACTTCTGAAACAGCAGCGCCGTAAGCGAAGTAGAAAAACGGCCTGCCGCTGAATGTTGCGCGGTCATAGTTGATTTTGGGCGTCCTGTAAAAACCGGTGGCTGACAGCGAGGTGCGGGCAAACCAGGCCAGTTGGGTAAGCTCCGCAAATGCGATGCGCTCGCGGCCGACCTGCACCTCGTTATTCCTGAACAAAATCTCCGATTCTTCGATGCCGAAGTGTTCGGCGGCAAAACGAATCAGCCTCTGTTTGATGGTGCGGGCCGCCGCCTGTGCTGCTTTGCCGTTGAGATCGGAGCCACTGGAGGCCGCCGTAGCCGATGCATTGGGTACTTTGCTGGTGTCGGACGCCGTGATCTTGATGCGGTCGATATCGATTTGCAGCTCTTCTGCCACGACCTGCGCTACCTTGGTGAACAGTCCCTGCCCCATCTCCGTGCCGCCATGATTGAGATGCACGGTGCCGTCTGAGTAAATGTGCAGCAGCGCACCGGCCTGGTTCAGATGCGTAGCCGTGAACGAGATTCCAAACTTGACCGGCGTCAGCGCGATGCCGCGCTTCAGCAGCGGGCTGCCGGCATTGAACTGCCGTATGTCCTGCATCCGCTGCCGGTATTGCGAACTTGCGCTCAGCTCATCGACGATCTCGCCGATGATGTTGTCCTCCACTTTCTGCAGGTACTGGGTGGTGTCACGCTCACCAACACCGTAGAAGTTCCGCCGCCGTACCTCCAGCGAGTCTTTTTGCAGATATCGTGCAATGTCATCGATCACGCATTCGATGGCGAACATTCCCTGTGGTCCGCCGAAACCGCGAAACGCGGTATTCGACACTGTATGCGTTTTGCAGCGATGCGAGACGATGCGGACGTTTTCTAAATAGTAGGCGTTGTCGCAGTGGAACATGGTGCGGTCATTGATCGCACCGGAGAGATCGGCCGACATGCCGCAGCGCGAGGCGAACAGGAATTCGATCCCCGCAATTCGGCCGCTGTCATCGAATCCGACCTCGTATCGGATGACGAAATCATGGCGTTTGCCGGTCATCATCATGTCGTCGTCGCGATCCAGCCTGAGCTTGCACGGGCGGCCGGTTTTCCTTGCCATCAGGCCAGCGATGCAGGCGATCAGCGCCGGCTGGGACTCCTTGCCACCAAACGCGCCGCCCATGCGCCGGCATTCGACCACGACATCTTTGGACTGTTTGCCGATGGCTGCGGCGACCAGATGCTGCACCTCGCCCGGGTGCTGGGTCGAACTGTAGACGCGCAGGCCTCCATCTTCCTCCGGCAGCGCCATCGCGATTTGCCCCTCGAGATAAAACTGGTCCTGTCCACCGAGCACAACCTGCCCCCGCAGGCGGTGCGGCGCATCCCCGATAGCCGCTTTGCTGTCGCCGCGCTGCAGGGTTTCGCTGGGCAGCACGAACGATTTCGCCTGCAGCGCCGCCAACGGATCGAGCAATGGCTCGAGTTCCTCGTACGCGATCGTTGCCAGTAAAGCGGCTTTGCGCGCCTGGTCGACAGTCTCGGCGGCCACTGCGAACACGGCCTGCCCGACATATTCCACCAGGCCGGCCGCCAGGATCGGATCATCCGCAACGACCGGCCCGCAATTGTTTTCTCCCGGAATGTCGGCGGCATGCAGGACCTCTACGACCCCGGGGGCGCTGCGGACGCCGTCCAGATCAAGGCGCTGGATACGGGCGTGCGGCTTCGTGCTCATGCCCACGGCAAGATGCAATAGTCCGCGCGGCTCGGGAATATCGTCCGTAAAGGTGGCGCGGCCGCTGACGTGAAGGTGCGCACTATCGTGTGGAATGTCGCTGCCGGGGGCGCCGCGAACGGCGTTGACCGATGGTGTCGTTTTAGCGTCCATAAGCATACACGCGGCTCGTATCCCCGCCGCTCGTCTCCAGGTAAAAGCGTTGCAACAGGTTGCGACAAAGCTTCTGCCGGTATTGCGCGGATGCCCGCATGTCCGATATCGGTGAGAAATCCTGCGCCAGGGCGGCCATTGCCTGCTCTATGTTGTGCTCATTCCATTGCTGCCCGCAGAGCGTCTTCTCGCAGGCGAATGCCCGTTTCGGCACCGCCGCGAGTCCGCCGTAAGCGATCCGCACCGTCGCGACTTTGTCATCGTCGAGTCGCAGGAAGAAAGCGCCGCAGACGGCGGAAATGTCCTGGTCGAATCGCTTCGATACCTTGTAGCTTTGCACCTGGGATGAGGCATCGCGCAGCGGTATCAGGATGCGTTCCACGAATTCGCCCGCCTGTAATGCGGTGTGCTGGTAAGCGAGATAGAACTCGTTAAGCGGCAATTGCCGGGTCGCTTTGCCGGCGCGCAGCAGGAGTTGCGCGTCGAGTGCCAGCAAAGCCGGCATCGAATCACCGATGGGTGAGCCGTTTGCGATATTGCCGCCGAGTGTGCCGGCATTGCGTATTGGCGGCGATGCGAAACGCAGAAACAGTTCCCCGAACTCGGGATATTGCGCCGTGATCGCCGGCGCCGCATCGCTGAGTGTTACCGCCGCACCGATATCCAGATAGCTATCGCCGCTTTCAACAGTCGTCAGCTCCGGCACTGCGCCCGCATAAATAATCGTTTCCAGTTCCCTGTGCTGCTTGGTTACCCACAAGGCGACATCCGTACCGCCGGCAAGGATGATGGCTTCCGGATGTTCCCGGTAAGACGCCGCAAACTCCGACAATGACAATGGCGCGTAGTGGCGGCGACCGTTGTGTTCAATCGCCAGCGCCTTGCTGCGCCGCAGCCCGCGCAGCAAGGCGATCCGGTTTTTCTCTTCGGCGGAGACATGTCGCCCGCCACTACCCGGTGTTGCCAGCCAGCCGCCATCCGATTTCTGCCCGTACATGGCTCCCGCGGCGTTGACAATCGGCTGGTATCCGGTGCAGCGGCACAGGTTGCCGGCCAGCGCATCGTCAATCTCTCTGCGCCCGGGCGCGTTATTGTTCTTGAACAGGGCGAACAACGACATCACAAAGCCCGGCGTACAAAATCCGCATTGCGAACCGTGACAGTCGAGCATCGCCTGTTGCACCGGGTGCAACAGGCCGCCGTCTCCCTGCAGACTTTCGACCGTGATCAGCTCCTTGCCATCCAGCGTCGGCAGGAACTGAATGCAGGCATTGACCGCGCGAACCCGGAGGCGCTTGCCGGAAGCATCAATGTCCGCAACGACGACAGTGCACGCACCGCAATCACCTTCCGCGCAACCTTCTTTGGTGCCGGTGCGCCGCAGGTCCTCGCGCAGAACCTGCAGTACCGTTCGCGTCGGATCGACGTCGTGCAGTTCGACAATCTCTCCGTCGAGTACAAAGCGCACCGTGTTCTCAGCTCGCATGCGCTTCAACTGCCGCGATAGGTTGAATAGCTCCACGGAGATACCAGGAGCGGAATGTGGTAGTTCCCGGCCTCTGCCAGCGAACAGCGGACAACCACGTCATCGAGGAACGGCGGCTCGCCGGCATCGACGCCTGCCGCCGCGAAATAGCTGCCGACCGCGAACTCGATTTCATAGCCGCCGCCGCGATACGTCTCGTCGTCGAGCAGCGGGTTGTCGGTGCGCCCGTCCGCATTGGTTACGGTACTTGCCACCAGATGCCTGCCGCCGGCAAGTGAAAACAGCTTGATCTGGATGCCTGCGCCCGGTCTGCCACGGGCCGTATCGAGTACATGTGTTGTCAGCCGTCCCATATTGTCCCTTTGCCTTTAGCCGGTAGCGATCAACAATAGTAGGCGATCTGCAGTGCGCCCGGAAACAAAAGCGGTAGAGATATAGTGACCGGTGAAACTAAATTGCCGGGCCAAACTGCTCAGGTTCTGTTTGCGGCGAGAAGTATAGAGCCGCCCATGTTCTTGTGTGCTATTTTCCGCGCATCAGGGTGCACCGTGTGTGCGGGGGATCGGATGAACATTGATACGTTGACGCGGCGCCTGTTTATACAGGGAAGCGGAGGAGTGGCAGGCAACTCGTTGCTACGGGCGGCACTGCCCGGGCTGGTGGCGCTGGCGGAAGCGGCCTGCAGCGCGCGGGACGAGGCCGCATCCTTCGCAGTCCTCGGTGACCTTGAGGCGATCGAATTTGCGGCCATCGCGGCACGCATCATGCCGACCACCGACTCGCCGGGGGCGAACGAAGCCGGCGTCATTTACTTTATGGACCAGGCATTCGGCTCCCTGATGCAGGACCAGTACCCACAGGCTGTCGCGGACCTTGCGGAGTTGCAGCAGGATCTTGCCGCTTCATATCCGGGCCGGACGCGGTTTTCCGAACTGCAGGTCGAAGAACAGGACCGATACCTGGCAACACGTGACGAGACTGGGTTCTTCCACCTGATGCGCCGCATGACAATTTTCGGCTTCTTCGGCATGCAGGACTACGGCGGTAATCACGGCTTGCTCGGCTGGAAGCTGCTCGGATTCGATGCGCAGCATGCCTGGCAGGTGCCGTTTGGCCATTATGACGCGGAGACGATGCACGGAGAGCAAAATGGCGAATGACGCCCAGGTCGAATTCAGTAACGACGAAGCAGTCGACTTCGTCATTGTCGGCTCGGGTTCCGCCGGGGGCATCCTGGCCAGGGAGTTGTCAACGGCGGGTTTCGAAGTCGTAGTAATGGAACAGGGCCCGTTTCGCCGAGCACAGGATTTCACTCACGACGAGATAGCCGTGACCCAGTATCGCGAGTTGCTTGGCGGCGGGCCCGAAGTGCACGGACAAACCTTCCGTGACGATCCGGGCAAGGAAGCCATGCCGGCTGTAGTGCCCGCTGCAGAGTACGCGCAGACGGTCGGCGGCAGCAGCGTGCACTTCACCGCCAACTTCTGGCGCCTGCGGGAAATCGACTTCAAGGAACGCAGCCTGCTCGGCCCGATCAGCGGCAGCAACTTTGCCGACTGGCCGATCAGTTACGAAGAACTCGAACCGTATTACACACGGGTGGACTGGGAGATCGGCGTTTCCGGCGCGCCGGGCCCGTTCGACTCGTTCCGCTCCCGGCCGTTTCCCATGCCGCCGATGCCGGTCAAGTCATCGGGCGTATTGCTCGAGCGCGGCGCCAAAAAACTCGGGTTGCACCCGCAAGCGGCACCACTGGCGATCCTGTCGCAACCATTGAACGGTCGTGCTCCCTGCATCAGTTGCGGCTTTTGCATGGAATATGGCTGCGAGGTGGGCGCCAAGTCGTCCACGCTGGCAGCCATGATTCCGCTGGCGCAGGCCAGCGGCAAATGCGAGATCCGGGCGGAATGCGCGGTATTCAAAGTGATAATGGACGCCGGTAACCGGGTCAGCGGAGTTCTTTATTACGATCCCGCCGGCCGGGAACGCGCGCAAAAAGCGAAAGCGGTGATCCTGTCGGCGAACGGCGCGGAAACAGCACGCCTGTTGCTGATGTCCTCCACCGACAAACACCCGCATGGCCTGGCCAACTCCAGCGGTTTCGTCGGCAGAAACCTCATGTTCAACGCACACGCGACCGCCGATGCGGTTTTCCAACACCCCCTGAACGAATTCAAGGGCGTGCAGGTCACCCGCATCGTGCACGATTTTTACGAGTCCGATCCGGCGCGTGGTTTCTACGGTGGCGGTGGGATCGATGCCCGCCCGCTGTTTGCCTCGGGTCCGATCGGTTTTGCGCTGTCACCGCAGCCGCCGGGGACACCGAGATGGGGTGCGGCATTCAAAGACACGCTGGCGCATGATTTTACAAGGCGCATGTCGGTCCTCGGGAGCACCACGTCGCTGGCTCTTGATCGCAACAACGTTACACTCGACCCGACCCACACGGATCGCTGGGGCCGGCCGGGCATTCGTGTCACCTATCTCGATCATGCCGACGACCTGGCGATGGCGAAGTTCCTGCAGGACCGCACGATGGAGATACTGGACGCAGCGGGTGCGGATAAGGCCTGGCGTAACCCGATCGAAGCGCAGGCCGGCGGTGCGCATCTGCTCGGCACCTGCCGCATGGGCGACGACCCGCAGTCATCCGTGGTCGACAAATATCATCGCAGCCACGACATCGCGAATCTGTTTATCTGCGATGGTTCCAGTTTCGTGACCTCGGGCCGCGGCCAGCCGACGATGACGATTATGGCGCTGGCGTTCCGTGCCGCAGAGCACATAGCGGCGAATGCGAGGAGAAACGAAATATGACCGGACAGACAATGGCGGCCACCGGCCCGCTATTGCTGTTGTCGAGTATGATTAGCGCCTGCCAGACATCCGACACAGGGGATCGCCAGATGAAGGTGGAGTATCTCAATATGCCGGGCACCGAGAAACTCGGCCTGCCGTTCTCGGCTGCCGTGCGTGTAGACAACATGCTGTACCTGTCCGGCAACATCGGCAACCTGCCCGGGACACTGGAACTCGCTGCCGGCGGCATCGCCGGGGAAACCCGCCAGACCATGGAGAACATCAAAGCGGTCCTCGAACAATTCGGATCGTCTTTGGACCGGGTCGTGAAGTGCACGGTTTTTCTTGCTGACATGTCGCAATGGGCTGCGATGAACAAGATATACGTGAGCTATTTCAGCAATCCGCCGGCGCGCAGCGCATTTGGCGCCGGCGGGCTGGCACTCGATGCGCGGCTCGAAATCGAGTGCATCGCAACCGTCGGCTGAAAGGTCGCAAGCAGCCGGGCTTTACTCCAACAGCGCATCGCGGCGCCTGGCGAATGCTTTCAGGCGTCGCTTGTCGAGAACGTCGCCAAAATGTTCAAGCAACGATGCATCATCCAGCCCGCGTAGCGCCACCCGCCAGCTGTCACCGAGCGACAGTTCCATGTTTTTGAGATACGGCGGTCGCCCGCGCCCGGTGGTGAATGCCTGCCCATGCCCGGTCAGGATCAGTTGCCAGTTATCGCTACTGTAAACCATATGTTGCGGACTGCGGCCCGGATTGAAAACAAGGGAGTCGAAGATGTACATGGCGCCCCATTGATCCTGAATCGGACACCATGCGGAGGCACCGCGGCCGACTGCGGCGCGCTCGGCCTCGTTCATGGTCGAGGGCGGCAGGAATTGCAGGCTGCCGTTGTCACCATCGATCTGCCGGGCCACGGTAACGGGCACCATACCCAGATCGAGCAGGCGATCGAGCCGATATGCCGCAAGTTCCGGTATGAACCCTTTGCTGCGCGGATTTTTCGAAAACACCGCGGCGATCTTGTGCCCCCCGGACGCAACTTTCACAGTGACAACCCCATCGGCATCGGTGGTCGACGAGATGAGGTCACCGTTAGCCAGGATTTCCTGCAGATCGCTCGCGGTCACGGACTCGGCCCGCAGGCCCACCCGTCGTGGGTGTTGAACCACCGGCAGGATTGTCGCCGATTCCTCGTTGACGACCGACAGTTCGCCATTTTCGATGATCAGGGCGTTACCGCTGCCCTGGTATGATGCCTTCAGCATCCCGGTATCGATTTCGATTATGCGCCCGCCAAGGCGCTGCAGGATACGCCGTGTCAGGGTCGGCGTGTGCCCTATCACGACCCGCCTGGCCTGCAACGAGGCGAGCGTCCGGTCCAGTCGGTCGATCTCGATCAGCGGGCCGCAGCCGACATTGCCGCGATACCACAGGGGCCCGTTGGATGCGTGGATTTTCGATCCGTTCAGCTTGATCACCGACGCGATCGCCGCCGTGATATCGGCACCACGTTCCACATCCGCGGGCAAAGTTTCGAGAATACCGTCGTGATCGTAAAAGTTTTGCACTGGACTGATGAGCCCGGCATCGGCAAGCAAAGCCAGTTGCGAAACGTATTCACGCAACTCGTTCGCCAGGCGCTCGTTCATGCCCTGCAGCCCGAGTTCGCCGATCATGGGGGACACGCCGCCATGCACGAAAGCCGTGCCGTCAATGATTACCATCAGCGGCTTTTCCAGTAACCAGGCGCCGTAGTGGCCATCGGCGCGAAACGCCCGCCGGTGGGCAAAAAATCCGGGCGGTGCTGCGTCCGCGAATACCGCCCGCATGGACGCTTCATCACCCGCATCCGTCTGCGTGGCCCGGAAAAAGCGGAACCAGTGCTCGCGCTCTTCGGCGCTTTCTTCTGCCGCGAACGCGGCGTATTCCTCAAGTGACACGTAACGCAGGTCGCCGACAAGATTCATGGCCTCATGATTGCCCAGCAGCAAGTGAACCCGGCCACCCGCCGATTCCGCTTCCGTTTCCAGGCGCATAATCAGGTCCATGACCTGACGGGAGTCCGGCCCCCGATCCAGAAGATCACCGGTGATAACCAGGTGCGTGTCGGCACCGACCCACTGCTGCTCCGTACCCAGAACGGCGGCCTTGTCGAGCGTATTCAGCATGGCATCATATGCGCCGTGCACATCGCTGATCGCCACCACCCGGCTGACGTCCTGCCAGCTCCAGTTTTCCGCGGCCGCGCCCAATGGTGCTGACAATGCGACCAGCAGCATCGTTCGATAGGCGATGCATCGAACAATCCTGCCGAAACGTTGTCCATAGTGCTTTAGGTTCACTTAAACCTCCGGGCCGACGGCGGGCCCCAATACAGTGTAGACCAGCCCACTGCGCAGCTCTACGCCTTTTGCAGCAACGCCACACTCTGAATTGCCATGTTAATATTCACATACCCGAGCATCGCCGGTACCTGCATGAACAGCGCACGCCTGCCTCGTTATTTGACTGTATTCGCAGCAATGATGTTCCCGGTCTCGAGCACGGCGAGCGCTGAGCAGGGACCCTTATTCGAGCATGACGAGGTCCTGCAGGTACGCATCGAAGCGCCGTTCTCCACCATCAGGCGCGACCGCAGCGAAGATGCCTACCTGGAAGGTTCCTTTCATTATTTCGACGCAACGGGCGCACAACAGCGCCTGGACCTCAAGTTACGTCCGCGGGGCCGATTTCGCCTGCAACGCGAAGTTTGTGATTTTCCACCGTTACGACTGAACTTTCGCAAAAAGCAGGTAACGGACACCGAGTTTCATGGCCAGGACAAACTGAAGCTGGTCACGCATTGTGAGAGCAGCAGAAAAAATTATGAACAGGACCTGCTGCAGGAATATCTGGCCTACCGCATATTGAACACGGTGACTGACAACAGTTTTCGGGTGCGCCTGTTGCATGTGACCTACCTGAATACTGAGAGCAGCGGCAAGGAGCTGACCAAATATGCGTTTCTGATCGAAGATGAAGATCGGCTGGCTGATCGCCTCGGCATGCAACACAGCAAAGTGAAGGCACTTCAGTATTATCAACTGGACACCGATCAGACCAATCTGTTCACGATTTTTCAGTACATGATCGGCAATACGGATTTCTCGGCGATACGTACAGCAGCGGAGAAATATTGTTGCCACAACGCAATCCTGTTTACCAATTCGGTCGGGCTGTTCGCACCGGTGCCCTATGACTTTGACTTCTCCGGCATTGTCAATGCCAAGTACGCCGCGCCCGGCGAGCAGTTCAAGCTTGATTCAGTGAAAGAGCGGGTATACCGCGGCCTGTGCAAAAACAACGAACTGCTGCACGGCACGATCGGCAGATTTCAAGCACAGGAACAGACCATCCGGCAGATAATCAGCGAACTAGAGGGGTTCACCAACGGCACGCGGCGTTCGACCCAGCGTTATATAGACAGTTTCTATAAGGACGTGTCCAGCCCGGATCTCATAGAGCGCAATTTCATCAAAGAGTGCTCTTCGGCATCGGGCCCGACGCTGCAGCCGTAAGCCAGTCTGCAATAACCTGCGCCACGCGCGGATGAATCAGGTAACCGATCGAACTGTGCGGATCGGATTTGCCATAGCGAATTGCGTGATTGTACACCCGGTAGTCGCGCACGCTGCTAATCTGCCGCTGCTTGAGCATTAACCTGAAATCATCAGCCAGCGTGTTGTCGTGACAATAATAGTCGTCTTCGGCAGATACGTTGTGCCATGAGACAATATTGGTCGGATACTTCGACCTGCCTTTTTCCCTGGCGCCGAGAATTCGTCTGCGAACCATCGAATCACCCAGTGGCGAACCGAGCGTGAGCCAGGTGTCGATCTTGTATTGTGCATAGTGTTCTGCAAACTCGGCATCGTGTGACAACTGCCACAGGACATCATAGGCAACAATGCAACCCGTGCCGTGAGAAACGAGCAGCACCCGATCGTTCCTGTCAAGTGTCTCACACACGCTTTGGCGCACACGCTCCCTGACCCGAACACCAAAATCGCTCTTGTCATTCCAGTATTCGGCAAGATCTTTCGCGACCGCCGCTATCAGGACTCGTGACAAGCCGAGTGACCCGAGGATGGGCGCGATAACGTCCGCGGCGAACTCGCGCAGGGCGGTCTTTCCAGGCAGACGGTCGTAGCGATTTACGCCGAATTGTTTCTTCCGGTCTATCGATTTGAGCTTGAGCAGCGCATTGCGCAAATCGCCGATGTCCAGGCTCTCGTCGTAGTGTCGGCTCGTGCCGGCCAGAAAACCGTTGCTCAGATCGCCGTAGTAACTGAACCTTTTGTCGAGTGTATGAAATGCATTGATCTGTTCCGGAAAATCGCGCTGCAGTCCGGCTGACATGGCAGCAACGTTGATATCCATCAGATCTTCGGCGCCCGGCTTGAAGTTACCTCCGTGCACGTAAATCAGGCTCCGGCCGGTTTCACCACCAATGTCTGCTGCTTCATGCATATCCTGACACCGTTACTATTGCTCGCTGCGCTCGTATACCGCCAACCTGGCTTTGTGACTGCCGCCTTCGTCGGCAATCAGCAATTTACCATCTGCACTGATCTCGATCCCCTCCGCTTGCCGGTGCCGGCCGGCCAACGGCAGTTCGCGTGCATCAATCAACTCACCGTTGCGTGTCAATTCGACCAGCGCGTGTTGCCGGGCGGCGATTATCAGCAGGTTTCCCGTGCGTGGATCCGTCGTAATGCCCGATGGGTTGAACCGGTCAACCCGAAGCTTTCTGAGAATATCGCGTTCCGGAAGTTCAATCGAATCGTCCTGCAACTTTTTCTCGGTCGCAGACCAGGTATATAGTTGCAGACGCCGCAGGTCGGACCCGCGGCGGATTCTCTTGCAAACCAGGAGCAGCGAATCTTCATCGGGCAGCCCCGTCAGCCCCTCGATCTCGCAACGCTCGCCAATTCCGGTGCTGAAAGACTCGAAAGGCACGCGTTCACCATCCGACCCTTCAGGTCCGGCATAAATATCGCCGTCGCTGGTGGTCAGATAGAACCGGTCATGCAAAATCGCAATACCCTCGAAATCGCCACGTACCGGGGCATCCCCGAACGCGAATGCCTTGATGATGCGGCCCTCGTCATAGTCCAGCTCATAGATGATCGCGAATTCGTCTGCAACGCCGAACAACCGCCCGTCCGGACTCAGCGCCAGACCCGAGATCTCATTGAGACGATCAGGCAGCCGCCACTGGTTGGAATACTTTTTGGTCAGCGGATACTGCGACAACACGCCATCGGCAGCGCCTGCCGCTATCAGGGCGGCGAGCGCCAGCAATCCTCCCAGGCAGACTATGAGCCGCAAATCAGAAGTCGTCCTCGGTCCGGTCACGACGGGTCAGCATCGAGAAGAACGGCCCGGACAACACCTTGCCATATTCGAGCTTCCAGATCAGGAGGTTGGCGTATACGAATGCCATCGAGATCACCATCGCGACACCGAGTGCGCCAATACCGGAGCCGAGGCCGATGCTGATTGCGGCGAAAATGTACATCGCGTGTGAAGGCTGATCCAGGGAAAAACGAAATCGCACCGCGGCGACGATACCGGCCAGGCTGAACGCCAGCGCCAGGCTGTTGAGCACGATCATCGAGATGCCGGTAACCACGATCGGCATGATGATGATCGTTTGCACAAAGGACTGATCCACATCCTTGGTGCGGCTGGTAATGAAATACACCCACGAAACCGGAATGATCAATATGGCTGCGCCCACGCTGGCAAACGCGAGTCGCACTGCGCCGTACGGTGCCAGGACGGTGTCGTCGAGCGACGAGTAGACAGGCTCGAAAGAATCGGTATTGCGGCCCGCCAGGTCACCGATACCACCGATCGGAAAAAAATCCCGCAGGGCCGGAATCTTGATCAGCATAAAGGCCAGGATTCCCGCCCAGAACACGTAATAAAACGTGATCAGGGTCAATGGGATCATGAGATTGGCAGACTTTCTCATCGCATCACCTGCACATGCTTGTTGCTTTTTGCGATATCGGCGCTTGCTTAACGATACCGGTCTGCTGCGGATATCGCTACCGGCATTCTCCGCGCCCCACCTGCCATGCCCATGATGTTACCCTATGCGGCGTTTTTGGCTGCGGCGTGCGAAAAAATGACAGAACCCGTGCAATTACTGGGCATCAGCAATGCGATCGTGGACATCCTCGCGCACGTAGACGACGATTTCCTGAATGGAATCGGCGCGCCGCGAGGCTCGATGACCCTGATCGACGAACAACGAGCACAGGATATCTACGGCAAAATGGGTCCGGCAACCGAAATGTCGGGCGGTTCTGTCGCCAATACGATCGCCGGCTTTGCCAACCTGGGAGGCTCTGCGGCCTATATCGGCCGGGTCCGCAGCGACCAGTTCGGCGAAGTTTTTGTCCACGACATGCGTTCCCTGGGTGTTGATGTGCGTACCCGCCCGGCGACAGACGGCTCACCGACAGCTCGTTGCCACGTCCTGATCAGCGCTGACGGGCAACGCACGATGCAGACCTATCTTGGCGCCTGCACCGAACTCGGCGTTGCGGACATCACTGAACACTCCGTTGGCAGGCCACAGGTAATTCTGCTTGAAGGCTATGTCTGGGATATCCCGGAGGGCCCGGCGCTGGCCCAGCGGGCCATGCAAATTGCCGTGGAAAATAATTTTACAGTGGCATTGTCATTATCGGATTCGTTTTGCGTGGAGCGCCACCGGGAAGCATTTCTGACAGCGGTGCACAATGGTGTCGACATCGTGTTCGCGGACCAGGACGAGATTATTGCATTATTCGGGAAAAAATCGTTCGACGAGGCGCTGGCGGCGCTGGCTGATTTCGACAATCTGTTTGTGCTGACCCGCTCGGAAAAGGGCTCGGTGATCGTCAGGAATAGCGAGACTGTGGTTCAGAAAGCCATTCCGGTCAACGAAGTCGTCGATACGACCGGTGCCGGTGACGCCTACACGGCCGCGTTCCTGTATGGCTGGACCGCGGATCAGTCATTGACCGAATGCGCGCGCCTCGGCACCTGGTGCGCAACACAAATCATATTGCAGGTCGGTGCGAGAATCGAAAAAGACATCCTGCACGACTACCGCTCCGGATAGACTGGGGACAGTCCCTTTACCCGAGTGAAGTCAGGCATGCGGCCGGACACGGCGGCGAGGTTCATGCGCTCATCCTTGCCGTTTCCAGGGCAACCAAGATCATGTCGTCAAAGGTTGTTTGCCGTTCTTCTGCCGACAACGCAGCGCCACTCGGAATATCGTCGCTGACCGTGCAAATGGCCAGCGCCTCGACACCATGCTCCGCGGCGATCGGATAGATGCCGGCAGCTTCCATTTCCACGCCGAGGACATCGTATTTCGCCATGGTCTCGAACATGTCCGGGTCGGGGGTGTAGAACAGGTCGGCAGAGAAAATATTGCCGACATGAAAGCTGACATTATTTTCTTCGGCGGCACGCACCGCGTTCTGTACCAGCCGGAAGCTGGCCAGTGCCGCCAGGTCGTAGCCGCCGAAACGCATGCGGTTGACGGCCGAGTCTGTGGATGCACCCACGCCAATCAGCAGGTCACGCAGCTTCACCTTCGGGTGGCTGGTACCGCAACTGCCGACGCGTATAAGCCGCTTGACCTCGTAGTCCGTAATCAGCTCCGTGCAATAAATCGACACCGAGGGTATACCCATGCCGTGCGCCATAATGGATACCGGCATTCCTTTGTACTCACCCGTGAAACCCCACATGTTGCGCACATCGGTGACGCGTCGTGCGCCGTCGATATAGGTGTCGGCGATATACTGCGCGCGCAACGGATCGCCCGGCATCAGGACGGTTTCGGCAAAATCGCCGGGGGCTGCATTCATGTGCTTGGTTGCCATAAGTACTCGTCCTGCGGGGTTCGTTCCACTGCGGCAGATTTATTGTGTTTTGAGCGGCGGCAGACGGCGGTATTTTACCACCTGGGCGCTGCTGACATACCGCCATCGACCACCAGGTTGGCGCCGCTGATCCAGCGTGCTGCGGGGCTCAGCAGAAACAATACCGCGTCGGCCACGTCATTGGGAAGTCCGAGCCTGCCGAGCGGCACTTTGTCCTGCCAGCGCGCCACCCCATCCGGCCAGTCGTCCTGCAGACCCTTGCGATCGATCAGGCCCGGCGACACTGCGTTGACGCGAATGCCCTGCCTGCCGTATTCGAGTGCTGCGGCACGCGTAAACATCAGCAGACCGGCTTTGCTGCTGGCGTAGTGGGCATGACCTGTTGCAGGATCAAGGCCCTCGATCGAGGCAACATTGACGATCGCACCGGCGGCGTTGCGCTCGGTCAGGCTCAAGCGTGCCAGTCGTGTAACCAGGAACGC
>Ga0255058_10000753_pt1 | contig 18541 bp, 16 predicted proteins | sample Cases_109_9_MG_FD_188637 | JGI IMG/M metagenome (GOLD analysis project Ga0255058, IMG submission 188637) | Seawater microbial communities from Amundsen Gulf, Northwest Territories, Canada - Cases_109_9 | ecosystem: Environmental > Aquatic > Marine > Gulf | place: Canada: Northwest Territories... | reverse complement strand
AGAACGCCTTGCATTGATCGAGAACTCGGATGGCCATGTGACCGGGCTTTGTGGCGATCACGTCGCGCCCGAGGTCACCGCTAGGCGTTGCTCCCAAGGCGGAGCACCGCAAGCATCAATTTCAGCTCGAACTCCCCGAGTCCTCGCGCCATTTCTGATCCCTCTCGCGATATCTACTACAATGATATTCATAACAATGTGGTTCGTCAAGTTTTGGCCGACGTGCGGCTGGGTCGCCGAATGGGGCCAGCCTTGGTGGTCACCGAAGGGCATCCGGCTAGGTGCCGGCTAGTTGCGGATGGTTTTCGATTGGGGTGATGGTCGACGATGGGGCCCTCTGAAGAGTGGCCTAGTCCTCTACAGATCAGGAACGATCCGAACCCGTCGAACCAACGGTAACTAATAGAGCCGCCCGCGGTTCCCAGTCCGACCAGGTGGCCGTCAACTGGACCTGAGAGGACGCCACGCCGGCCGTCCAGGTGCGATTGAGGCGAGAGGAGCGCCGTCCAGCATCAGCGAACCCCCGCCGACCCCGAGGCTGTAGCGGACAGACGTGGCACGCCGCGCGCGCCTCGGTCGCCAGCTTTGTGTGCTCGCCCACCAGCCGCGTGCTATCCTCATGGGCCTTGATCAACTTCACGACCTCGGGGCCCCGTTGTTCTGCCGTCTTCATTTCACTTCTCCATGTTGGATCAGCCCCCAAGATAACCAAGGGGACACCACGATGGAATGTAATTCGTTCCGAGGGCGAATCCGAGGGCACGGGCCTGGCCCTGGTGGGCTCTGTGGTCTCTATAAGCGAGCGGATACCTTAGGTTTCGCGGGGGCTGGAATGAGGGCAACCGCATGACCAAGACGAATGCCGGCCATTTCTTCGAGGATTTCGCCCTCGGCCAGATCCTGGCCCATGCCACGCCGCGCACCGCGACGGCGGGTGATCAGGCGCTCTATCTGGCGCTGACCGGAACCCGCTTCGCGCTCGCCTCCTCGAGCCCCTTCGCGGCCAGCCTCGGTTATCCGCGCGCGCCGCTCGACGATCTCTTGGCCTTTCACCTGGTGTTCGGCAAGACGGTGCCCGATATCTCGCTCAACGCCATCGCCAGCCTCGGTTATGCCAACTGCATCTTCAAGGCACCGCTTTATGACGGCGACACGGTGACCGCCGAGAGCCGCGTCATCGGCCTCAAGGAGAACTCGAACCGCAAGACCGGCGTGGTCTACGTGCATTCGATTGGCCGCAACCAGCACAATGAGACGGTGCTCGACTACGTGCGATGGGTCATGGTGCGCAAGCGAGATCCGACTTCGCCGGCGCCGGATCCACTGGTTCCCGAGCTTCCCGAGGCCGTTTCGATTGAGGATCTCGTCGTGCCGCCGGGCCTCGACCTCTCGCGCTACTGCGCGGTCATGGCCGGTTCGCACCATCTCTGGGACGATTATGAGCCGGGCGAGCGGATCGATCATGTGGACGGCATGACCATCGAGGAGGCCGAACACCAGATGGCGGCCCGCCTCTACCAGAACACCGCCAAGGTGCACTTCAATCTGCACGCGGAGAAGGACGGCCGTTTCGGCCGGCGGATCGTTTACGGCGGACACGTGATCTCGCTGGCCCGCGCGCTCTCCTTCAATGGCTTGGCCAACGCCTTCGCGATCGCCGCCATCAACGGGGGCACCCACACCGCGCCCGCCTTCGCGGGCGACACGGTCTATGCCTGGTCGGAGGTGCTCGAGCGCCGCGAGCTACCGGGACGAAGCGATCTCGGCGCTCTACGTCTCAGAACGGTTGCGGTGAAGGATCGGTCCTGCGCCGATTTTCCCTACCAAGACGCAAAAGATGCCTACGATCGGGCGGTCCTGCTGGATCTCGATTACACCGTGTTCATGCCTCGCCGCGTTTAGGGCCGCGTCTAGACGACGACAAGCCCGGGATGTGACAGCAATTGACTGCCGATCCCACGGAGGCAAACGCAATATCTGGCGGTCAATTGGGAAGGACCACAAAATGTGGTGGCACAGCGCGAAATGATCGTGCTAAGGGCCGAGACGTCGGGTGCAGAGAAGAATCTCCTCTGCACCGTGTCCGGGAAGACGGCCACGCCCCGACGCCTCGTAAGTCGGATCCGACTCCGGCACGCGATGGCGGCGGGGCTTTTTCATCCACCGCACCCGAACATCCAGAGCCACGCATGACCCCTCTTGCCCCGAGCGGGGACGGCGGCCCCGCGAACGGGACCGCGCCCCAATCAGAGGCTGGAGGTCACCAAGCAATCCGAACTTCGGCGGCGCATCTCGGCGTATGCTGCAAGACTGAGCTTGCTGCACCCACCTCGGGCGCTTCAACCGGGGCCACTCGCGAGCCCTAGGCCCGCTCGCTGGGTCGTCACGACGGCGACCTCCGGAGAGGCCATCGCCGAGCAGACCATCGGATCCGGCGGCGGATCCAAATCCCGGTCGAGCCGCACTCCCGCGCAGGGAGGGAAGTGCGATCTTCACCGCAAGTCTGGAGTCGCACGAGGGCGACCTCAAACCTCCGACCTACCGTCCGATGGCTCCAGAGAAGCCACCTGCGGCAGAGCAGAACCGCCGATCCCCGAAGGGTCCCGCGGCTCCCGGGAGCCCCGACACGACCGTCGCCATCAAACCGAAGCCTGAGACACCGCCGCGCCCGGGTCACCCCGACGCTCTCGCGTGCGGACTCAAGATCTCCAAGTTCTTGATCGGGAGCAATCGAAAACACCGGCTCGATTTGAATTTCTTGTGTATAAGACGGGTCTTATCTCACAGCTGCTCCAGATTTTCTCCACAGACTTCTCCACAGATTCGGGTTCAACCTACTTTTCGCAAGTAGAGACCACTAGATCTTGTGGCGCGTGAGCTGGCGCCGACAAGGCCTCGGCCGATGGACTGGCTTGGCCTATCCGCTTCCCGCCGCCCTGGGGGCGTTGGCCGGTTGGTTTCCACCGGGGAGGCGGCCCGGCTATTTTTCCTCCCGGAGATTTACGGCGCGAGCGGCGTCTAGGACGTCTCAACCGGGGGCGGCTGGCGTTGACACGTCTCAGGGCGCGGTGCATCTTCATCGCTAAGAACAAGCGATTACGGTGCCACTTGACGCAGACACCGGGGGGGCTGGATGAGCAGCGCAAAACGGCCGCTGTCACCACATCTTCAAGTTTATCGGCCGCAGCTGACATCGATTTTGTCGATCACGCACCGTATGAGCGGCGTGGCGCTTGGCGTCGGCACGCTGCTCCTCGTCTATTGGCTGGCGGCGGCGGCGGCCGGGCCCGAGGCCTTCGAGAGCGCCCAGTCCTTCGTCGGCTCGTTTGTCGGGCGGCTCTTGCTGTTCGGCTGGACGATCGGCTTGTTCTTTCATCTCTGTAACGGCATCCGGCATCTGGTCTGGGATATCGGCCGCGGCTTCGAATTGGACGACGTCTATCGCTCGGGCTGGACGGTGGTGGTGGCGACGGCCCTGCTCAGCCTGCTGACCTGGATCGTCGGCTACAGCGTGATGTGAGGCGCGATGAGCTTACGTTCGTCATTGGGTCGGGTGCGCGGCCTGGGAAGCGCCAAGGAGGGCGTCAATCATTTTTGGGCCCAGCGTATGACCGCTTTGGCGTTGATCCCGCTCTCCGTCTGGTTCGTGATCTCACTCCTATCCGTCCTTGGTGCTGACTATGGGGCGGTCAAGGCCTGGGTGAGCTCGCCGGTGGTGGCGGGTCTCCTGATCCTACTGATCGCGGCCACTTTCTATCACGCCTTTCTGGGCCTGCAGGTGGTCATCGAGGACTACATCCATGGCGAGGGTCTGAAGCTCCTCACACTGGTGACGGTCAAGGGCGCCTCCTGGCTTCTGGCCATCATCGGCGTGGTTTCCGTGCTCGTTCTCCTGTTGGGAGAGACGCCGGTATGACCCAGGCCTACCAGGTCGAGCATCACAACTACGACGTCGTCGTGCTCGGCGCCGGCGGGGCCGGCCTGCGTGCCGCCTTGGGTCTGGCCGAGTCGGGTTTGCGGACCGCCTGCATCACCAAGGTCTTCCCGACCCGCAGCCACACCGTGGCGGCCCAGGGCGGCGTCTCCGCGGCGCTCGGCAATATGGGCGAGGACGACTGGCGCTGGCATATGTACGACACGGTCAAGGGCTCCGATTGGCTCGGCGACCAGGACGCCATCGAGTACATGACCCGCGAGGCGATCCCCGCGATCGTCGAGCTCGAGCACTACGGCATGCCGTTCAGCCGCACACCGGAGGGCAAGATCTATCAGCGCCCCTTCGGCGGCATGACGACGCGCTTCGGCGAGGGGATCGCCCAGCGCACCTGCGCGGCCGCCGACCGCACCGGCCATGCCATGCTGCACACCCTCTATCAGCAATCGCTCCGGGTCCATGCGGAGTTCTTCATCGAATACTTCGCCATCGATTTGATGATGGAGGACGGCGCTTGCCGCGGCGTGGTTGCCTGGAACCTGGACGATGGGACGATCCACCGCTTCCAGTCCCACATGACGATCCTCGCCACCGGCGGCTATGGCCGCTCCTACTTCTCCTGCACCGGGGCCCACACCCAGACCGGCGACGGCAACGCCATGGTGCTGCGCGCCGGCCTGCCGCTGCAGGACATGGAATTCGTGCAGTTCCACCCGACCGGCATCTACGGCGCCGGCTGCCTGATTACCGAGGGCGTGCGGGGCGAGGGCGGCTATCTGACCAATTCCGAGGGCGAGCGCTTCATGGAGCGCTACGCGCCCTCGGCCAAGGATTTAGCGAGCCGCGACGTGGTCAGCCGCGCCATGTCGCTGGAGATCCGCGAAGGCCGGGGTGTCGGCGCGAAGCAGGACCACATCCATCTGCACATCGAGCACCTGGACCCGGTGCTGATTCACGAGCGCCTGCCGGGCATATCGGAAACCGCGCGCATCTTTGCCGGGGTCGACGTGACCAAGGAGCCGATGCCCGTTCTGCCTACGGTGCACTACAACATGGGCGGCGTTCCGGCCCGCTATACCGGCGAGGTGGTCACCAAGGCCAACGGTGCGATCGAGAACGTGCCGGGCCTCATGGCGATCGGCGAGGCGGCCTGCGTGTCGGTGCACGGGGCCAACCGCCTTGGCTCCAACTCGTTGCTGGATCTTGTGGTTTTCGGCCGCGCGGCGGCCAAGCACTGCATCGAAACCATGACACCCGGCGCGACCCACAAGCCCTTGCCGGTCGACGCCGACGATTTGGCGCTGACACGCCTCGACCGCTTCCGCTTGGCCGATGGCGACTTGCCGACGGCGGCGCTGCGGGTGGAGATGCAGCGCAACATGCAAGACCACTGCGCCGTGTTTCGCACCGGCGAGGTGCTGGACGAAGGCGTCAAGAAGATGGCGGCTTCCTTGGAAAAGCGATCGGCCCTCAAGGTCGAGGACCGCTCGCTGATTTGGAATTCCGATCTGGTTGAGACCCTGGAACTCGACAACCTCATGGTACAGGCCGCGGTGACCATCATCGGTGCCGCCAATCGCACCGAGAGCCGCGGCGGCCATGCCCGCGAGGATTACCCCGAGCGCGACGACGAGACTTGGATGAAGCATACTCTGGCCTGGTGCGATGACGACGGGCAGATCCGCTTCGATTACCGTCCGGTCAACCTGCAGCCGCTCACCAACGAAGTGCAGTCGTTCCCGCCCAAGGCGCGGGTTTACTAGCGGGAGCCGGGCGCCATGGTGGAATTCATGCTTCCCGCGAATTCGAGGGTTCAGCAGGGCAAGACCTTCCCGGCGCCGGCCGGCGCGACCAACATCAAGGCCTTCAAAGTGTACCGCTGGTCGCCGGACGATGACGACAATCCGCGCGTCGATACCTACCACGTCGATATCGACGATTGCGGCCCGATGGTCCTGGACGCCCTCATCAAGATCAAGGACGAGGTCGATTCGACTCTCACCTTCCGGCGCTCCTGCCGAGAGGGTGTGTGCGGCTCCTGTGCCATGAACATCGACGGCACCAATACGCTGGCCTGCACCAAATTCATCAGCGAGATCGAGAAGGACGCCAAGGTCTATCCCCTGCCGCACATGCCCGTGGTCAAGGACCTGGTGCCGGACCTGACCCAGGTTTACGCCCAATACGATTTGATCGAGCCTTGGCTCAAGGTCAAGACCCGGGCGCCGGAACGCGAACGCCTGCAGAGCCCCGAGGAACGCGCCAGGCTCGACGGCCTGTGGGAGTGTATCCTCTGCTTTTGCTGCACCACCTCCTGCCCCAGCTACTGGTGGAACGCGGAGCGCTATCTGGGGCCGGCCGTCCTTTTGCAGGCCTATCGCTGGATCGCCGACAGCCGGGACGAGTTCGCCGGCGAGCGGCTGGACGAGTTGGAAGACCCGTTCCGGCTGTACCGCTGCCACACCATCATGAACTGCACGCGGACCTGCCCGAAGAGCCTCAATCCCGCCAAGGCGATTGCCGAGATCAAGAAGCTGCTGGTCGAGCGGCGCGGTTGAGACGGAGCTGGTTCCGTTTCTCGCTCGCTTGTCTATTTTTTCGACCTGCGGGGCCGTTGCGCTTGCGCGCGGTCATGGCCGAACGCGGTATTACGACTAAATTCCGAGGAGGTTGTCAGTGCGGCTCGGGGGCCATCTGGTCAAGGCCATCGCCTGGATGGGCGGCGCCCTCCTCTCGTTCACGGCCATGGCGATCTCCGTGCGCGAGCTGTCGTCGGGCATGCACGCTTTCGAAATGCTCTTTATCCGCAGCGCGATCGGCGTGGTGATCCTGACGGTCGTCCTCTGGGCCACAGGCTGGAAGACGCTCCGGACCAAACGGATGGTCGGCCACCTGTTTCGGAACGCCGTTCATTTCACCGGTCAGGTCCTATGGATCTTCGGCATCACGCTGCTGCCGCTCGCGACGGTGTTCGCCATCGAGTTCACGACGCCGATCTGGGGCGCCTTGCTCGCCGTCGCCTTCTTGGGCGAGCGCATGAATCGGGGCCGCTGGGTGGCGCTGGCCTTCGGGTTCTTCGGCATCCTCGTGATCTTGCGCCCGGGGTTGGCGACGATCAGCACCGGCGCCTTGATCATGCTGGCTTGCGCCCTGTTCTTCGGCGCCACCAACGTGATCACCAAATGGCTGACGCGAAGCGAACGGCCGGTCGCCATCGTTTTCTACATGGTCGTGATGCAGACCCTGTTCGGCGCCGTCGCTTCGGTGTTCGTTTGGACGCCGGTCGCGACGGACGCCTGGGCCTGGCTGATTCTGTTGGCCATAACCGGCCTGACGGCCCATTACTCCCTGGCCCGCGCGCTATCGGTGGCCGATGCGTCTTTTGTCATGCCTTTCGAGTTCCTGCGCCTGCCCCTGATCGGTGGGACCGGCTTCCTGCTCTATGGCGAGGCGATCGAGCCGGCGACTTTCCTTGGCGCGGTGCTGATCTTTTCCGGAACCTATTTCAGTTTGCGTCACGAAAGCCGCAGGTGACGACGTCGGACTCGCTGGCCGGCGATCACGCGAGAGCGACGCTTGCCGCGTCGATCAGGGCGGCGATGGTCTTGTCCTTCAGGGGCGCTTTTTTGGATAGAAAGCCGATCCAGCGCTCAATCTGCGGCGGACCGAAGGGCAGGATGCGCACGTCGGGGCGGAACGGGGAGAAGGGCCCGCTGTCCGGAATGATCGAGACGCCGAGGCCAGCCTGAACCATCATATAAATGGCCTCCAGGGAATCCAGTTCCATGGATTGCTCGAGGTCGAGCCCGCGTTCGCGCAGGGCGCCGGCGATCAGCGGCGCGACCCAGGACCGCCGGTTGAAGCGTATGTAAGGCGACGCGCTCAACACCTCGACGTCGCGTCGCGCGCGAAGGCGTGGCGGTGCGACGACGACCACCTTCTGCTGCAGCACCCGCGTCCACTCGAGGTCCTTGGGCACCCGGGTTGGTTCTGACTGCAGGGCCACGTCGAGCTCGTTGCGGCGGACCATGTCGAGCAGATCGCCCGACATGGCGGAGGAGAGTTGAATCTGCAGAGAGGGATAGACGCGCCGCAGCTCCGCGAGGATCCGTGGTGCGATTCCGGTGAGCGCCGTGGGGATGACACCCACCTTGAGCACGCCGTGGATAGCGCTGTCCGTGCCGATGACTCCGGCCAAGCCGTCATAGAGGGCGAGAACCTCCCGGGCATGCTGGATGAGCGCATCGCCCGGCTCGGTCAGGCGCGGCGGGCGCTCGGAGCGATCGAACAGCCTCGCGCCGTAGGTCTCTTCCAGCATCTTGACCTGCATGCTGACGGCGGAGTGGGTCAGGCCCAGCGCCTCGGACGCCGCGGCGAAGGAGCCCTGGTCCTTGATCGCGACGAGGGTCCGCAAGTTCCTGATCGACATGATCCGCTCCAGGCGCGCCGACGAACCGCCGCAAGGCGGCTCCCAATGCCCGCACCGAAACAGCTTGCTCCAGCGATGAACTAACGTCAAATAATTTGATCTTACGGTCATTTAATTTCGTTAACGCTTACGTTCTGTCTGCGCTAATGTGTCGTCGTTGCAACGAACCCTCGAAACAAAAAATACCTGGGGAGGCTTTCCTATGACGCGTCGTTTCAAATTATTGGCTGTCGCTTTGGCGGCCGGTCTCATCTTCGGGCCCAACCTCGCGGGTGCCCAGGAAATCACCAAGCCCGATGGTTTTCCGGAACGACCGATCACCCTGATCGTTCCCTATGGCGCGGGCGGCGGGTCCGATCAGCTCAGCCGGGCGATGGCCGGGGCCATCGAGTCCGCCGTGGGCATCAACTTCCAGGTCGTCAACAAGCCGGGCGGCGGCGGCCGCGCGGCGATTCCCGACTTCATGACGGCGCCGGCCGACGGCTACACGGTGATGGAGCACATCGACGACGCGGCGACCCTTTTCGCCTCGGGCAGGATCGAAGAGAACCCGGCCGAGGATTGGGTGCCGCTCGCCATGGCGCAGATTACCTTCAGTCAGATCTACATCCGGCCCGACGACGAACGCTTCATCGACTGGGAGTCCTTTCTTGCCTATGCGCAGGCCAACCCTGGCCAGGTGACCATCGCCAACGTCGGCAATGTGGGTTCGATGGAACGCATCAACATGCTCAAGCTGGAGCAGGCCAAGGGCTTCGAGACCAAGCAGATCAGCTTCGACAAGCCGGCCGAACGCTACGCGGCGCTGATCGGCGGTCACGTCGATGCCCTGTTCGAACAGCCCGGCGACGTGCGGAACTTTCTCGACGCTTTCAAGATGACACCGATCCTTACCTTCCTGGAAAGCCGGCCCGATGCCTTCGCCGATGTCCCGACCCACGGGGAGGTGGGCGCCGACTTCGATGCCTTGCTTCGATTCCGCGGGTTCTATGCCAAGAAGGGCGTGCCCGAGGACCGGCTCGACTACCTGGAACAGGTCTTCGCGGCCGGCTTCCAGGACGAATCATTCCAGGCCTTCAACGAAAAGAAGTACATGCACCTGATCGACAGCTACCGGAACACAGAGGATTCGGTCTCGCTGTTGAACGGCGCGGTCGAGACCTATCGGGCGGTCTATGAAGAGCTGGGGATCGCTCAGTAGCCGGTCATCGCGGCACGGCCTTGCGGCCCGGCGCGATCGCATATCCAACCTACTGGGGCGGAGACAAGCCAATGGACGCCTCCGGCAAGCCGAGGCTGACCCTCTGCCTGGAGTGGGGATTCTGGGTCGTCCTGGCGGCGGCCGGCTATTGGCTCACCTTCGAATTCGACGAGCCCCTGGACATTTACCGCTTCGGGGCCAGCGGCTGGCCCCGATTCATCCTCGTCTGCATCGTCGTCGGCGCCACCGTGCAGTTGATCCTGGGACTGCAGAAAGGGCGCCGGGACGCCGCGGGGCCGGCCATCGATAGTGAGACGGCGGAGCAGGCGGGCGGCGAGGCCGAGGCGTCTGCTCGCCTGCCCGTCAGTCCGCGGCTGCTTGGCATCTTCGTCCTTCCGCTGGCCTATCTTCTGCTGCTGCCGCGGACCGGCTTCTTCTTCACCACGCCGTTTTTCATCCTGGCGTTTCTCTGGATCCTCCAGGTGCGCAGACCCCGTCTTCTCATCGGCGTCACGGCGACGGTCTATGGCCTCGTGCTGCTGGTCTTCGTCCGCCTGTTCTACGTCGCCCTGCCCGTCGGCAATTGGCCGGTGTTCTACGACGTCAACAACTGGATCGTCGTGGCGGTGCGCAGCCTCTTCGCCGGAGGCTGAGGCGGTGGAGGACTTCCTGCAGGGCACTCTGCTGTTTGTGACCGATCCCACCGCCCTGCTGGTCTTCGCTTGTGGCCTCCTGGGTGGCATGCTGTTCGGCGCCATTCCCGGCGTCAACATGCTGACCCTCGGCGCGGTAATCCTGCCATTCACCATCGGCATGGAACCCAAGCACGCCATCATGCTGTTCTCGGTGATCTACGTCTCGGGCGTGTTTGGCGGTGCCATCACCGCCATTCTGTTCAACATCCCGGGGGCGCCGGAGAACGCGCCCACCTGTTTCGACGGCTATCCCATGACCCAGCAGGGCCGGGCCGGCAAGGCGATCGGCGCGGCGGTGTCCTGCTCGGCCCTGGGCGGCGTCGGCTCGGCGATCTTGATGATGGCGGCGACCCCGGCGATCGCCGATTGGGCGGTGCACGCCTTCGGCCCGCCGGAAGTCTTCGCGCTTATTTTCTTCGGCCTTTGCGTCTCCGCCTCGGTCGGCGCGCGGACTCTCTGGAAGGGCTGGCTCTCGGTGTTTCTCGGCCTGCTGTTGGCCACGGTGGGCACCGATCCCGCCGGCGGCCTCGGCCGCTTCGACTTCGGCTCCTATTATCTCCTGGCCGGCATTCACTTCATTCCCCTCATCCTCGGCTTCTTTGCCATCTCGGAGGTCTTCACCCAGGCCGAGAAGATCGTCGCGGGAACCCGCGAGCGCCCCAAGGCGAACCTCGAGTTTCCCAGCCTGAGGGAGTTCTGGGACTTGCGCTACACGGTGTCTCGCTCCATGGGCCTCGGCTTCTTCGCCGGCATCCTGCCGGGCATCGGTGCGACGCTGGCCGCCTTTCTCGGCTACAACGAGGCGGTGCGCTGGTCGAAGACGCCGGAAAAGTTCGGCAAGGGCGAGCTCGCCGGCGTGGTCGCCTCGGAGACGGCAAACAATGCGGCGACGGGCGCGGCCATGATCCCGCTGCTCGCGCTCGGCCTGCCGGGCGGCGCACTGACCGCCATGATGCTGGGCATATTCCAGATCCACGGCATGGAGCCCGGGCCGCTCATCTTCATCAACAGCAAGGAGCTGGTTTGGATCACCTTTTCGGCCATGTTCTTCGCCAACCTGGCGATCCTCGGCCTGGGCTGGATACAAACCAAGACCGTGGTCCACCTGCTGCGCGTGCCGTTCCGCTGGCTGGCGCCGGGCATTCTGCTGTTGGCCACGGTGGGGGCGTTTGCGCTCCGGAATCTGCTGGTCGACGTCTGGATCATGTATCTGGCCGGAATCGTCGCCTATTTCCTGCGCAAGACCGGCTATTCGGCGGCCGGCATCGTGCTCGGGCTGATTCTCGGCAAGATCGGGGAATCCATGTTCATCAAGTCCATGCAGATCATGGACTACGACTTCCTGGGTTTCGCGGAACGGCCGATCGCCGCCGTGCTGATTCTGGCCGGCGTTGCCACCATGGTGGCGAGCGCGGTGCGGCATTTTCGGCGTTCCAGGGTGGCGACGGGCGGCTGAGCGTCGCGCGAGCGAGGACAAGGCATGGTTCAAGCAAGAGATCTCGACCGGATGGCGGAACCTAGCCATCAGGACATCGTCGCCGGTCTTGTGGCGCGGTCCCGCGCCGCCATGGCGGCCTTCCGCAACGACGACCAGGCGGCCGTCGACGAGGCGGTCACCGCGCTCGCCTGGTCGATCTACCAGCCCGATCGCGCCCGCGAGCTGGCCGAGCTGGCGGTGGCCGACACCGGGCTGGGCAACGTGCCGGACAAGGTCACCAAGAACACCCGCAAGACCTTCGGGACGCTGCGCGATCTGCTGCGGGTGAAATCGGTCGGCGTGATCGAGGAATTACCTGACCGGGGCCTCGTCAAATACGCCAAGCCGGTGGGCGTGGTGGGTGCCGTCGTGCCCTCGACCAATCCCTCGGCGACCCCCGTCAACAAGGCGATGATGGCGGTGAAGGGCGGCAACGCGGTGATCATCGCCCCCTCGCCGGCCGGGCAGGAGACCACCACCCGGACCGTCGCGCTGATGCGCGCGGAGCTCGCCCGCACCGGCCACCCGGAGGATCTGGTTCAGGTCTTGCCGGCCCCGGTGTCCAAGGCGCTCACCCAGGCCCTGATGGAGGCGGTCGATCTCGTCGTGGTGACCGGCTCCCAGAACAACGTCCGCCGGGCCTATTCCAGCGGCACCCCGGCGATCGGGGTCGGCGCCGGCAACGTGCCCGTGATCGTGGACGCGAGCGCCGATCTCGAAGACGCCGCGCGTAAGATCCGGGCCTCGAAAATATTCGACAACGCGACCTCCTGCTCCTCGGAGAACGCGCTGGTCATCCTCGACGAGGTTTATGAAGAGACCATGCGGTCACTCGAAGCCGTGGGCGGCTACCGGGCGGACGCGGCGGACAAAGCCCGCATCGCCGAGGCACTGTGGGTCGACGGCAAGCTGAACCGGCATCTGATCGCCAAGGACGCCGCGGTCTTCGCCGAGACCGTCGGGCTGCCGGCCGCCGCGGCAGAGGCGGATTTCTTTCTGGTCGAGGAGGCGGAGATCGGCGGACCGCGGTCGTTCGCCGATGAGAAGCTGTCGCTCGTCCTGACGGTCTACCGGGCGGCCGACTTCGAGGAGGCCTTCGAGACCGTCCGGCGCCTGCTTTGCGTCCAGGGCCGGGGTCATTCCTGCGGTATCCACACGAAGGACGCAAACCACGCCCGAGCGCTGGCGGAGCGGATGGACGTGGTCCGCGTCCTGGTGAACCAGCCCCACACCTTCGGCAACGGCGGCGGGTTCGACAACGGGCTCAACTTCACCCTCTCCATGGGTTGCGGCACCTGGGCCGGCAACTCCATCAGCGAGAACCTGAACTACCGCCACTTCATCAACGTGACCCACCTGGTGACCGTGATTCCCGAGGACCGGCCGAGCGAAGACACGCTGTTCGGCGCCTACTGGGCGAAACACGGGCGATAACGGGGCGGCGCGGTATGAACTTCGAAGAGCAAGCGGCAAAACCGCTCCTGGCCGCGGCCGGGATCAGGGTCCCCGAGGGCCGGCTGGTCGCCACCGCCGAGGAAGCCGCCCAAGCGGCGGGGGAGCTGGGCCCAGTCGTCGTCAAGGCCCAGGCGCCGACCGGCAAGCGGGGCAAGGCGGGCGGCGTGCGTCCGGCCGACAGCCCGGCGGAAGCCCAGGCCGCGGCCGCTGCCATTCTCGGCATGGAGATCGGCGGCCACCGGATCGAGCGGCTGCTGGTCGAGCGCCGCGCCGAGATCGCGAAGGAGTACTATGCCGCGATCCTCAACGACCCGGAGAGCCGCGGCCCGCTGGTGCTGTTCTCGGCCATGGGGGGCATGGATGTCGAAGACGTGGCAAGCGCGGCGCCGGATGCCATGCGCCGCCTGCCGTTCGATATTCGCAGTGGCCTAACCGCCGAGCAAGCGGGCGCCCTGGTGGCCGATCTGCTGCCCGAGACCGAGACCCAGGCGGTCGCCGGGCTGCTGGTCAATCTCGCGCGCGTCTACCAGGAGAACGACGCCGAACTGCTCGAGATCAATCCCCTGGCGGTCACCCGGAACGGGGGCTTGGTCGCGCTCGACTGCAAGCTGGTGCTCGACGATTCGGCGGTGAAGCGCCGCGAACAGCTGGCCGCGACCGGAAGCCCGGAACGCTTGAGCGGTTTGGAGGCGCGCGGCCAGGACCTGGGCATCAAGTATATCGAGCTGGACGGCGAGGTGGGCATCATGGCCAACGGCGCCGGGCTCACCATGACGACGATGGACGTGGTCAGCCACTACGGCGGCCGGCCGGCCAATTTCATGGAGATCGGCGGCGAGGCCTACACCAAGGCGACCGAGGCCCTGGAACTGGTGCTCGCCAATCCCAGGGTGAAAAGCCTGGTGGTCAACTTCTGCGGCGCCTTCGCGCGCACCGAGGTCATGACCGAGGGTGTGGTCCGCGCCTGGGAGGCCCTACAGCCGAAGGTCCCGGTCTTCTTCTCGGTCAACGGGACGGGCGACGTGGAAGCGCGCGCCTTGCTGCGTGAGCGCCTCGGCATCGAGCCCTTTGCCACCATGGACGAAGCCTGCCGGGCGGCGGTGGACGCCGCCCGGGATGCCGTGGTGGATGCCGGGGGGGAGGCCGCCGAATGATCCTCCGCAAGCACGACCGGGTGCTGGTCCAGGGCATCACCGGCAAACAGGGCACCTTCTGGACCGAGAAGATGCAGGCCTACGGCACCTCTATCGTCGGCGGCGTCAACCCGAAGAAGGCCGGGACAGTCCATTGCGGCGTGCCGGTCCATGGCTCGGCCCGCGAAGCCATGGCGGCCCCAGGGGACGGTAGCCGCGGTTTCGACCATTCGGTGCTGTTCATTCCGCCGCTGGGCGTGAAGGCGGCGGCGCTCGACGCCATCGAGGCCGGCGCCAAGGGCCTCTCGATCCTGACCGAGCACATTCCCGTTCAGGACGTCATGTACGTCCTTGCCGCCGCGCGCGACAACGGCACCCGCATCCTCGGCCCCAACACGGCCGGCCAGGTGACCCCCGGCGAGTGCTTCGTCGGTTTCATGCCGGCTTTCAACCAGGCGGTCTTCCGGACCGGCCGGGTCGGCGTCGTCTCGCGCAGCGGCAGTCTCGGGGTCCTGGTCTGCCTCGGCCTGGTTCAGGCGGGTCTCGGCATCTCCGCTTTCATCGGCATCGGCGGCGATCCGGTGATCGGCACCCACACGGCCGAGGCCGTCGAGATGCTGGACCGCTTCGAGACCACCGACGCGGTGGTGATCGTCGGCGAGATCGGCGGCACCATGGAGGAGGCCGCGGCGGACTATGTGGCCGGCATGGAAAAGCCGGTCGCGGCCTTCATCGCCGGCGCGGCGGCCCCGGCGGGCAAGAAGATGGGTCACGCCGGCGCCATCGTCTCCGGCGGCAAGGGAACCTACGACGCCAAGCGCCGTGCCCTGGAAGAAGCCGGCGCCGTGGTGCTCGACACCCCGGCGGATATCGGCGCCGTCGTGCGAACTCGGCTCGGATAACCAACCCCTCCAGGCCCGCCGGCAAGGCATCGATTTTTCGGTTTGCCAGAACGGTTGCGCGCACCCAAGTTATCTGTGATATCGAGGACGATCCGCACCAGCAGGCGGGTGGCGGACGGGTGGCGGATAGGTATGGGGTTTGGGGACCAAATGAATGCGATTTGAGGCGCCGGAAACACTCGATGCGGCCGTGACTCTGCTGCGCGGCGAAACGGGTTTGGCGCGGCCGCTCGCAGGCGGGACCGACCTGCTGGTCCAGTTGCGTGCGGGGTTCGTCGAGCCGGATCTGGTCGTCGATTTGAAGCGGATCCCGGAGATGCGCCACATTACGGCCGAGAACGGCGGATTCCGGATCGGCGCCGCGGTGTCGGGCGCGGAGCTCGGCGAGCATCCCGAGCTCAAGAGATCCTGGCCCGGCGTGGTCGAAGCGACCGAGCTGATCGGGTCGACGCAGATCCAGGGGCGCGCGTCGCTCGGCGGAAATCTCTGCAACGCCTCGCCGGCGGCCGACAGCGTGCCGGCGATGATGGCGGCAGAAGCGACCGTTACGGTGGCCGGGCCGGATGGCCGGCGCGACGTTCCGGTCGAGGAAATCATAGCCGGTCCGGGCAAAACGTCCCTGGCCAGGGACGAAATCGTCGTTGCCGTAAACCTGCCGCCGCGGCCGGCCCATTCGGGCGATGCCTATCTCAGGTTCATTCCCCGCACCGAGATGGATATCGCCGTGGTCGGCGTGGGGGTCAGCCTGACGCTGGACGACGCCGGTCTCTGCACCCACGCCCGTGTCGCGCTGGGAGCCGTCGCGGCCACGCCGATCCTGGTGCCCGACGCCGCAGCCGCCTTGATCGGGACGGCCGTCGGCGAGGATGCCTTGACGCGGATGGCGGCGGCCGCATCGGCGGCCTGCCGGCCGATCGACGACAAGCGAGGGACCAAGGTCTATCGCATCAAGGTGGCGGGAGTGATGGCGCGCCGCGCCGCGGAGCTAGCGCTGGACCGCGCGAGGAGTCGCTCATGAGTCGGCATGTTTCGACCACGGTCAACGGCGATGCCGTCGATTTTCTCTGCGAGCCGGAGGAGACGCTGCTCGACGTCCTGCGCGACCGTCTGGCGCTGACCGGCAGCAAGGAAGGCTGCGGTTCGGGCGATTGCGGCGCCTGCAGCGTGATGCTCGATGGACGCTTGGTCTGCTCTTGCCTGGTGCTGGGGCCCGAGGCCGAGGGCCGCGACATCGAAACCATCGAGGGCATGGCGGACGGCAAGGGCTTGCATCCCTTGCAGCGTCATTTCCTGGAGCAAGCCGCGCTCCAATGCGGCATCTGCACGCCGGGCTTCCTGGTCGCCGCCAAGGCGCTGCTCGACCGGGATCCCGAGCCGAGCGAGACGGAGGTCCGCTACTGGCTTGCCGGCAACCTGTGCCGCTGCACCGGCTATGACAAGATCGTGCGCGCGGTGCTCTCCGCCGCCGCCGAGATGAGGGAGGCCTGATCATGCAGCTCGACGCCAAAGCGCCGATTGGGGACGCCCGGTTCCAGCAGGTCGGCACCCGGCCGGTGCGCCCCGACGGGGTCGACAAGGTCACCGGCCGCGCCAAGTTCGGCGCCGATCAGAAACTGCCGGGAATGTTGATCGGCAGGGTTTTGCGGAGCCCGCACGCCCATGCGCGGATCCGCTCCATCGACGCCTCGAAGGCGGAAGCTTTGGACGGCGTGAAGGCGGTCGTTACCTGCGCGGACTTCCCGGACATCGTCTCGGGCGAAGTGATGGCCGTGGAAAGCGACGAAAGTCTGCGCGATATCGTCTACAACGTCATGGCGCGGGGCAAGGTGCTTTACGAAGGCCATGCGGTGGCGGCCGTCGCCGCGACCAGCGCCACCGTTGCTAGGAATGCCCTGTCGCTGATCGACGTCGACTACGAGCCGCTGCCGCACGTCACCGACGTGGACGCGGCGATGCGCCCGGACGCGCCCATCCTGCACGAGGACATGTTCACGAGCGGGGTCGAGCCGACGCCGGACAAGCCGTCCAACATTGCGCGGCGCTTGGAGATCACCCTCGGCGATGTGGAGCAGGGATTCGCCGAGGCGGATTTCGTCGTCGAGCGCGATTTCAAGACCGAGGCCGCCCACCAGGGCTATCTGGAGCCACAGGCCTGTCTCGCCAGTTTCGCCGAGGACGGCCAGGCGGAACTCTGGTGCTGCACGCAAGGCCATTACTCCGTGCGCAACGCCTGCGCCCGGCTGCTCGGCATCGACATTTCCAAGCTCCGCGTCACCGCCTCGGAGATCGGCGGCGGCTTCGGCGGCAAGACGACGGTCTTCATCGAACCCGTCGCGCTCGCCCTGTCGCGCAAGGCCGGTCGGCCGGTGCGCCTCGTCATGAGCCGCGACGAGGTGTTCCGGGCGACCGGCCCGACCTCGAGCACCAGCATGTGGGTCAAGGCCGGCGTCACCAAGGACGGGCGCATCACCGCCGGCGAGGCGGTGCTGAAGTATCAGGGCGGCGCTTTTGCCGGCTCGCCGGTGGAATGGGGCGCCATGTCGGCCTTCGCCTGCTACGACCTGGCCCACGTGAAGGTGGTCGGCTACGACGTGGTCGCCAACCGCCCCAAGGCCGCCGCCTATCGCGCGCCCGGCTCGCCGATGTCGGCCTACGCGGTCGAGAGCGTGGTCGACGAACTGGCCGCGGCCATCGCCATGGATCCCCTCGAGCTGCGCCTGAAGAACGCAGCGCGAGAGGGCACCCAAGCCGCCTACGGCCCCAAGTTCGGGCCCAACGGCCTGGTCGCGACGCTGGAAGCCGCCCGGGCGCACGATCACTACCAGGCCCCGCTCGGCCCCGGCCAGGGGCGCGGCGTCGCCAGCGGATTCTGGTTCAACTTCGGCGGCGAGACCTGCGTGTCGATGAACGTAGCAGGGGATGGGACCGTCACGCTTTCCATCGGCACGCCGGACATCGGCGGAACCCGCGCGGCCCAGTGCCAGATCGCGGCTGAAGAGCTGGGTATCGAGTACGGCCAGGTGCGGGCGATCGTCGCCGACACCTCTTCGCTCGGCTACAACGACACCACCGGCGGCAGCCGGGTCGCCTTCGCGGTCGGCATGGCGACGATCCAGGCGGCGCGCGCCGTCATCGAGGATCTCTGCGGCCGGGCGGCGAAGATCTGGGACATTTCGCCGGACGCGGTGGTCTGGGAGGCGGGCGCCGCGCGGCCCGCCAGCCCCAACGCCGGGGACTTCGATCCCCTATCCTTGGCCGATTTCGCGAAACTGGCCGCCAACACCGGCGGCCCCATCGCCGGCCATTCAGAAATCA
>Ga0255058_10000751_pt1 | contig 18568 bp, 15 predicted proteins | sample Cases_109_9_MG_FD_188637 | JGI IMG/M metagenome (GOLD analysis project Ga0255058, IMG submission 188637) | Seawater microbial communities from Amundsen Gulf, Northwest Territories, Canada - Cases_109_9 | ecosystem: Environmental > Aquatic > Marine > Gulf | place: Canada: Northwest Territories... | reverse complement strand
CAAAATCTTGGAGATATGACGCCATGGCATTTGAGTAGGTTTTATCCGTATCTTGAGTTGTCACATGTACCGCCGACTCCAGTTTCTACATTAGAATTGGCAAGAAAAATAGGGATTGAAGAAGGTCTTAAATTTGTTTATACAGGAAACGTTCCTGGACATAAGTGGGAAAATACTTATTGCTATGGTTGTGGAAAAATGTTAATAGAAAGAGTCGGCTTTTACGTTAAGACATTCGAAATAAAAAACGGAATCTGTAAAAAATGTAATTCCAAGATTCCTATTGTTGGGGCTTTTGGATAACCTTTTAAATTTTAGTTGAAAAGTTGTTATATGCCAAAAATACAATCCGTAATAACACTTATTACTGATTTTGGTTTACAAGATGGATATGTGGGTGTGATGAAAGGTGTAATTACAAAAATTAATCCATCAGTGAAGATAATTGACATTAGTAATAATATAGAGTCCCAGGACATTTTTCAAGCTGCTTACGTACTTTACAGTTCTTATGCATATTTTCCTAAGAGAACAATCCATGTTGTTGTTGTTGATCCGGGAGTAGGAAGCAAGAGAAGAGTCCTTTGCTTGAAAACAAAAGACTATTTATTTATTGCGCCTGACAACGGTGTTCTTTCCTTTATTGCTGCCAGGGAGGAATCTCCATCCATAAGGGAGATTACCAACAAAAAATTATTCCTGTCGGAAATTAGTGATACATTTCACGGGAGAGATATCTTTGCTCCCACTGCAGCACATTTATCCAAGGGGTTTAGTTATAAGGATTTGGGTAAGCGGGTAAGCAAGATAAATGAGATTGATTTGCCCAAACCTATTCGTTCGCCCGGCGGTGTGTTAAAGGGAGAAATTATATATGTAGATGGCTTTGGTAATCTTATTACTAATATTAATAGAGACATGGTTGACAGGTTGAGAGAAAAATCTGAAGATCTGGCGATTGTCGTGGGCAGGAGAAAGCTTAATAAAATTAGTAATTCTTATGCAGATGTGGGAGTGGGAGATGTAGTAGCGATTTTTGGAAGTTCAGGATATTTGGAAATATCAGTAAATCACGGCAGTGCCAGGGATGTCTTAAATTTAAAAAAGGGAGATAAGTTGGGTTTAGGATATGAATGAAGATATGAATAATATAATTTGCTCAGCTACCAACACAACATCTGTTAAGGCAGGGGATGTAGATGTCCCGGAAGAAACAGATAAGGAAATTACAAAAGAACAATTAGCTTTCTGGGATAAAGAATACCTGTGGCACCCTTTTACACAGATGAAGGACTATGTTAATGCAGATCCGTTGATTATAGAAAATGGGGAAGGCGTTATATTAAAGGATCTTGATGGTAATGAGTATATCGATGGCATCTCTTCAATGTGGTGCAATATACATGGCCATCGAAGAAAAGAGATTGATGACGCCATAAATAATCAACTCAATAAAGTTGCCCATACAACCCTGCTTGGTTTTTCAAATATACCCGCGATTATGTTGGCAAAGAGACTGGTTGAAATGACTCCTGCCGGGCTTACCAAAGTATTTTATTCTGATAACGGTTCCACGGCCATTGAGGTTGCGGTCAAGATGGCATTTCAATACTGGCAACACAAGGGTCACAAAAAAAAGAAAAATTTTGTAGCGTTGCAATATGGATATCACGGGGATACTTTAGGGGCCGTTAGCGTAGGCGGTATGGATGAATTTCATAGTATTTTCGAGCCGCTCTTGTTTGATTCTATGTTTGCACCGGCGCCATTTTGTTATAGATGTCCATGTGATAAAGTTAAGGCAACATGTTCCTTTGAGTGTCTGTCAGGCCTGGAAGGTATTCTATCAAAAAATAGTGATTCTATTGCTGCCATGGTTATGGAACCACTTGTTCAGGGCGCCGGAGGAATGATTGTTCATCCTAAAGATTACTTGTCCTCTGCAAAGGAATTATGCAAAAAATATAACGTCCTTTTTATTGCAGATGAGATAATGGTCGGCTTTGGCCGTACAGGAAAGATGTTTGCATGCCAACATGAAGATGTAACTCCTGATATTATGGCTCTTTCTAAAGGCATAAATGGAGGTTACATGCCTCTAGCAGCTACACTAACCACAGAGGAAATATATAATGCATTTATTGGTGAACATAGTGAGATGAAAACATTTTTCCATGGTCATACATATACTGGCAACCAATTAGCCTGTTCAGCGGCCCTCGCAAGTCTTGATATATTTGAGAATGACAGGGTTATTGAAGGGCTTCATCCAAAGATCAAGACTTTACAAAAGCGGCTTGAAGAATTTAGAAATCTGAATGCAGTAGGCGATATAAGACAATGCGGTCTCATTGCCGGTATAGAACTGGTTAAGAATAAGGAAACGAAGGAGCCTTATTCTTTGGATGAAAAGATTGGAATCAGTGTCTGTTATGAAGCCAGACAACGTGGTTTGATTATCAGGCCATTAGATAATATTATAGTTGTTATACCTCCTTTAAACATCGATATTTATCAACTGAATAAGATGATGGACATCATATGCGAATCAATAAAACTTGTTACTGATGGGCGCTGATTTATGGAAAGAGGTGTGTTTGTAACAGGAAGTGATACCGGCGTAGGCAAGACAGTTGTTGCAGGTGCAATAGCTGCTGCAATAAAGGCACAGGGCATGGATGTAGGTGTTATGAAGCCTATATCTACGGGTGCCAGGGAAATTAAGGGGAGACTTGTCTCTGAAGACGCCAGGTATCTAAAGGAAATAATCGGTAGTACAGATGACGATGAGCTTATAAATCCTATCCGTCTTAAACCCGCATTGGCGCCAACAATGGCTGCAGCGGAAAGTGGTACCACTATAGATATGGACAAAGTGTGGAAAGCATTTGAGGAGCTTAAAGGAAAACATGAATTTATTGTTATCGAAGGCATTGGCGGTCTTATGGTTCCTGTTGATGATAAACTTCTTGTTGCCGACATGGCCTTAAAGATGGATCTGGCGCTCGTAGTAGCCAGTAAACATAGTCTTGGGACTATAAACCACACATTATTGACTGTAGAATGTGCCAAAAGCAGGCATCTTCGGGTAAAGGGTATAGTTATTAATATGTTGAAGGATGGTAAAGATTTTGCCGGCGAAATAGAAAAATATTCTTCCGTTCCAATTCTCGGGACTATACCGTTTAAAGAAGATGTAAGTGTTGAGAATTGTACCTTCGGCGACATAGTTGAACACTTTCGCAGAGAAGTAAACATATCAAGGATCATGAGAAGGGAAGAATAAAACGTAATTGACATTTTTTCCGGTTCTTGATAACATACTGCGCTTTTAAAATACGTTTGCAGCTTAGAGAAGTGATTGGAGGCTATTAATTTAGATGGGAATAGAGGCCATCCTGGAGCCTATTCAGGAACAGTTAGGAACGGTAGAAGATCGGATTTACAATGATATATCATCAGGAGATAAGCATCTTGCGGATTTGATATTTCATATCAGCAAGATAAAGGGTAAAAGATTTCGTCCTGCATTGCTGTTACTATCAGGTCAATGTTCAGGCCGCTTAATGCCGCAACATATTGACCTGGCGGTAGTTGTAGAGCTTATACATACGGCAACCCTTGTTCACGATGATATTATTGATGACGCAGTAGTTAGACGTCATGTCGAGACTATGAACTCAAAGTGGGGAAGGAAGATTTCCATCCTGTTTGGTGATTATCTCTTTTCAAGGGCTTATACCATACTATCTGCCCTGGACTCTCAAATGGCAACCATAATAATGTCTCAAACCATAAATATATTGTGTGAAGGTGAAATGGTTCAGCTCTTAAGATGCTATGATGCCGAGGTTACAGAGTCAGAATATTTAAGCATTATAGAGCGCAAGACGGCTTCTCTATGTGCCGCCAGTTGTAAGTTAGGAGCTATTTCTTCCGGGGCAAACAAAAAACAGACTGAGGCGCTTACAAACTATGGTTCGAAGATTGGAATGGCATTTCAAATAATAGATGATTGTCTGGATGTTATGGGTAAAGAGGAGGAAATGGGAAAACCAATAAATTTAGATACCCAGAGCGGAAAACTGACATTACCTTTTATTAGATTAGTAAATAAACTGCCGACAGATCGTAAAGAAAGCGCTCTGGAACTCATCTTCCAGAACAATAGTAAAGATACAAAAGCGACGATAACTGACATGCTTGTAGAACATGAGGCTATAGACTACGCATACGAAACTGCAAGACAATTGATAAAAAAAGCACAGGATGAACTATCCATCATTCCGGATACAGCTTCAAAAACAGCCCTCTTAGAATTAGGGGATTACGTAGTAGATAGGGAAAGATAGAGCTCAAATCCGCTAAGCATTTTTTTGTAAAACACAGAATCATTATTACACGCCTGATAACTATTTCTATATAAAAAATTTTGATTACTCCCAAAAGGCCTGTCCGACTAACAGGCTGTGTCATAATCCTGAAAAATAGCATCTTGTCATTCATTAGTCTTAATTCGATATTCGAAGTTCATAATTCGATATTTTTCAATTATGAATATCGAACATCGAATTATGAATTTAGAATAATCTTTTAAACAATAGGTTACGTATAAGAGATTTTCGCCAGAGGCGAATCTGCCTCAGATACGACTTCGGCTAAAGCCTTTAAGCCGTTTTGGCAGGGAGGAAATATTGCTCCGCTTTCGCGGGGAATCCAGAGTTCATTAACTGAAAGTTTACAAATCCCCCTTCCCGCCCGGCCAAGCCGTTCGGACGGGTGAAAAAGGGGGACTAAGGGGGATTTTTATGGCTTTCTAAGCCTCAATAACGTGGCGTGATGACCGTTAAGAAAATCGTTTGACATGCGGTAGGAAATAGATTAAGTTTAAAACTGATACGTACTTGTTTTAAAGTTGAAAATGGAGGTAACTTAAAATGTTAGGTATTCCGGGTGGATGGGAATGGATAATTGTATTAGTTATTGCTTTACTGATATTTGGTAAAAGACTCCCCGGTACTATGAGGTCTATCGGTAAAGGGGTTGTGGAATTTAAAAAAGGTTTAAAGGGTGTTAAGGATGAGGTTGACGAAGTAGAAGAAGATATAAGAAAGATTGATGATAAGGACGTTGACGTAAAATAAATCAGTTCCTTTTCCTCTCCGAGTCAGAGACTCTACTGAGTCGGCGACTGCCCCGCTTGAATAATTTACCGAACAAACCTGTTCGCAAGCCTGACACTAAAATCTCCCTTAGTCCCCATTTTTCACCCGTCCGAACGGCTTGGCCGGGCGGGAAGGGGGATTTTTATTATAACTAATTCAACTTCTTGTCTTCCCATCTGAATGTAGCGTACGGAAAACTACTCTTTGCTTTATCTATCTCGCAGGAATCGTAATAAATCTCCCACGTTCCAGGTATATACACATCGTCGCCGCTCAATACAGCTCCATAAACCGTTCCATCACCATCAAACTCGATTTTTTCGGAAGCTATTATAAGACCATACCACCAGTTTGAGGTACCCTTAAATTCAATTTTGCCACTTACCACGAGCGTTCCATATCCACTTATATTAGTTAAAGTTATTTTATCATCTGATAATTGCGTGGCATCGCAATACACAACCTCATAGTTAGAATTACTGCCGACATTATAATCTGTTTGGTTTCCTGTTAAAATTACCGTCTTTATGGATTCCAGTTCATCTACTACTGTCGTTAGGTCTAATGCAGTTCTTTTTGTTGATGTGCCTGCATCAGACGTAAGCATTACAGTTTCATGAAGATATTTGTTAGTCACATAGGCTATTGCTGGAACCGGATCAGTGGCACAACCAACATAATCATTACCGGTTATTGTTGTGCCACTCTCTACGTAAATATCATTTCCTGCATAAATGGTTCCAACAATAGGCGGGCCAGGGAATCTTCTTGCTTGAATTTCAATGACACTCAAGCTTGTGCCACTACTACCGTAGGATGTGATAATCTCCACGGGTGAAGCCGTAAAAGGATCGTCATCAGTCGTAAACTGTTCCACTGTTGAGGTTCCTGTTGCTGCGTATCCATAATAAATTATATCGTTCGTAGCACCATAGTCTGTGTAGGGCTCATTGAGCATATCAGCTTCCCTTTTATGTCTGATCTTGACCCAGTACGAGATATCCGGAGTTGCCTGTATGGTATTTGTTTCTGTGGCAGTATTTGTGTGATTGACTGGATTGTCATATAAAGGTATGTAATTTTTATAGTTGGGGTCAAGATAATTGCTATCATTCGGGTCGGTAGAAAACTCCCATGTGTCTGATGTCAAGATGTAAGCAGACCACGTTGAATCCGGGATTACAGCAGGGTCACCTGCATAATTATCGTCAAATGGCAATCCCCTAAGCCGTGCCCTTGCTTCTTCGTAACCTGCTTGTGCTGCATACGATGCCTGAATACTGGTCTTATAGTTACTGCTTATCTTAATCTCAGTGTTGGTTGTGATAACGGCCACGGTTGCCACCAGTGCTAAAATAGCCATTAACACAATAGCGGCAATAAGTACCAGGCCTTTTTCCTCCCGGCATTGAGCTACGAAGCTGAGCTTGGCTCGTGTGGGTGACGCTTTTGATTGCTGTTTTAAATTCATATGAAATTTAAGAGAGTGAATGGCATAGAATATTGATGCACAGATTTCCTCATTGTACCATTCTAAGTATTATCCAGTCAAACAAAGGAAGCAGCCTGTCCCGCTGAGCGTGGCCTGAAATATATTAATTATAAGCGTTCCAAATCAAAACCTGAATCTGTGTTTCTATATCCTGAGTACATGGCTACACTTATGTGGAAAGGTGGAGTTTGACAATGAGGATGTAAAGGGGGAGTGAGGGGGATTTAATGTAAACTAACTAATTCAACTTCTTGTCTTTCCATCTGAAGATAGAGTACAGATAGCTATTATTTGCATCATTCAGGTTGCAGGAATTATAATTGATATTTATATTTCCACTTAACTGTGATATGTTGTCAGCTACTATTGCCCCATGAATATTATTACCATTACCAGAAACTTCAATATTTCCGTAAACTATTATAAGGCCATACCAGGTTACGCTACCGCCGAAATTAACATTACCTTTTATTACGAGTGTTCCATATCCCGTTACATTATTAAGATCTAATTCGTTATCGGGAGATAAAATTGTAGCATCACAATACACAACCTCATAGTTAGATTCACTGCCGACACTATAACCTGTTTGATCTCCTGTTAAGGCTACCGTCTTTATGGATTCCAGGGTGTTTACCTGTGATTCCAGGTCTAATGTAGATGGTAATTTTGTTGTTGTGCCTACATCTGCATCTGACTCAAGTGATGTATTTCCGTCCTGATTTAGTGGATCAGTTACATAAGCTACAGCTGGAACAGGGTCAGCGTCGGAAGAACATTCATCATTACCGCTTATTGTTACATTACCTTTTATATCAACATTATTTCCGTAAATAGCTCCAGGAATAGGTGGACCCGGGTTTTGTCTTGCCTGAACTTCAATGATATTTAAGCTTTTATTACTACTACCGTAAGATGTAATAATTTCCACAGGCGAAGCGGTAGCAGGAGCGTCATCGGATGTAAATGGAACAGCAGTTGTGGCAGTTGATGTTGCATATCCATAATAAATTATATCTGGGTCACTTGGAGTACCCCCTACCGTATTGGACGTATCTACTGCCGCTTGTTCGGCAGCGGTACAATCTGACCACTTTTTATGCCTGATCTTGACCCAGTATGAGATATCCGACTGTATGCTGTTTGCTCCTGTGTTTGTGTAATTAGAATCATAATCAGGGTCGTCAGTAGTCTCCCAGGAGCTTGATGTTCCAACATAAACAGACCATAATTCATTGGGAGGTGAAGAATCATCCCCTACATAATTAACGTCCGATGACGACCCTCTAAGCCGTGCCCTTGCCTCTTCGGTGCCTGCCTGTGCTGCATACAACGACTTGGCGTTAGTCTTGTAGTTGCTGCTTATCTTAATCTCAGTGGTGGTTGTGATAACGGCCACCGTTCCAATTAACGCTAAAATAATTAGTAACATGATAACAGCAATAAGGACGAAGCCCTTTTCAGCACTTGCCGGTATCACACCGGACGTTTTTGATTGCCGTTTTGAATTCATGCGATTTTTCCCTCTAAATTGTTATTCCAGTATAAACGGGAATAATATTGAAATCCCCCTATCTTCCCCCTTTGACACCCGTCCGAACGGCTTGGCCGGGCGGGAAGGGGGACCAAGGGGGATTTGTCAGCTCATCTATTTCTTTTACCTATATATACATAGCGTTCTAAATACTTGCGTATTCTAATGTGTCACCCTGAGCAGAGCGAAGGGTCTCTCACTCCAAAAAAGAGATTCTTCGCTTCGCTCAGAATGACAAACTATATAGCAACGAAATTCTTACTACACGATATTATGCGCAAAAATTTATGTCGTCATGTATAAATCGCTTAATTCAGGTATAAACAGTTTCTCGAAAAAATACTTGCCCTGGATTATATGGTTCAGCCTCTGGCTCAGAGAGCCTACTGGCTCGGAGAGGGCTTGTTCAAAAATCAAGGTTTTCAGGGGTTATATGAGTAGTCAGAGTGCCATATCTATAGCCCACTCCATCGACTCTTTTCAGGTCGGGATCGGTTCTGGCTGTCCTTCCTGTTATTGAAATCTCTATTTGTCTGATAGCTGTTGATGTATCAGTACCAGTACCACTAGCATCATAGTAATCAAAATCAAATGCTGTAATATTCTCGGCAAGCGGTTGAAAACCACCGCCAGTACTCTCTTTCCTCTTAATTTGGAAGTCGGGGGAAGGATAATATTTATATATTATATTTTCATTTGGGTCATCAGTATTTCCATCACCGGTAAGATCTGCCAATATTTGTAGTTGAAAGGTGTCATACGTGATGCCGTTAAAGCCTGCCCCGGTGGGATTATATCCTGCCATTTTAGTTTCTCTCACTATTATGTCCATAGCGGACCGAATATTCTGTTGCATCTCGCTGAGTTGTTCCTGCACGTTATATGACCTCTGTTGAACAAGGAATATCTTGACTGCCACACCCAGGAGAATCAGGCTGATTGCAAGGCCGACCACTAATTCTATTATCGTAAAGCCCCGTTCATTATTTTCACATGAGCTAAGCTCAGCTTTGGGTGAATAAGACATTGTCTTTCCTCATTTCGCAATGATAGTTTTCATTTCAACATTATTATGGGTTGTGTCTGTACCTCCTGAGCTCCAGTATACATCTACAGTAATAGTCTTTGTGTCTGTAGCAGGAGTGTCATCCTGTACGTCTGCTTCCCAGTAATAATCTATGTTATAGGCTGTATCGGTGCCAGAATCATCAACAGCATTATCGTAGTCCATTATTTTAAAATCTTCCAACTTCTCCTGTGCTATGGTTGTGGCGGTGGTAACCCTTTTGCTGAGTGTGTTACCCTTCATTACTGTTATTACCAGACTCATCACGCCGAATATGCCTATAGCAATGATGGCTATGGCGATCATAACCTCTATCAGAGTAAAACCGCTATTTTTGTGAAGTTTACGCATATCTTAAAGAACTCCCTTTTGTATTGAATTTATTCCCATTGATTATTTCCAGCATTGTAATTATATACTCTTATTCTTCCGGTTTGTATTACAGTAATTGCGCGTGATCTTTCTGTGCTGCCATTGGTTTCATCTTCATCCAGTATAATATAAATTCCTCCACTTTTATTGCTACGTCCATTTGGTTCAAACTTAAACCACCGAATATTTCCAGCTGGTATACTAGAACTAAAAGTTACTGCATCTCCCGCTAAAAGGGTTATATTATCTGTTTTATTTATACCTGTTACATAACCGTATCCTACGTCTTTATACTCATCTGAAATGACAACGGTTTTAACTAATTCACCTGTTTCTGTGCCAACGTCGCCAAAGTCATTATCATCGTCATCATATATATAATACGTATCGTTTGACAGAACAGGCCCTGCTGAGCCGAAAGCAATTACGTAATCATTATTCTCAGATACAGCCCTCATCTTTGCCCACATAAGGTCTCCCATTATCTGCCGGGCAGCCCCATTCACCCGAATAGTAGGCTTCATACTAAAATAGACGGGAAGAATAATTCCGGCAGCAACGGCAATAATGGCAACAACTACCATTAATTCAAACAGGGAAAAGCCTTTTTGGTTATATATTTTTTTGTTCATGCGTCCTACTCCTAGATGCTTTGCATTAGTTTTACAAGAGGCATAAAGAGGGCGATAACTATTGCGCCGACGGAGCCTCCCAGGAATACAATCATAATCGGTTCTATCAGGCTTATCATCGATTCAACGGCAATATCAATTTCATCATCATAATTATCGGCAACCTTTGTAAGCATCTTCTCCAATTCACCCGATTGCTCTCCTATCTCAACCATGTTTACTACCATGGCCTCACATATCTTTGATTCACGCAATGGCTTTGCGATGCTTTCTCCTTCACGGATATTATCGTGTATATTTTCTACTGCCTTGGTCATTGCCAGATTTCCGGTAACACCCTTCACATTATTTAACGCCTCCAGAATAGGCACTCCACTGGATATTAAGGTCGCAAGCGTTCTGGCGAATTTTGAAATAACAGACTTGTTTATTATATTGCCGAAGATTGGCACCTTAAATTTTAACCTGTCTATTACGAGCCTGCACCTTTTTATCTTTCCGATTAGTGTGTATAATATAAAAAAAGCAAAAGGAATTCCGAAGAGTGAATACCAATATGTAACCACAAAGCTACTGACGTTCATCAGGCCCAATGTTATCATTGGAAGGGAGACATCCATCTCCTCAAACATCGTTGCAAATTTTGGAATTATGAACATTATAATTCCTATTAATATTGCACTGGCGATAGTAATAACGGCTACGGGGTAAGTCATAGAGGCTATGATTTTCCGTTTAAGCTTTTGCATTTTTTCTCTATACGCCGCCAGCCTTCGCAGGACTACATCGAGCGCACCCCCGATCTCTCCTGCATTGATTACGTTTACGTAGAGTTTGTCGAATGCCTTAGGGTGTTTTGACATTGCTACGGAAAGGCTGTCACCTCCCTGAATATTTATTACCATGTCGCCAAGTATTTTTTTGAATATTCCTTTCTTCATTTGTGATTCGAGAATGGTTAGACTCTGTACGATTGGTATTCCCGCATCTTGAAGGGTTGATAGTTGTCTTGTAAAGGTATTTATTTGTTTTGCATTTATTTTACCTATGGTTATTGAAGTTAGTGATCTTTTGCGTTTTTTCTGGTCTCCGGTTGCCGGTTTATGCCGTTCCTTGAGTTGTTTTACTCGTGTTGGATAGAATCCATTGCCATGAATCTTGTCAATTGCTTCTTCGGTTGATACGGCTTCAACCTTGTCTTTAACCAGTAATCCTTTGCTGTCTACTGCCTCAAATTTAAATGTTGGCATAATGTTTTTCCCGTAGGGGCGTATTGCAACCAGCCCGACAAGGTCTTTCTGGCGGGTACGCCCCTATGTTTAATTTATATTTGTTTCTCTTATAACCTCTTCTAAGGTAGTCAGGCCATTGCATGCGGCATTGAGTCCGCCTTCTGCAAGGCTACGCATACCATTTCTTTTGGCTGCTTGCCTTATTGTTTCGGCAGATGCTTGTTCAATTATAAGGGAATTAATCTCGTCATTGGTTATCATAATTTCAAGGATTGCCATCCTTCCTTTGTAGCCGGTCTGGTCACAATTATTACAGCCTTTCCCGATGTAAAAGTGTCTGCCTTGTAATTCAGATTCGGGGATATTAAGTTCATTAATAATATTTTTCCCTGGCTTGTATCCCTCTTTACATTCGGGACATATCTTTCTCACTAATCTTTGACTGATTACGGCCAATAAGGATGCTGTTATTAAATACGGTTTAACGCCCATATTCATTAATCTTGTTATTGTGGATGGAGCATCATTTGTATGTAAGGTGCTTAATACAAGATGACCCGTTAGTGACGCTTGTACAGCGATTTCTAATGTTTCTATATCTCTGATTTCGCCGACCAGGATTTTATCCGGGTCTTGCCTTAATATAGCCCTCAGGCAGCTGGCAAATGTAACATCAATTTCAGGTTTTATTTGTATCTGCATGATACCGTCAATATCATATTCAACAGGGTCTTCAGTCGTAATAATCTTTACACCTGACAAATTTACATAATTAAGACATGCGTATAATGTTGTCGTCTTTCCTGAACCTGTAGGGCCTGTTACCAGGATAATTCCATTTGGTTTCTCCATCAATTTCTTAACTGTGTCCGTATCGTCAGGTATCATGCCCAATAGGGTCAAATCAAGTGAAGTTGAGCCCTTGTCAAGTATCCTCAGGACAACACTCTCTCCATATTTAGTAGGTAATGTTGAGACACGGATATCAACAAAATTTCCTCTTATAGTTAGAAGTATACGGCCGTCTTGCGGTAATCTTTTCTCTGCTATGTCCATATTTGCCATAACCTTGATTCTTGATACAATGCCTTTTACAAAGTGAGTCGGCACAGGTATCTTTTCCAGCAGCACACCATCAATTCTATAGCGAACTCTGAATTCATTTTCAAAGGCTTCGAAATGGACATCACTTGCTTTATCTATAACTGCTTGTAAAAGTATTAGATTGACGAAGGTTTTTACCGGTGCCTCATTTGCCAATTCTTTAAGATGTTCTATTTCTATTGTTTCCCTGTCGTCTCTGTCCATGCTACGAGAAGTGTCATGCTGAAATTTATCCAGGAGTTCCTTAACCGATTCGTGATGACCGGGATAATATTTGTCCAGAGCGTCAGATACTTCGACTTTGTCGACTAATACAGGTTTTATATCGTGGGGCAGTAAAAACCTGAGGTCGTCTATTTGTCCTATATTTAAAGCGTATTCCTGTGCCAATGTAAGCGTAGAATTCTTGTAAGCTATCGGGACGACTCGATAAAGATGGGCAACAGAAGGTGGAACCTTCTCTAACACATCTGGTTTCAACTCGACATTGGCGAGGCTAACAATCTCCAGGCCTAAGTAATCGCTTAAAGCCTCCATTATCAAATCATTTGTGGTGTAACCAAGGTCTATAAATATATCTCCCAATGCCTTGCCGTTTATTTTCTGCACCTCAAAGGCTTCGTCTATCTGGCTTTCATTTACCAGTTTTCTTTCCAGTAATATCTGCCCGAGTAATTTTCTTTCTACTTCTTTCTTTTTTACGACCATTTTGATATTTCCTTATTTAATAGATACCCTCATTGCTTCTTCGAGAGTTGTAATTTGATTGTTGGCCAATCTTAATCCGTCTTCCGCTAATGTTGTCATTCCATTAGAACGTGCTATCTTCCTTAATTCATGTGTTGGTACTTTCCTGTGGATTGCTTCTTTCAATTCTGAACTTGTACACATAAACTCAAAGATTCCGGCTCTACCGTAGTAACCTGTTTTGTTGCAATGCTCACATCCTGTGCCATGGTAAAATTCAGCATTTTCTGAATCATTAATGTTCAATCCGGGTATAATCGGAACATTTTTTCCATTCCTATATGGAGTTTTACATTCCGGACATATAATCCTGACCAAACGCTGAGCTACTATTGCCTGAATGGATGATGATATCAGGAATGGGCTTACTCCCATATTGGTAAGTCTTGTTATTGCAGAAGCTGCGTCGTTTGTATGGAGTGTGCTCAGGACTAAATGTCCCGTTAATGCTGCTGCAACTGCAATTTCAGCAGTGTCTACGTCACGGATTTCACCTATGACGATTACGTTAGGGTCTTGACGAAGTATGGAACGGAGTATATTGGGGAATGTCAAGCCAATCTTCTCATTTACTTCACATTGATTAATACCTGGAATAGTATATTCTATAGGATCCTCTACCGTGATTATCTTCTTTTCTAAGCTGTTAAATTCATTTAATGCGGCATAAAGTGTTGTGCTTTTACCACTACCGGTAGGACCTGTGATCAATATTATACCATTTGGTTTCTTTAACATGCTCGTAAAATTATTGTAGTCATGTTCGGAAAACCCGATACTCTTCAGTTTTATTAACGCCGATGATTTTTCCAACAACCTCATTACAATACTTTCACCACAAGTTGTAGGTATTGTGCTAACCCTGATGTCTATCGATTTTCCAGCATCTTCTAAATTAATTCTGCCATCCTGGGGTTTTCTTTTTTCGGTAATATCTATATTTGAAAGTATCTTTATCCTGGAAATTAATGAATCTTGTATGGACTTTGCGATTGAATGTATCTCCTGGCATACACCATCAATCCTGAATCTCACACGAATCTTGTTTGATAGTGGTTCAATGTGTATATCACTGGCCCTGACCTTAACCGCGTCATTAATAATATGCGTGACGAGCTTAACGATTGGCGCTTCAGCGTCTTCATCAACTGCTTCTGTATATTCATATGGTTTGTTAATTTCAGGGGTTACTTCTTTAATTCCCTCGAGCAGGCCTTCGAAATGAATGTCCTTTTCTTGTTCGCGGTTGTGATAATATTTCTTTATGGCTTCTTCAATATTTTGGGGTGTTGCCAGTACATATTCTATATTTATATTAAGTCTAAAATGCAAATCTTCCAGTGTGTTTATGTCAAGGGGGTCGCTTATTGCAACAGTGAGCGATTCGGGTTGTTTTCTAATAGGAATAATGTTATATTTTTTTATAACATTTATCGGGACAGAGTTTATAACATTGTCCGGGATGGAGATTTCCAGGGGATTTACAACTTCAGAACCAAATAGCTCTGCAAGACCACTTGTTATTTCTTCAGGAGTGGCAGCTCCTATCCTTGTTATTACCTCACCCAATCTGATCGACAGTTCCTTTTGCATGGTCAATGCTTTATTCAACTGTTCTTCAGTTATGATTCCCCTTTCTCTGAGTATCTGCCCTAATGATGTTTTTGAAACCTTCATACTGGTTTATCCCCTTTTTATGTTCTTTACCTTCTCATAGTTTTGTGAAACAACACATACAATCCGTTATCATCTATAACGTTATGTAATTTACTCAAAATTGTTAAAAAACACAAATTATATATTATAGAACAGACATCAAATGTAGCAAATGTAGCAAAATTTATACCCTTTGATTTGAGTGTTGCCCTCCAAAACGTAATGTACTGCAGAGCAAAAGGCCTTTAAGGACTCTTCAGGATAATACTTTTATGGGCATATCCATTTTTTTATTAATCTGTTTAGCCGCAAGTCTAAATTATACATAAAGTTATAAAATTTTATATAGTTGTAAAAGTAACCCTGAAAGGCTACTATCCTATTGTATTTACGGCATAGATATATGGGCATAAGATGCGATTTTACATATAGTTAAATAATTATGGGGAGAATTTGTTTTTTATGCCAATTTTAAGCTTAAATTTGTGCAGGATTTTTATACATTAGCGTTCCATTGTGATACATTGTAGAGGATTCCCAGAGCTAAGCCAAAGTTGAGCTTAGACAGCTTCGGGCGGGTGTTTTACTTGCTCAAGAGAGGAAAGATTATGAGCGCCAGAGACTCAGAAATTGTGGATCTTCCTGATGTTATATGAATTATTTAATAATAGAATTAATAAGTAAAAACGACGGAGATGTAAAGGAAAATTCTAAATAATATAAGGCATGAAAGAGTGTGTAAAGTATGTGACCAGCCCAACCCGTCCCCGCCAGAATGATGTCGGGCTGGCGAACGGCTTGACCGGCGGGTACTCATTCTAGCTGGGGAGACCGGCTAAAATATTTATTGATTTTATTTTTGTTTCCCATTACCATAACAAACTTGTAGAATTCGATAAATTTTATGGAATTCTAATACATTAACATAGGAATACGGTAAATGATACTTCAAGGGAAAACAGTACTCATTGTTAATATTTCCGGCAAACGCAGCACTGGTTGGGCGATCGCACAATCTCTTGCAAAACAGGGTGCAAAGATAGCATATACTTATCAGAATGAGAGGTTTGGTAGTGAAGTCAGGCAACTATTCAAACCTTTGGATGCAATTGATGTGGGGGAGTGTGACGTCACTTCTGATGACGATATGGATAAACTATTTGAACGATTAGGTAACGGAGTTAATGTTATTGATGGGTTGATACACACCCCGGCGTTTGCTAAACAGGAGGATTTGGCTGGAAATTTTGTAAATACCTCACGAGATGGATTTAAACTTGCTCTGGATATAAGTTGCTTTTCTTTAATAGCACTGTGCAAACGTGCGCTTCCGTTTATGGAAGAGCATGGTGGAGCGGTAATAGCGCTTACTTATATCGGCGGGGAAAAGGCTGTGAAGAATTATAATGTGATGGGGGTCGCCAAATCGGCGCTTGAATCAAGCATTCGATATTTAGCAGCCGACCTTGGGCCAAAAAATATTCGTGTTAATGCAATCTCGGCCGGTCCAATGCGAACGCTGGCGGCAAGGGGTTTAAAAGATTTTAAGGTTATGTATGAAATTATAAAGGAGAAGGCTCCATTGAAACGTAACATTGACTCGAGTGAGGTGGGTAATACGGCTTCTTTCCTGTGCAGTGATATGGCAAGTGGAATTACCGGAGAAATTGTCCATGTCGATTCAGGATATCATATAATCGGCATATGAATCTAAATTTATTTCCTCGTATCAAAACTTGTATTGTAACGTTTGATTAACCCCTCATCTGCAAAACTGAAGTATTTTTCCTCACCAATTATGATATGATCTAGCACCTTTATCCTCATAATCCTACCGGCAAAGACAAGTTCTTCAGTAATTTCCTTATCTTCATTACTTGGCTTGGATTCTCCTGACGGATGGTTGTGTGCAAATATCATTGCTGCAGCCCCAAACTTATTTGCCAGATTGATAATCTCTCTTACATATACATTACTCATCGTTACAGTGCCTTCATGGGCTATTACAATATCGATGACTTGATTTTGGCTGTTGAGAAGTATTACTTTGAAGACTTCTTTTTTCAAGTCTCTCATCTTTGGAAGGAGCATGTCATATACCTTTTTTGATGATGAAGCGACATCTTCCAGTTTTTTTGGTTCCTCAAGTATCCTTTTTCCCAATTCTATAGATGCCTTAATCTGTGAGATTTTTGCATCACTTAAACCTTTAATACTGTACAAATCTTTTGGCTCCAGTTTATCCAGACCTCTCAAGCCCTTCGCCTCTCTAATTATTTGCCTCGCTAAATCAACGGCGCTTTTTCCCTTTACCCCAACGCGTAACAATATTGCAAGTAATTCTGCATTTGTTAAGGTATGAGGGCCATGCTTTAATAATCGTTCCCTTGGCCTTTCGTCTTCCGGCCAATTGCTTATTGAGTCTTCGTAGATTTTTTCTTTGGGCTTTTCCTTCACGATATTCAAAGATTTCAACAACGATGTCAGGATTAGATTTTATATATTCAAATTATCTGACATAAATCGGATTTGTAAATACCCATGGCCTGTTTTCTATGTATGCTTCTACCCTGAAGACGCCTTTTTCAGTGCTTGAAGTTTCCAGAAATGTACCTTTACTTTCCTTATGTATTTTTCCATTTCTCAGGAGTCTTATTGTAGCCGGATGAGGGGATTTAATACTAAAGCGAATTTCATTCTCAATGTTAAAGATTTCATCGCCCATGTGGTAAATTTTGCCTGCCCGACAAGGCTGTTTTGGCGGGGGCGGGTTTCCTGAATCAGCAACGAACGTAAAGCCCGTAGCATCTGCCAGCAAATCAAATGAAATGTAACATCTGCCTTCTTTATGTGCATTATAAATAGACTGAATTGCCTCATCAGATTTTGCCAGTTCACCATCAATAAGAACATGGGTGCGAATTGTCTTAAAGAGATCCTTATAGGTAAATATTGGTATTTTAACTAATGGGATTCTTCTGAGATGCGCATCAAGACCAGAGATTCCAACTACCTTCCTTTTCTGTCCCAATTGGTCCCACAAAGACAACAATTCTGGATCAGGCCCCTTTATTTGTAGATTTGGATGTTTATAGAAATGCCAGAGGTTTGACAATTTCAAGTCATCAATCCAGTCATGCAAGTAAGACCAGATTTCAATACCTGCGAAACCGTTCTGTTCCCAGTCATTCCATGATTGAAGATTTATATTGAATACTATTTTCTTTTTACCTAATGGGTGTACAACAAATGCGGTACCACCATTATCGGTGACATCATCAAGGCAATCTCTAGCCGTCATGTGCATGTACTTCCCTAAATCGGCAGACCTTTTACCGTTTAAAGGATGCATATTAAGCGCCAGGAAATGCCCTGATCGTCTGGGTGATACTTCCATACCAACAATCACTAATAAGTCGTCATACCATCCCTCCCACCCATCGTGTTTGGGTAAAAGAGTATTGTGGTCTGAAAGTATTATAAAGTCAAGATCAGCATCTTGTGCGCTGGTTATTACGTCTGGAATTGGGATTGTTCCATCAGAATACTTGGTGTGAATGTGACAGGC
>Ga0255058_10000750_pt1 | contig 18572 bp, 22 predicted proteins | sample Cases_109_9_MG_FD_188637 | JGI IMG/M metagenome (GOLD analysis project Ga0255058, IMG submission 188637) | Seawater microbial communities from Amundsen Gulf, Northwest Territories, Canada - Cases_109_9 | ecosystem: Environmental > Aquatic > Marine > Gulf | place: Canada: Northwest Territories... | reverse complement strand
AGCCGCCTCCACCGTGGAGCGGGCGGGACGTGATTCGCTGAGGTATTCGTCGTAGACGCCGTTCACGAGCGGAAAATCGGCCATGTCGTCGAGGAAGATCGTGGTCTTGACAATGTCCTCGTACCCAAGCCCGACATCACCGAGTGCCAGGCCGATGTTGCGCATCGTTCGGTGGGTCTGCTCCTCGACGTCCCCGTGCTGCGGCTCGTTGGTCTCGGGATCGATCGATACCTGGCCGGAAAAGAACACGAAGCCGCCGGCCTCGGTGGCAACGCTGTAGGGGCCGATCGGGCGCGGGACGCTCGGGACCTCATGGATCTGCTTCGGCATCGAGGTGACCTAGGAAGGAGGAGTTACCGCTTGCCGCAGGTGCACTGGTGGCCGGTCTCGTTCGGATTCTCGATGGCGAACCCGTACCCCGCGACGTCGTCGCCGCGGTAGTCGACCGTGGCGCCGAGCAGCCGCGGGACGCTCTCGTCGTCGAGGACGAGCTTGACCCCGCCGACCTCGGAAACCACGTCGGTGTCCTCGATCTGGGTGTCGAAGCGCATGTCGTACTGGAAGCCGGAGCATCCGCCGGGAACAGCCATGAGCCGGAGCGCGAGATCGGCCTCGTCCTGTTGCTCGATCAACTCGCGCACCTTGGCGGCAGCGTCGTCGGTCAACAGCACCGGGGTCTCGGTGCGCTCCTCGAGAGTCGTCATGTAATGGCCTCCTCGGCGATGATCCACGCCAGTATATCCCCTATCGGCATGTGTGGAATACCTATTCAATCGTCGGTAAAATTCGGTCATGGTTGATCGGGATTCGATCGAGGCAACCCTGCGGGGTGTGATCGATCCCGAGCTTCACGCCGACATCGTGGAGCTCGGGATGGTTCAGGACGTCCGCATCGACGGCGGAGCGGTCGCGATCGACATCGCCCTCACCATCGCCGCCTGCCCAATGCGGGACCAGATCGAAGACGACGTGGTCAGAAAGGTCGGCGCAATCCCCGGCGTGGACCGCGTCAGTACCCATGTCGTGGCAATGACCCAGGAGCAACGCTCGGCGCTGATGGAACGAGCCCGCCTGTGGGCCCGAGAGAATGCACGTGCCACGATGGTGAGCCCGACCACCCGGGTGCTGGCAGTGTCCAGCGGGAAGGGAGGCGTTGGCAAGTCGTCGGTCAGCGTCAACCTGGCGCTGGCCATCGCCGAGCTCGGCTACCCCACCGGCCTCCTCGACGCCGACATCTGGGGATTCTCCATCCCGCGCATGCTCGGCGCCATCGACGAACGGCTCATGGCCGGCGAGGACCGCAAGATTGTCCCGCTGCGAGCCGCCGGACTCGATGTGGTCAGCACCGGGCTCCTCCTCGACGACGAGGACACCGCGCTCATGTGGCGGGGCCTGATGCTCTCAAAGGCACTCGAGCAGTTCCTCACCGACGTCGCGTGGAGCAACGAGCTCCAGTACCTGATCATCGACATGCCTCCCGGCACGGGGGATGTGCAGATGGCGCTGGCACGCATGCTTCCCCAGGCCGAGATGATCGTGGTTACCACCCCGCAGCGCGCCGCGCAGAAGGTCGCAGCCCGCGCCGCCGATATGGCGCGCCGTTCCCACATGCCGATCGTCGGCGTTGTCGAGAACATGTCCGGGTTCACCACAGATGAAGGGCGTCATTACGACCTGTTCGGAGCCGGCGGAGGCCGGGAACTCTCCGACGATCTCGCGGTGCCGCTTCTCGGGCAGGTGCCGCTCGATCCCAAGGTCGTTTCCGGTGGCGACGAGGGCAACCCGGTGGTGGCCGAGGACCAGGCGGGCCCGGCGGCCGCCGCCTTCCGGGACATCGCCAAGCGCGTGACCGAGCTGGTTCCTCCGGCCGATCAGGACACGTGCACGGCGCGGATCGCCGTGCTCGAAGAGCAGCTAGCGGCGATGGATTGAGTCCAGAGTCTTGAGTCCAGAGTCTTGAGTCCAGAGTCTTGAGTCCAGAGTCTTGAGTCCAGAAGGGAGCCCTACGGACTCCCTTGACTGACCCAAATCCCCGTCTCGTCCATGAATACGAGACCTTCTCCGACGAGTTTCGTCAGCTGAACCCGCAACTGGTGGGTGGCGGCCGGGCGAAGTGCCCCCGGGATCTCGTCATAGACAACGTCGATGATGTCGTCGATGGTCGAGGCGCCTGACCTCACGGCATCGACGATCTGGCGTTCTCGCATCAGCCGGTGCTCGATGTACCCGTGGATCACCCGCCCGGCGTCGTCCATGGCGGCTCCGTGGCCCGGCTCGAGGTGATCGACCGCCAGGTCCTGCACCCGATACAGCGAGTCGAGGTAGGCAGCGGCATCTTCCATGACCACCGTGGATCCCTCCATGATGTGATCGCCGGTGAAGAGGACTTCGCCCAGCTGGAAACACAGGTGGTCCCGGGTGTGGCCCGGAGTGTGGACCGCCACGATCCCGGTCGCGCCCACCGGAACCTCCTCACCGTCCCTGACCCGGATGTCGGGCTTGAACTCCGGTCCCGGCTCGTAGCCGTACACCGGAACATCCAGTTGGCGCGCCAGCGGGTTCGCCAGCGGTGCGTGATCCGGGTGGGTGTGGGTGACGACCACTCCTACCGGGCTGAGACCGGAGACGGCGATGAGGATCGCAGCGAGGTGGGACGGGATCACCGGTCCCGGATCGAGGATCAACCCGAATCCCGAATCCTCGATCAGGTAGGTGTTCGTTCCCGGGCCGGTGTAGATGGAGGGATTCGGGGCGAGGATCCGCTCGATCCTCATGCCAGGCGCATCTCGGCAGGGATCGTGCCACCGGCCTCGGCGACCGCCATGGCACGGGCGAGCAGATCCGGATCGTGCTCACCATCGGCCGCCGCATCGAAGCCGGGGTCGGCAGGGAGCAGAATGCGGACCGCGTCGTTTTCGACCACCAGTCGAGGCTGGACCGCCTCGATCTCACCCGGATCGGTCAACGCGGCAAGCAATTCGATGACCGAGTCATGGCCGGAAAAGACTTGCAGCGTGCTCCGCGTCGGGAACGCGAGCAGCCAGTCCCCGGCGTCGGCCCGCTCCAGAGCATCAACCGGGTCGGTCCAGGCAGCGTCGATGAGCTCCTGGCCATCGACGAGCGCCTCGACGTGCCGGGATACCTCGGTAGCAAAGAACCGCGTATCGAAGCGGATCGGCAGCGGAGCCGGCGTGATCCAGTTGGCGAAGTAGCGAAGGCGTTCTCCATTCAGAGGAGACGGCGCGGCGCCGAATACCGCCACGCCGTTCGGTCGCTGGTTGGTGACCTGCTCGCCGTCAACGGTCAACCAGATCCCGGTCTCCTCGACCAGCTCGCGCAGTGCGGCCGCTCGCCACCGGGCGAGACCATCGTCGGTCGATTGCACAACCGATCCCGCATCGGAGCCTGCATCGGTGTCGTCGACGGCTCCGCCCGGGAAGACCCAGGCGCCAGCCATGAACCTGGCGGTCTCCGATCGCCGCACCATCAGGACTTCCGGGCCGTGGTGTGCCGCCCGGATCAGACAAACCGTTGCCGCGTCCCTCGTTGTCACGAACGGTGGCTCGGGGTCATGGAAGGTCCCTCGTTGTCGGGGGCCCGGCGTTATAGGTCAATCGTGTCACCGATCACCCAGCGATCGGCATAACGGTTGATCAGCCACTTCCTGATTGCCTCGCGCACGGCGGGGATTAGCAGCAGAAACCCGACGGCGTCGGTCATGAGGCCGGGGGTGAGCAGGAAAGCGCCGGCGATCACGATCATGGCACCGTGGGCCAAGGCCGCACCGGGCAGTTGACCGCTCGAGGCCTGGGTGCGCACCTGATTGAGCGTTGCGCGGCCTTGCAGGCTGACCAGCCATGATCCAAGAAAGGCAGTGGCGACCACGAGAGCAAACGTCGGCCAGAACCCAAAAGCGCCGCCAAAGGCGATGAGCAGGGCGATCTCGGCAATCGGCACGACGACGAATGCGATGAACAGGACGATGCGCGTGCGCATGTTGGCGAGGATACCCCCGGCGGTAGTCTGTTCTGATGGACGTGGCCGACCTCCCAGCAGTGGACACTCTCGCCCGTGAGTTGACCGAATCCTTCGACGTCGACCATCCCGTTGCGGTACTCATTGCCCGGGAGGTGCTGACCGAGGCCCGAACCGGCAACGGAGGCGTTTCCGATCCGGTCGCCGCAGCGCGGGAACGGGTCGCCCGGCTGGCCGGCTCTCGGTTGCGACGCGTCGTCAATGCCACCGGCGTGCTGCTGCACACGAACCTCGGGCGTGCACCCTATGGGAACGATGCGGTCGCACCGGGATACAGCACGCTCGAATTCGACCTGGCGAGCGGGAGCCGGGGCACGCGCGGCGACTACCTGCACCACCTGATCGCGGCAACCACCGGCGCCGAAGCCGCCCTGGCGGTGAACAACAACGCCGCGGCCCTGCTGCTGGCGCTCGCCGCGCTCGCAGGTCCGGCGGGCAAGGTGGCGGTGTCCCGGGGTGAGCTCATCGAGATCGGCGGGTCGTTCCGGCTGCCAGATCTGATGGCGGCGTCCGGAGCCACCCTGGTCGAGGTCGGGACCACCAACCGCACCCGGCGCTCGGATATGGCCGACGTCGCCGACGAAGTCGACGCCCTGTTGAAGGTGCACCCATCGAATTATCGGGTGGAGGGCTTCACCGAGGAGATCGGGTTCGGCGCGATGGGCGAAGTCGCCCGGGCGGCGGGCAAGCCGTTCATCGCCGATCTGGGCAGCGGTCTCCTCGACACCAGAACACCCTGGCTGGACGGCGGCCCGCCCGCCTGGCTCCAAGGCGAGCCTGGTGCTCGGCAAACCCTGGCAGAGGGCGCCGACGTTGCCCTGTTCTCGGGCGACAAGCTGCTCGGCGGGCCCCAGGCCGGCATCGCCGTCGGCACCCGGCCGGCGATACAAGCGATGGCCCGCCATCCGCTGGCGAGGGCGTTGCGGATCGACGATCGGACGATCGCCTCCCTCACTGCGCTGTTCGAGGCTTATGCCGGCGGCCGGGGCGGTGAGATCCCGTTCTGGACGATGGCGACCGCCGCCCCGGAGCTCATCGCAGCTCGCGCGAATGCGGTCCTCGAGGCGTCGGGAGCCGCGGGTGAGGTCACCGAGGGGTCCGCCTTGCCCGGCGCCGGATCCGTCCCTGGCCACGCGATACCGACGCCGGTCATCCGCCTGGATGGGAACCCGGAAGCCACCTGGCGGGCCCTCGCCGATCATGACCCCCCGGTGATCGCATCCCGACGCGATGGTGGGTTGCACGTCAACCTGCGCAGCGTGCTCCCCGATGAGGATTCGATCGTCGGCGCCGCACTCGCCGCCATCTGATGCCGATCGTCGGCACGGCGGGTCACGTCGATCACGGCAAGTCCACCCTCGTCGAGGCGCTGACCGGAAGGGATCCGGACCGGTGGGCTACCGAGAAGGAGCGGGGCCTGACCATCGACCTCGGGTTCGCCTGGGCCGACCTCGGTACCGGCGACCTGGTCGGGTTTGTCGACGTACCGGGCCACGAGCGCTTCATCAAGAACATGCTTGCGGGGGTGGGCGGCTTCGACATTGCGTTGTTCGTGGTTGCCGCGGATGAGGGGTGGATGCCGCAGTCCGAAGAACACCTCGCCGTCCTCGACCTGCTCGGGGTACAGCACGGAGTGATGGCGCTCACCAGGATCGACCTGGCCGACGCTGAGCTCATCGAGCTGGCTCGAGCCGATATCGAAGCCCACGCAGTCGATACGGTTGCCGAGGGTTGGCCGATCGTCGAGGTGTCCGCGGTGGCGGGAACCGGCGTGGGGGATTTGAGAACCGCGTTGGCGGCTGCGCTCGAGTCGGCAGGCCCGACCCGGGACCTCGGAAGCCCGGTGCTCTGGATCGATCGCAGCTTCGTGGTGGCCGGCTCCGGGGTGGTCGTCACCGGCACGCTGGTCGGAGGCTCGATCGCAGCCGAAGATCGACTCGAGGCGTTTCCCGGGGGTCCGGTGCGGGTCCGCAGCCTGCAGTCTCATGAGCAGTCGAAGATCGAGGTCGGACCGGGGAACCGGGTCGCTGCGAATCTCACCGGCGTCGAACGGGAGGAGCTGGCCCGCGGAACGGTGCTGGCCCCGCCGGGTTTTGGCGTTGCGACCAGGCGGGTACTCGTCAGGATCCTACTGCCGCCCCGACCGACCGTGGACCTCTCCGATCGGAGCGCCTATCACGTCCACCTCGGCACTGCGACCGTCCCCGCCGGCCTCCGATTCATCGGTGATCGCTACGCCATCGCCACCCTCGAGCGCCCGCTCCCGATGGTCACCGGCGATCGATTCATCTTGCGCGACACGGGACGCAGGTCGGTGACCGGCGGGGGCATCGTCCTCGACCCGTCCCCGGTCCGGCGCCCGAGCATCGGTGATGCCGCGCCGCTCGAGGAGGCGATTGCGCTCGGCCCCGACGCCGTGGCGACCGCACTCGTCGCGGTGCACGGCTCGATCGACGAATCACTGTTGAGGTCGGCCACCGGCGGCGGCACGCCTCACGGGGTGGTCTCGGCCGGAGATCGCTTCTTCTCACCCGACACCGCAGCGGGGCGGGTCGCGACCGCGGTCCAGCTCGTCGAAGCCTTCCACGCCGAGCATCCTCTCCGCCCGGGGATGCCAACGTCGTCGCTTGCGTCACAACTCACGGTGGATCGCCGTCAGCTCACCGCCCTCGTCGATGAATCGGGCGGCCTACTCATCGACGACGGGGCAACGATCCGTGCCGAAGAGTTCGAGCCAAGGCTCAGCGACGCCGACGAGGACGAGTGGGCGGAGGCCCGTGCCACCCTCTCCGCCACGCTGGCGGTACCTCGGGCGAGCCAGCTCGGCTTGAGCGACGAGGTATTGCACGCAGTGGTGCGGCGAGGGGATCTCGTGCAGATCGAGGGAGATCTCGTCTATCTGCCCGAGCAGATCGACCAGGTCGACCGCTACCTCGTCGGCGTGGACGAGCCGTTCACCGTATCGGAGTTTCGTGAAGCCCTTGGTCTGTCACGAAGGCAGGCGGTGCCGCTCCTCGAATGGCTCGATCGAAACGGCAGAACCGTTCGAGACGGCAACCTGCGAACGGTCAGACGAAACGTTAGACGCCGACCGGCGTGAGCATTCCCCGCCGCTCGGTCTCGGTGAGACCGCCCCAGATCCCGTATGGCTCGCGAATCGTCAGGGCATACTCGAGGCATTCGGAGTTGACCGGGCATATCTGGCAGATGGACTTGGCACGCATCTCGCGTCGCTCTCGCTCGTCCTTGCGCTCGCTACTACTCGGGGGGAAGAAGAGATGAGAGTGGCTGCCCCGGCATAGCGCTATTGGCTGCCACGAACGATCGATAGACAACACGACGACATGCCTCCCCAGGCTCGCTCCACGAACAGCACTCGAACCTAGCCACGCTTGCGGGAGGTAGCCAGGGAAATCGTGGCAAATCAGCGCGATTTGTCGCGGTCTGGTCGGCGGGCACAACCCCGAACCTCGCATCAAGAGGGGCACCAGGCCCCTCGAGCGACCGTTCGGGCAGCGATTGGAACTCGCCGCGATCGGCGCCGGTCGTCCCGACAGAAGGGGAGCCGTTCTCCCGCTCTGTTACGCGTCCTGGACCCGGTCCACCAGCAACACGAGCCCGTCGATGCCCGCAACGCTGATCCCATCGCCGCTTTCGATGCCTGCCTCGCGGTGCGAGCGCGCCCGCCAGCGTGCTCCGTTGACCACCACTACCCCGTCGGGTGCCAGATCGTCCGCGGCGACCCCGGTGCGGCCGACGAGCTGGTCCCGCCCGATCGTCGGTGTCGAGAAGCGGGACCGCACGATGGTGGTGAGCGCGGCGGCATAGAACAACAAGATCCCGGTGACGACCACCAGCACGATCCACCAGCTCGGTGCGAACTGGGGACGGGCATCGGTGAAGGTCAACCCGCCGGCGATGAGCAGCACCGTGCCGGCGAAACTCCGCCAACCGAGCCGGTTCCGCTGGAAATCCCACGTATACAACAGCAATCCCGCCACCGTCGCCGCTACGGATGGCCACGACATGGGCAGCGTTGCCATCCCATATCCGGCGAGAACAAACGCGATGACCGCGATCCCCGCCGTGATGCCGGGACCTGCGGCGTACAGCTCGAAAGTCGCGGCAGCGATGGCCACCACGAGGAAAAAGAAGGCCGCCTCAGGCCGGGAGGCAAGTCTGAGGAACCGATCCCACAGCGGAGGTTTGAGAAACTGCGTCCGGCGGCTCGGCACCGTCACCTCCTGGCCGTCCGGAGTGGTGTCGACCGCGGCGGTGGAGAGGACGAACGAGGTCGCGGTATCGCCCTCGCCGCGGGTCACGGTTGTCCCGTCGAGCCCGACGATGAGCTGGCCGATCGTCGGCACGACGACGTCGACGTAGCCGGGGATTGGATCCTCGACGACGACGGTTGTGTCGCGCAACAGGTCGAGGCTGGCCTCGCCGTCCGGATCGTGCGACGGTCGATACGGGACGGCGACGTCGGTGGCACCGACCACGGTGGGGGCCAGGTACCCGATCTCGGTTCGCGGCGCTGCGGCACCGATGTCGGCCACATTGAGCAGACTGGCGGCCCCGCCGAAGCCAACCGCGGGCCGATCGCCCACCCATACGACCACCGGGGCCGACGCAGACTGGACCGCCTCGTACATCGGGCCGGGCACGCCGGAGGAGATGCCGGGAGAGTCGACGTGAAGGACGAAGAGATGAGCCTCGGTCGACGCCAGTGTGTCGACCACGAAGTCCATCAGTCGTTGATCCATGGGATTGCGAACGTCGATGACCACCACCGGCAGTTCGTCGGTCTGAGCGGAACCGCGCACCGCAGTGACCACGAGAGCCGCGGTGAGGGCACCGGCGATGAGAAGGAGACGAATCACAACCCGATGGTATCCCGCACTATTCTTCTCGCATGGCCCGGGTCCTCATCGTCAGCGACGACCCACGCGATCGCGACCGGGTCCACTCGGCTTTGAGCTTCGAGGGAAACGAGCTGATCGACCACGCGGACCCCGGAACCGCGGCGCAACGCGCCCTGGACGATCACGCCGATGTCGCGGTTGTCGAACTTCGGATCGGATCGATGGGCGGCATGGCCTTGGCCCGGGACTTCCGCTCTCGAGAAGAGCAGGTGCCGGTGGTCTTGCTCCTCGACCGGGAGGTCGACACCTTCCTCGCCGGTCGATCGGGTGCAAACGCCTGGGTGGTGAAGCCGTTCACCGCCAGCGCCCTGCGAGCGGCCGTAAATTACGCGACGGGGGCTGAGGTGGCATGAACATCACCGCGGAGCTTCCGAGTACCCATCCCGCTGAGCGGGAGCCATGAGCAGTATCCAGATCTTCTACATCGTGGTCTTTGCGCTCTGCATCCTCTCCTCCGGATTCATCTCTGGATCCGAGACCGCGCTCATCGGGATCGGAAAAGAGCGAGTGCACCAGCTCGATGGCAGGCGGGGACGCCGGGTGCAACAGCTCGTCGCCGACCCGGAGCGAACCCTGGCGACCCTGCTGGTTGCCAACAACCTGGTCAACGTGCTGGCCGCCGCGGTAGCGACTGCGCTTTTCATCGGCCTGGTTGGAGCGCAGTGGGGTCCATGGCTCGCCACCGCAGCGGTCACCGCCGTCCTGCTGATCTTCGGTGAAATCACCCCCAAGACACTGGCAAACCGGTACCCGGAACAGTTCGCGCTGACGGTGGCGCCGGCGATCTGGCACCTCTCCCGGTTCCTGGCGCCGATCGCGACGTTCTTCGGAGCCATCACAGCCGGGCTGCTCCGCATCATGCGCATCCCGATCAACGGCGCATCGGTCGACGTCACGGACGAGGACATTCGTGCTCTCGCCGAGCTCGGGGTGCTCGGGGGTGAGATCGAGCACGTCGAGCAGGAGATCATCGATGCCCTGCTCGATCTCGCCGATCGCTCGGTACGCGAGGCGATGACGCCGCGGCCGGACCTCAACACGCTTCAGGTGCCGGTCACGATGGACGATGTGCGCACCGCGGTGGCCGCAACCGGGCACTCCCGGTACCCGGTGATCGACGGAGACGTCGACCACCTGCTTGGCCTCCTCTACGTCAAGGATCTCCTGCCGCGTCAGGACGAGCCATCCTCCGACGAGATCCATGGTCTGCTGCGCCGGCCCCATTTCGTGCCGGAGACCACCCCGATCCTGACCACCCTGACCGACATGCGCCAGCGCCGGTACGCCATCGCGTGCGTCGTTGACGAGCACGGCGGGGTTGAGGGAATCGTCACCGCCAAGGATCTGCTGGCAGAGCTGGTCGGCGAGCTCCAGGACGAGTACGACCCCGGGGTGCCGTCGATTGTGCGCATCGGCCGGCGCAATTGGGTCGCCGACGGACGGGTAACCGTGGAGGATCTGGCGGACGAGATCGAACGCGCCATCCCCGAGGGCCCGTACACGACCGTGGCGGGTCTGTTCATGGCGGTGGCGGGCGAGGTGCCGGACGAGGGTGACATGGTGAGCGTCGACGGTGTCGAGCTCACGGTGTTGCAGATGGACCGCAACCGCGTCGACCGGGTCAACGTCGCCGCCCCATAGCCTGGTGCTGCGAACCCTGGGTTCGCAGCACCACCGTGTGGGGCTGCCAGCCCATAGTTCGCCGCCGCCGCCGTACACTCACGCGGGACGGGACGTGGCGCAGCTTGGTAGCGCGCATCGTTCGGGACGATGAGGTCGCCGGTTCAAATCCGGCCGTCCCGACTGGAGCCCCGCTTCGCGGCGGGGCTTCGTCGTGCCCGGACCGGTATCGTCTGCGTGCTCATGAGCGACGACCAACAGCCCGACTTGGTGGCTAGGCAACATCAGACCGAGCGGTTCAACCATGCGCTGTACGGCCTGATCATCGTCACCGCGGCGTTGGTAGCCGAGCGCCTGCACGTCACCGAGCCGCTCGAGGCCCTTGCCATCCTGCTGAGCACCGGGCTCGTGCTGTTCCTGGCTCACACCTATTCCGAAGCGCTTGCGGTCCGCGCCGTCGAGAGGCATCAACTGGGAGTGACGGGTCGGAGGATGGTCGTCATCGACAACGCCCCGGTCGTCGCCGCGATCGTGGTGCCATCACTGCTGTTTGTCCTTGCCCAGCTCGACGTTTTGACGCTGCGAGTCGCCTATGCGATCTCGATCGTGTTCAGCCTCGGTGCCATGATCGCCCTCGGCGCCTATCAGGGCTGGCTTGCCTCGAACCACAAGGGGCAAGCGGCGCTGTTCGGTGCCCTAGCGGGTGGGCTCGGCATCCTGGTCATCGCCATCGAAGTGCTCCTCGAATGATGGCCGGCGCCCGCGGCATCGGCGGCATCTTCCTCGATAGTGAGGACCCGGCGAGTCTGGCCGCCTGGTACAACGAACATCTCGAGGTCGGGCTGGTGGGGGCAGTGGGCCTTGGCCTCGACGCGCCTGAGGAAGAATCGTTCTTCCGGGTGTTCCATACCCGTGACGTCGAGACCAGCGAGGTACGGGAGAGCCCGGTGTTTGCGATCAACCAGGCTTCGGGCCCGCTTGCCCCCGGCGATCAACGCGGTCACGTGCTGGGCCTCCGTGTCGACGACCTCGATGCCGTGCTCGCCCACCTGGGGTCGATCGGAATCGAGGCCGAGGGCAAGATGCTGGAGTGGGAGGGTGGAAGACACGCCAGGATCCACGACCCGGACGGCAATCAGGTGGAGCTGTATGAGGAGCTGACCCTCCCGGAGGACTCGCCATACCGTTCCGGCTACTGATCAACGAGCCGTGAAGTACTCCCCCCGCCGTCCGACCGGCCTCAACCCTCCGGCTACAACTCCAGGACCAACTCCGCCAGCTGCACCGCGTTGAGGGCTGCGCCCTTGCGCAGGTTGTCGCCGACGACCCACAGGTTGATCCCGCCCGGCTTGCCGATGGTCTGGCGGACGCGGCCGATCAGGACATCGTCGATGCCGGCCGAGTCGAGCGGTGTTGGGACCCGGTCGTCGCTCCAGAGCTGCGTCCCGGGGGCGGTAGACAGGATCGCGGTGGCCTCGACTAGCGGCATCGGCCGCTCGAAGTACAGGGTGGCCGCCACGCCATGGCCGACCATCGTCGGCACCCGAACACAAGTGGGCTCGATCGAGATCGCCGGGTCGCTGAGGATCTTGCGGGTCTCGTTGACCAGCTTCCATTCTTCGTCGGTGTAACCCTGATCGCCAAGCGGCCCGGCGAGGGGGATGACGTTGAACCCGATCGGCCTCGGATAGAGATCGTTGCCGGGATCCTTCCATTCACCCGAGACCAGGGCATCGGGGTCGGCGCCGAGAGCAAGGGTCTCTTCGGTGAGGACTTCCATGCCTCGCTGTCCCGACCCGCCCGTCGCCTGATACGAGTTGGCCACGATCCGGATGATGGGGGAGACCGTGTGCAAGGGCCCGGCGGCCATCATCAGGGTCATCGTGGTGCAGTTCGGGTTGGCGACGATGCCCCGATGGCCCTTGATGGCGGCGTCGTTGACCTGTCGGACGACGAGGGGAACATCCGGGTCCATCCGGTAGGCCGATGAGTTGTCGATCACGACGGCCCCGGCCTCGACGAAGCGGGGAGCGTGCTCCCGGGAGCGCCCGCCACCAGCGGAGAACAGCGCGATGTCGATGCCCGCCGGGTCGGCGTCGGCCAGGTTCTCGACGATCAGATCGCCCCAGGGCGTCCCCACCACCATTCCTGCGGATCGCTCTGACGCCAGCAGCCGCAGCTCCGAGACCGGGAAGTCACGCTCGGCGAGGATGCTGCGCATCGTCCCCCCCACCGCACCGGTTGCGCCGACAATGGCAACCGAGACGCTCATGGTGCAGCTCCGACGAACTCGTCGTGAAGGGCGACGACGGCCTTCTCGCCGTCTGCGGCTGCGATCGCGCTCGAAACCCTGAGATCGACTTGCTCGGCCGGGCCGGATTCGATGCCGACGTCAGCGAGGATGGCGGCCATGCGTGCGGCTGCGTGGGTGTCGACGCCGGCCCCGATGATGGACACCGCACCCGTGTCGCTTTGGTGGACAATGCCCTTGATCGCCGGCGCTCCTTCGGTTACCTGGCTCACCAATGTCCCGGCGCCGTCGTGCAGCGAGGACCGCACATGGATCGGGATGGTATAGCGCCGCCCGAAATCCACGCTCACCGGCATCAGCACCCCGGCCCCGGCCACCGCGTACTCGTACATCTCGTCGTAGGCGATTTCGTCGAGTTTGTGCGCGTCCGGCACGACCCGCGGGTCGGCGGTGTAGATGCCGTCGACATCGGTATAGATCTCGCACAGGTCCGCTTCGAGGGCGGCCGCCAGTGCAACCGCGGTCGTGTCCGAGCCGCCTCGGCCAAGCGTCGTCACGTCCTTGGAATCGGGGCTGACGCCCTGGAAACCGGCAACGATGACCACCTTGCCTTCCTCGAGGGCGTCGCGCACCCGGAACGGGGTGATGTCGACGATCTCGGCCTCCCCGTGCTCCGAGGTGGTGAGGATCCCTGCTTGGGAGCCGGTGAAGCTGACCGCCGGCATGCCAGCGTCCTCGATCGCCATTGCCACCAGTGCCATCGAGACCCGCTCTCCCGCGGTGAGCAGCATGTCCAGCTCACGGGGATGAGCCTGATCGGAGACGTCGGCCGCCAGACGCATGAGGTCATCGGTGGTCGTGCCCATCGCGGAGACGACCACCACTACCTGGTGGCCGGCGCGATGGCTTTCGATGACACGCTCGGCTACCTGCCGGATGCGCTCCGCATCAGCGAGGGAGGTGCCGCCGAACTTCTGGACGACGAGGGCCATAGGTCGCGAATTGTAGAGGCGGGCGGTTCTTCGGCCCGGTTCACTCGGCGAGAACGCCGGTCGCCTGTCCGACCTCGATCAGGTGCCCGTCGGGGTCACGCATGTAGCAGCGGATCTCCCGCCCGCGATCGATGGGCGGGGTGAGGAAATCCGCTCCCTTTTCCGACCACTCCGCATAGGAGGCGTGGATGTCGGCCACACGGATGTTGAGGAAGGCGCTGACCCGGTTCGGGTCGGCGGGCACATCGAGGTACACGTCAGGCTTGTCGTCTGTGGGCCCTCCGCCCACGTTGATGATGATCCAACTGTTCGCCAGTTTGACAATCGTCGGCTCCCCGTCGAGCACCACCGCACCGCCAAGCACATTCACATAGAAGTCGCGTGATGCGGCGACGTCGCCAGACACCATGAACTGGGTAAGGACGATGCCCTCGGTCGGGGCGGGAAATTCCCGGTCGGTCATCACGGGGCTCCTGTGTGGGGTTCGCACCGTACCGCCCTCTGGAATCGGCGATGACGAACCCTCTCCGGTATTCTTGGAACCGATGGCAACGGACAAACGAGACCGGCAGCGGGCAAACCGCGATGAGAAGAAGGCCGCCGAGGCGAAGGTGAAGCGGCGTAAGGACGCGCTTGCCCTGATCAAGAAATGGTCGATCTACGGGCTCCTGATCGTCGCCGCCTTCTTGGTGCTCTCACTCGTGTTCCGCTAGGTGGCGATCGACCTCCACACCCACTCGAGCGCATCGGACGGAACGGACTCTCCCACCGAGCTGATCCGCCGTGCAGCCGCAGCAGGGCTGAGCGCAGTGGCCCTCACCGATCACGACACCCTGTCCGGTCTCGGCGAGGCGCGGGCTGCGGCCTCGCAGGCCGGTATCCGGCTCATTCCCGGAACCGAGCTGTCGGTAAACCATGACGGGTTGAAGCTGCACATGCTGGTCCACTTTCTCGAACCCGAGAACGGACCGCTCCAGGACCGCCTCGCCGAGCTCCGCGCAGGAAGACTCGAGCGCAACGGCAAGATCATCGCCAAACTGCAAGAGCTCGGATACGAGATCGACGACACCGACGTCGATGCTCAGGCGGGCGGGGAGACCGTGGGCAGACCTCACATCGCCGATGCCCTCGTCGCCAAGGGCTTCGTGTCGACTCGCGCCGAGGCCTTCGACGGTCTGCTGAGCGACGGCGGAGCGGCGTACGTCGAGCGGCCTCGCTTGACCGCGACCAAAGCGATCTCTCTCGCCGGGGCTTCGGGCGCTGTGACCACCGTTGCACATCCCTATACGATCGACCGCAATGCGGAGACATTTCCAGCGCTGTTCGCCGAGCTGCACGATCTCGGTTTGAGCGGGCTCGAGGCCTACTACCCGGAGCACTCGAAGGACCTCCAAGAACATCTCGCCACCCTGGCCAAGGACCTCGGTCTTGTGGCGACGGGAGGCTCGGACTACCACGGCACCGGAAAGCCGGGCCTCGAGCTCGGCTCGGGATTCGGAGATCTCCTGGTTCCCGATACGGTGCTGACCGAGCTCGAGGAGAAAAGGCCGTAGCCATGCTTCCCTACAACATCGACCACGTCGCCATCGTCGTGTCCGACCTCGACGCTGCCATCGAGGAGTTTCGGCGTCAGTACCAGGCCGAGCCGATCAGCCGGGAGACGGTCGACGAGCAGGGTGTCGAGGAAGCGATGATCGCCATTGGCGGCTCCCACATCCAGCTCCTTCAACCACTCGACGACGACTCGGCCGTCGGCCAGTTCCTCGCCCGGCGCGGCGAGGGCATGCACCATGTCGCATTCGCGGTTCCCGACATTGACCTGGCGATCGCTCATCTGCGGGACACCGGCGCCAGGATGATCGACGAGACTCCCCGAATCGGGGGCCGCGGAAACCGCATCGCCTTCGCTCATCCGGCGGCTTTCGCCGGTACCCTGATCGAGCTCGTCGAGGTGATTGAATGAACAGGATCATCGAGATCAAGGGCGGAGCGGGGCCGGAACATGCTGCGGCGATCGCGGCGGCCATCGCTCATGCCGAAGCGGCGGACGCCGACACGCTGGCGACCGTGCCGCCCGTCCCCCGGCCGAGTTCCTGGGTGCAGTCGGCACGGCCGCGAACCACGGCACCACCGATGCGCTCCAGCGCCTACGACGCAACCGCGCAACTACCACCCGACGAGACCCCGGCGCCTTAGGTGGTTGTGCATTCGCTTAGCTCCGCTCGCATGGTCAGCCGAGACCGGTAGGTACCATCAGGCTCACAGCACATCGAAGGGCCATATGAGCACCGTCATCTCATCGATCGCCAGGACCCCGATCGGAAAATTCCGCAAAGCGTTCTCCTCACTCTCCGCCGCAGACCTCGGATCGATCGCCATGGCCGGCGCTCTGGAACGGGCGGGAATCACGGGGGACGCCATTGACGAGGTGCAGTTCGGCCACGTCATCCAGGCCGGGCAAGGTCAGCTGCCCTCCCGCCAGGCTGCGGTGGCCGCCGGCATCCCGATGACGGTCCCCTCGACCACGGTCAACAAGGTCTGCTTGAGCGGGATGGCGGTCATCGGCGACGCCGCCATGCGGATCGCCGCTGGCGAATCGCAGATCGTGATGACCGGCGGCATGGAGTCGATGACCAATGCCCCCTTCCTGCTCGAAGGGGCGCGCATGGGGCTCGGATACGGCGATGCCGTCCTCAAAGACACACTCAACGAGGACGGGTTGCTGTGCGCCCTCGACCATTTGCTGATGGGCGAGGCAACCGACGACTACAACTCCCGTTACGAGATCGGCCGCGCCGAGCAGGATGCCTGGTCTGCCGAAAGCCACGCTCGTGCGGCGGCGGCTACCGAGTCGGGTGCCTTCAGCGACGAGATCGTCCCGGTCACCGTCCCGCAACGGCGGGGTGATCCGGCCGTCGTCGAAGCCGACGAGGGGATCAGGCCGGAGACGACCGAGGAGATCCTCGCCGCGCTGACTCCGGCGTTCCGCGACGATGGGACGATCACCGCCGGAAACGCTTCGCAGATCTCCGACGGTGCGGCGGCCCTTGTTGTCGCCGACCGCGACGCTGCGGAGGCTGCTGGTCTTCCGATCGTTGCGGAGATCATCGCCTACGGCCAGACGGCCGGCCCCGATACGAGCCTCCATGCCCGCCCGGCCGAGGCGCTGCAGATCGCACTGAAGCGTGCCGATCTCACGTCGGATGATCTGGAGCTGATCGAGATCAACGAGGCATATGCCTCGGTCGGCATCTACTCGGCAAACCTGCTCGGCGTTCCCCACGACAAGGTCAACGTCAACGGCGGTGCGGTTGCCCTTGGGCATCCTTTGGGAGCAACCGGCGCACGTATTGTGGTGACGTTGGTGAATGCGCTTCGCGCCAGAGGCGGTGGCATTGGCGGTGCGGCGCTGTGTGGTGGCGGCGGCCAGGGCGACGCCCTGATCGTCAGAGTCAGCTAGGGGGTCGGAGCATGCCAGAAGAGCCGGATCGAAATCTCGCCCTCGAACTCGTTCGCGTTACCGAGGCCGCTGCGGTCGCAGCAGCTAAGCACCAGGGTCGGGGTGACAAGGAAGCCGTGGATCAGGCCGCCGTTGATGCGATGCGATCGACCCTCGCCACCGTCGATGTCGACGGCTTGGTGATCATTGGTGAGGGGGAGAAGGACGAAGCGCCAATGCTGGCCAATGGCGAGGTGGTCGGTAATGGCGGGGGCAGCAGGATGGATGTGGCGGTGGACCCGGTCGACGGGACCCGCCTCACCGCTCGGGGCATGCCGGGGGCTCTCGCCGTGATCGCCATGGCAGAACGCGGATCGATGTACGCACCGGGTTCCCTGGTGTACATGGACAAGATCGCCGTGGGTGAGGCGGCCTCAGGAATGGTGGACCTCGAGGCTCCGGTCATTCACAATTTGCGCCAGGTCGCCAAGGCCAAGAACAAAGACGTCGAGGATGTCACGGTGGTGATCCTCAACCGGCCCCGCAACGAGCGTTACATCAAGCAGGTGAGAGAGGCCGGCGCCAGGATCGCCTTGATCGGCGATGGTGACATCTCCGGTGCGATCTCGACGGCGAAGCTGGACAGCGGCGTCGACATCCTGCTCGGGATCGGTGGTTCACCGGAGGCCGTCACCGCGGCGTGCGCCATGCTGGCCCTGCGCGGCGAGATGCAATGCAAGCTGTGGCCCCGGGATTCCGCAGAGCGGCAGTTCGCCATCGACAACGGTCTCGACCTGAACCAGGTGATCACGACCCGGGATCTCGTCAACTCAGACAACACGTTCTTCGCCGCCACCGGGGTCACTTCGGGGTCGCTGCTCGACGGCGTCCACTTCTATGGGTACCGGGTCGAGACCCATTCGGTCGTGATGCGCTCGCAGTCCGGGACGACGCGATTCATCAACGGGATCCACCGCACCGACTGGATCGACGCCGAAACCGCAGCGGACTGACCCGGTCCTCCCCTTTGCTCCCCGTCAAGGGGGAGTCCTGATCACGGAGGGAGGGGAGGGGGGTCAAGCCGTGGTCGCGACAACGCTCTGACCCCCTCCGCCTCGCTGCGCTCGGCACCTCCCCCGAGAGTGGAGGAAACAGGCGGGAAGGGGGCTTCCCAGAGGGAGTACCGGCGCAAGAGGGGAGAGGGGTCGAGTCGTGGCGCCGCGGCCCTTTCTTTGGCTCCCCCCTCAGGGGGGAGTCCCGACCATAGGGAGGGGAGGGGGGTCAAGCCGTGGTCGCGACAACGCTCTGACCCC
>Ga0255058_10000749_pt1 | contig 18607 bp, 20 predicted proteins | sample Cases_109_9_MG_FD_188637 | JGI IMG/M metagenome (GOLD analysis project Ga0255058, IMG submission 188637) | Seawater microbial communities from Amundsen Gulf, Northwest Territories, Canada - Cases_109_9 | ecosystem: Environmental > Aquatic > Marine > Gulf | place: Canada: Northwest Territories... | reverse complement strand
CCAGACCTGCATCTGTGCTCGCTGCTGTCGCCTTCCTTGAGCAGTTCTTGCACCACGCCTCGGGCGCGCACCTTGTCCCCCTGCCAGAGGACGTTCACAAGATTGATATCCATCTTGCCGCCCGTATACAATCCGGCTCCGAAGCGCTCGGCCAGCATATCGGCCACAAAGCACAACGGCATCATCCCCTGAACGACGATGTCTGGAAAACCGAGGGCCTTCGCTGACTCCACATCGTTGTGATAGTTCTTCCCCGGCCCCGAGAACTTTTGACACATCTCAAGGCTTATGACTTTCTCGGGCCCTGACAGCTCCTCGACCACCTCTCCCTCCCCCACTTCGAATCGCCGGCCCGAACCCTTTTCACGCTTCTTATCGACGACCGTATCTCGTTTTTCCTTGTCCATGAGGAAGCTCTGGTGAGTCCTACCTCGCAGGACCGGTTTTCCGTCTTCGGCGAAGTAGTTGATCTCGTTGACCACGTACTCACGATCTCGTTTCACGTACCGATCGACGATGGTAGATGTCGTGGTCAGACTTACTCCGGCGAGCGCCGGGCTGAAGAACTGCCACTCCTGCCGCGCATGTAGGTTCCCGTAGATGTAGGGCAGATACCAGCCCCCGAAGGCGTAGACGTCGGAGTGGAGCATCAGCGGCGGCGCTACTGCCGCGTCGTAGGGTGACCGCTCGGTAAAGAGGGACTCCTCAACCGCAACGGACTCGCAGTAGTGGCGTATGGCGTCAGCCGTAACGTCGTACTGGTGCTGGCCGTAGTATCTGCCTACGTAGATCTCATTGTTCGAGTGCTGCATACAGATCTCCTTGTAACACGTTTGACTGGGGATTCACGTCCGTCGTCAGCTGAACCACCTGCCCACCATCACTACTCATCACAAAAACATCCCGGCGTCGATCAGAGAAGCTCGTGAAGGCGATCTTCGTGCCATCCGGCGACCACGCAGGCTGCATGTCCGGCCCCGCGCTACGCGTCAGTCTCGTCACCGCGGTGCCGTCTCCATTGCCGATGTAGATCTCGCGGTCGAAGTCGCGATGTGAGACGAAGACAACTCGAAATCCGTCGGGTGACCATGACGGGTCGATGTCGGCCCGGGGCGCGTCCGAAATCTTGAACAGATCCGAGAAACTGGTGTCCATCACATACACCTCATCGTTGCCCTCGCGACCGGAAATGAAGGCAAGGCTGACGCCGTCTTTGGACCACGACGGGTTGGTGTCCTTCAGCGCCCTCACGGTGACATTCACCTGATCCGACCCGTCAGCGTTCGCAACGTAGATGTCGCTGTTGCCGTCACGATTCGATTCGAACGCGATCTTCTCACCGTCCGGCGACCACGCCGGGTTCAGGTCCGGACCGTTGGCTTTGGTGAAGCGTACCTGATCAGAGCCATCAGGGTTCATCAAGTAGATCTCCAGGTCTCGATCGCGTCCCGACACGAAAGCAATTCGAGAGCCGTCGGGCGACCACGAGTAGGGGATATCGATCGAGTCGTTGTCGGTGAGCTGCCTCAGGCCCGTCCCGTCTGAGTTCATCACGAACACTTCGCCATCCCCGTCCCGTGCGGAATAAAAGGCGATGCGCGTACCGTCGGGCGACCAGATCGGAAAGGCGTCCATCGATAGATCGTTTGTGAGATTCGTGAGGTTGTCTCCATCGGCGTCCATGACGTAGATCTCGACGTTGTTGTCGCGGTCCAGAATGTTGAACAAGCGGTCTGAATAGAAGGCGATCTGTGTGCCGTCCGGCGACCACTCCGGCGCGGAGTCCCACGGCAGGCTATGCGTAAGCGAAACCGGCAGGCGAAAGTTGCTCGTAGGAACGCGGATGTCGTAGTCGCCGTTCTGCCGCCCAATGAACGTCAAACGGCTTCTCGGCGTGGGAGAGTCGCCGCCTCCGTCCCCGCATCCCGCAGCCACGGCTAACAGAGCGCCAGCGATCACCAGACAGGCGGCGACACGGAACCTCAGACGCACGGGGACCTCACTGCACCGGCTGCCAGATCGCGCCAGTGTCCTGCGCAATGTTCAGGGTGGTGCGCCTCAGACCCGCACCGTCCGGGCTGATCATGTACAACTCCCAATTCCCGTCCCGGTTCGAATTGAAGGCGATACGATCTTCCGTAAACGACCACGCCGGCGAGATGTCAGACCGAGGGTGGTCGGTCAGCTGCCGCCGCTCCGTGCCGTCAACGTTGGTAACGTGGATCTCATCATTCCCGCTGCTATTGGACGTGAACGCCAACCGCGAGCCATCCGGAGACCAAGACGGTGATGAGCTGCGTCCATCGCCACCGGTTAGCTGTAAAAGACCCGTGCCGTCCGGCGCGATGACCATGACGTCACGGACATCCTCCTCGATCTCCGATTCGAACGCGATCAGGCTGCCGTCCGGAGACCAGACCGGGAATGCGTTGAACGTCGGCGCGTCCGTCACACGTACAACGTTCGACCCATCCGGGTCCATCAGGTAGATGTCCGCTTCCCCCTCCCGGTTGGAGGTAAACGCGATGCGAGTGCCGTCCGGGGACCATGCGGGCGCGAAATCAGGAGCTGGGTCGTCAGTCAGACGTTGCAGGTTCGAGCCATCCGACCGCATGAGGTAAATCTCCAGATCGCCGTCCCGTTCCGATACGAACGCTATCCACTCGCCATCCGGCGACCAGGCAGGAGCCTGGTCCTCCGCCACGTGCTCCGTCAACCGGATCTGGTCCGATCCGTCCGCGTCCATCAGGTATATCTCACCGTTTCCATCGCGGAACGCCTGAAACGCGATCTGCGTGCCGTCCGGAGACCACACCGGATCCAGGTCCGAAGCCGGTCTGTCCGTGAGCACCGTAAGAGCGCTCCCGTCCGACTGCATCACCAGGATGGACAACTGCCCCTCTCTCACCGAGGACAATGCAATCCGCGCGCCGTTCGGCGAATAGGTGGGTGAGAAGAACACCGCCTCACTGTTGGTCAGACGGCGGATGTCGCTGCCGTCCGGGTTCATAGTGTGTATTTCCCGGTCGCCCTCACGGTCTGAGTAGAACGCGATCCGCCGGCCGTCCGGCGACCACGTCGGATCGCCGTCGTTTGTGGGCTCCTGGGTGAGACGCGTAACGTTAGACCCATCGCCTCCCGCGATGAAGACCTCGGCGTTGCCGGCGCGAGTCGATGCGAATGCGAACTGGTCTCCGTCGGGTGACCACTCACCGGAAAAGTCCACGCCCTCGCTTGCGATCATCGAACGCGGATCGGAGCCATCGGCGTTCATCACCCAGATATCCACGCTCCCGCTGCGGTCTGATTCGAAGGCGATCCGGCTGCCGTCCGGTGACCATGCCGGGACGCTGTCGTCGGCTGGGTTGTTGGTGATCCGAGTCTGGTTAGACCCGTCCGGGTCCATCAAGTATATCTCGCTGTTGCCGTCCCGCCGCGAGACGAACGCAATCTTCTCGCCGTCCGGCGACCACGAAGGAAACATGTCAGGAGCCGGCTCGTCCGTGATCCGGAACTGGCCGGTCCCGTCCAGGTTCATGATGTAGATATCGCCGCTGCTTTCCCTGGCGGACATGAAGGCGATGTGCTGACCATCGGGCGCCCACGATGGATAGCTATTGCTCGGCGGGAACCGGTTCGAGAGCGATTGGGAGCCGGAGCCGAACGCGTTCACGGTACGGATTTCGCTGCGTGAGTTGGTTTCCGACACGTACCCCAGTATGGCTGCCTCAATTGTCGCCGCTGTTTTCGATGGCGTCCGTATCACGTCCGGAAAATCGTTCGGCTCCCCGCAGGCGCTCAGAACGACGACGACCGCCGCGAGCGCATGCAGCGATGCGACTACGCGTGGAGTGTTGGAAGAGGAGAGCAAAAAGCGCACTGGAGTATCAGTCTGGTAGTCAGTATTCTCAGTTCGCCCCCTACCTGTGTCAACTAGGTGACCAGCCGGTCACTTCTGTTGCCGGTTACAACGACGAGCAAGTACACTACAAGTCCACGATAAATCCACGGTCAATCCAAATGCTACTGGTCGCTAGAAAAAATCTCTTCGCAGAAAAAACCCGCCTCGCCATTTCCATAGGTGGCATCGCGCTTTCCGTATTCCTCATTGGCATCCTCCTTTCGCTTTTCCGCGGCTGGAGCGAGAAGGTTGGCTCCTTCGTTGAGGACGTGCCTGCAGACCTCTGGGTGGCCAGCGACCGCGCAACTGATTTCGCAGCGGCCGGCTCTCTTCTTCCTGACTTCCTCGGCCGCCAGCTTGAACTCGTACCTGAGACTGATGTCGTCAGCCCCCTGATCGTCCGCCCTCTCGAGATGAGCCGCGCCACCGACGATCTCGATGATACGTTCGACGTCCAACTCGTCGGCTACGACCCCAAATCCGGACTCGGCGGCCCGCTCGAGATCGTCAAGGGCAAAAGTCCCCCCGGACCGGGCGAGATAATCGTCGACATCGCGATGCGCAATCGCCATGGCGTTGAGATCGGTGACAGACTCGTACGCGGCCCGAAGTCGCTGACCGTCGTCGGGTATGCCAGAGGCGGTGACTTCATCTATACGCAGGTCGGCCACGTCACGATCGACACGGCGCTCGATTTCCTTGATTTCCAACCGCAGGGGCGCACGTTCTTCGTGCTGACCCTCAATGATCCCAGCCAGGCGAAGCTCGTGGCGGCGCGGATGGCGCTCGCCACCCCCGGCGTGAAGTACATCCCGGGGGACGAGTTCGCCGACGATACCCGAGACCGCATCCTCGGGAACATCCTCCCCATCCTGCTTGTCGTGCTGGTACTTGCCTTCGTTGTCGGCTTGGCCGTCGCCGGCCTCACCATCTACACCGCAACAGTCGAAAAGCAGCGTGAGTATGGCATCTTGAAAGCCGAGGGGTTCACGAATCCCTATCTGTACCGTGTTGTCTTCGAGCAGAGCATGGTCACGGGAATACTGGGGTTCCTTGTGGGCGCCGGGTTGACGTTTTTGGTCGCGCCGTTTGCCCAGGACCTCGTCCCACAGTTCGTCGTCTACGTCCGCTGGCAGGATACGGTGTTCGTGGCCGGCGTAACGTTGCTCATGGCCTTGCTTGCCGCTTACGTACCGATCCGCCGCTTGGCGAGCATCGATCCAGTCACGGTGTTCAAGGGTTAGACGGTATGACTGACAAACCGCCATCCATCCTCCGACTCGATGGCGCCAGCAAGACCTACGGGTCCGGCGAATTCAGCGTCAAGGCGCTTGATAACGTCGCATTGGAGGTCAAGGGTGGCGAGATTGTCGCCATCATGGGCCCGTCCGGCTCAGGAAAGACCACGCTCCTTACGATCGCCGGGGCGCTACTGCGGCCGTCCTCCGGTACCGTCGAGGTCACCGGCATCGACATAACGAACATGGGCGAATCGAAGCTCGCCGCCATCCGCCGCGAGAAGGTGGGCTTCGTCTATCAAAGCTTCAATCTCCTTGCATCGCTGACTGCCCTCGAAAACGTCCAGATCATCATCCAGTCGCAGTCGCGGAACGGGCGCAAGCCGGCCTCCGAACGCGCCCTCGAGATGCTAGACACCTTCGGGCTCAGCCACCGCCTGCACTCCCTGCCGAAACAGATGAGCGACGGCGAAAAGCAGAGGGTGGCCATCGCACGAGCGCTGGCGAAGGATGCCGATCTAATCCTGGCGGACGAACCGACGGCGAACCTCGACGCCAAAAGAGGCCACGAAGTTATGCAGCTGCTTCAACAGAAGGCGATCGAGCTTCACAAAGGCGTCGTCGTCGTCTCTCACGACGTGCGCATTCGCCAGTTCGCCAGCCGCATCCTCTGGCTCGAAGACGGCCAGATCCGCGACCACGAGTAGACGCCCTCTAGTCGAAGATCTGATTGAAGCGTCGCGCCGCCTGAATTACCCGGCCCCCTAGCTGGCCGTACGTCGCCTCGCCCGCTAACTGCGAGATAGTCGTGGAGTACGTCGGATAGACGTTAATCACGCTCGTGGTGGCCAGGTCCGGCGTCAGACGCAGGCCCTCGGTCATCGCCAAAGTGAACTGCGAGACCATCTCCCCGGCAGCAGGCGCGAGAATATGCGCGCCCAGGATCTTGTACCGCTTATCCGTGACCACGATCACCCTCCCTGGAGATGCCCCATCCGCTCGTGCCCGGTCGGAGTGAGCGAGATCCCATTCGAAGACCCGAACTTCGGCCTCTCCCAGGCTCTGCTTGGCCTCGGCGGCCGTCATCCCAACGTGGGCCAGCTCCGGGTCCGTAAACGTAGTCCACGGCACCAGCGTCGGTGCTTCCTTACTTCCGGGAAAGAGCATGTTCCGTACCGCGACAGCAGCCTCCGCCGCGGCGCTATGCGTGAACAGCCAGCGGCCGGCACAGTCACCGGCTGCGTAGACCCAGTCCGCGCTGGTGCGAAGACGCTTGTTCACCCGTATCCCCTTCGCCCCCGTTTTTACGCCGACGGCATCCAGACCAAGCCCTTCGATACTCGGCTTCCTGCCGGCGAGGACGATGATCTCCTCCGCCTCCCAGCTCCGGTCCTTGCCAGCGACCACGCCCGTCACCGTGACTCGGCCCTCACGGCGCTCCACGCGTGATATCTGCGTCTCGAAATGGATGTTGACGCCTTCGGCTCGCAGCCGCTCCGTCAGCATCGCGGTCAACGACCGCTCATCGCGCAGTAGTATCCCGACGGCCACCTCGAGGACCGTCACCTCGACCCCCAGGCGGTTCAGCGCCTGACAGAGCTCGACGCCGATCGGCCCAGCCCCGATTATGACAAGCGACTTCGGGATCGTAGTCAGCTGGAAGAAGTTCTCGGTCGTAAGGAAGCCAGCCTCTTCGAGCCCGTTTATCGGCGGCGCGTTAGGCCGCGACCCAGTGCAGACCAGCGCGTACTTCGTACTCACCGTCCGCTCGCCAACTTGGATCCGGTGTGGGCCGGAGAACACCGCCTCGCCCTCGAGAACGTCAACACCCATCTCACGGAAGCGGTCCGGGCTGTCGTCGCTGGCGGCGATCTCGTCTTGTATCCCGCGAATCCGGTTCCAGACAGCCTCCAGATCGACCTTCAGCTCGCCCGCTTCTATCCCGTATTCAGACGCATGCCGGATCGCGTGTGCGGTCTTGGCGCTGGCGATCAGGGCCTTGCTGGGCACACATCCGGTCCACAAGCAGTCGCCGCCGATCCGCTCCCGCTCCACGATCGCAGTCTTGGCACCGATGTTCGCGGCGACCTCCGCCGCCACCATTCCCGCCGAACCGACGCCGATGATCACAACGTCATAGTCGTACTTCATTCAAAACCTCCGGAGGGGATAGTACCCTTAAGCGCTGATTACGGTCATCCGGTTACGGGCCGAGGTATGAATACGGCGCCGGCGGTGCCCGGACCGGTGTGGCTCCCCATGGACGGCCCCACTACGTAATCGATGATCTCTTCGACTGCCGCCATGTTCGCGACGCGCTCCCGCAGCGCGCCGGCGATCTCCGCTGCTGCACCGTGGCCGACGCCGACGCGCAGCAGCTTTCCGGGCGCGGCGTGGATCGCGGATTGGATGTGGTTCGCCATCGTATCAACGGCCTCGTCCACGGTCTTCGCCATCGCCACGACCTCCATGCCGGTTTCCTTCATCGCCATCACCGGCACCCCCACCGCTTCGGAAGCTGTCTCGCCGACGAGACGGCCGCCCCGCACGGCAAGGTCCAGCGCCCGCACGACGAAGGTGTTCCCGACCACGGCTGACGCCGCTCTCACTCGCGACGTCACGTCTATCACATCGCCACCCGCTTCCAGCGCCTCGATCGCCTCCCAGACGCACAGTCCCTCGGCGAACGACGCTTGGCCGGTATCGATCACCGTTACCGGCACTTTACTCCCATCAGCCGCAAGTCGCGCCGATTGCATCGTCCCGGAAACGTTCTCACCAATGTGAATCGAGAGGATGTGCTTCGCACCCGCCTCCGCGGCACGCTCGTAGCACTCCATCAGCCGCCCGATCGAAGGCTGCGATGTCGTGATCGATTTCGCACCGGCTACACGGCTGTAGAACTCATCAGGAGTTATGTCGACTCCCTCAAGATACTCCGTCCCATCCATCTCGACGCTCAGCGCCGCAACGAAGATCCCGTGCCGCTCGATCAGCTCTTGCGGCAGGTAGGCGGCGGAGTCTATGACGACCGCGGTATCACCTATCAAGCGAGTTCCTTTGTGTACGACGGGTTGTCCTTGGCCCCGCCGCCGATCGCCGATTCCGCCTCTTCAATCGTTAGCACGGTGTAGGTGCCCTTCGCCGCTACACAGACCCGCCCCTTGTGATCGCGGATCTCAGCTCGTGCCTCAAGGCTGCGGTCCTGAGACGACTCGACCCAGGCTTCGACGTCATAGGTCTTCCCGAGCGAGACAGGCCGCATGAAGTCGGTTTCGATCCTGCGCGTGACCCCGAACCGCTCGTGCCCGGCGATGATCACCCAGGCCATCGCATCGTCGAGGATCGCAACGCTGGCCCCACCGTGTGCATAGTTCGGCGCACCGGAGAATTGCTCGTCGGGCTTGAACTCGGCGACTACTCGCCCGCTCTCTTCATCGAAGTAGAATCGCTGCTTCATCCCACCGTCGTTATCGGGATCGCAAACGAAACAGCAGCTATCGAAGTCGAACGTATTCTCGAGCAATCTACGCGACACGGACCGCCTCCTTGCTATGGATCAGCTCGAGTGTCGGCGCGGCTCGCGCTTTCGCATCGGCAGCCCAGAACCGGTAGCAGATGATAGCGCTGGTCGCTACCGCGTAGAGGGGCAGCAAGGCCGATGGCTTGGGGCCCCAGAGATTCCCTTTCTTCGTCTGCCACCAGAACACGGACGACGCCGTGAACACCGCAGACGCGACGTACGTCGCCATACCGGCGCTGCCGCGTGAGAGCGCGAGCGTCCCGCCGGCGAGCGCGACGTCGATAGGCATGTAGGCCGGGAAACAGACGAGCGCGGTTCCGGCACTGGCGGCGACCCCCTTGCCGCCCTGGAAGCCGTTCCACGCCGGGACGCAGTGACCGAGGACAGCGCCGATCCCCGCCGTGTACGCGCCGTCATCCCCAGCAAGCCGGCGGCCCAAGAACGATGCCGCGGCGGCCTTGAAAAGGTCCCCTGCAAGCACAGCGGCCCCCCACTTGGCGCCCAGCGTCTTGGCTGCGTTCAGCGCGCCCGGGTTGCCGGTACCTTCCTTGCGCAGATCGTTCGCTTCTCCTCCACGGCCGGCGAGGTACCGCGTGACGACATCCGACGTCGGAAAAGTACCCAATAAGTATCCCAGGCCCGTGGCCAGACCGAGCCTTCCGGCTCGCTTAGTCCGACTCATGATCTTATTATCTCCCCTCAACTCCCCGCGCTGCTCCGGGCAGCGACGGACGCAACTATTCGTATACTACGGCCAGCCACTCTCGGCGGACTCACGCCGGCGAGCAAAGCATCTACCGAAGGCCGACCCCGCCGTCAACACAGATCACCTGCCCCGTGATGTATCCCGCTTCGGGCGACGCCAGGTACGCCACCATCGACGCGATCTCGCTGACCTCGGCCTGACGGCCCAGCGGGATGAACCCCTTCGCACCCGCCTTTATCTGGTCGTACGTCAGGCGCATTCGGTCTGCTGTCCGGTTGAACGTCCCGTCCATCATGTCGGTGTCCGCTGAACCCGGGCAGACGGAGTTCACCGTCACCTTGTGCGGCGCCATCTCCAACGCCAGCATCTGCGTCAGCCCGTTCACCCCGAACTTCGAAGGCGTGTAGCCACCGTACTGCGGCTGCGCGCGCACGCCCGCTAGCGAAGAGATATTGATGACGCGGCCACCTTCGCCCCGATCGATAAGCACTTTCGCCGCGGCCTTGCAGCAGAGAAACACGCCCGTCAGGTTCACGTCGATCTCGCGCCGCCAGTCAACCTCGTCCATCTCCCACAGGTTCTTACCGCCGGAGACCGTGGCCAGGCCCGCGTTGTTCACGAGGACGTCCAGCCGTCCCAGTTCCTCAACGGTCCTCGACACCAGCCGCTCGACATCGTCGCCGCTCGTAACGTCAGCGTCCACCGCGACGGCCTTCCGTCCCAGCGCGACGATCTCTTCCGCTACAGACGCCGCGCCCTTCCAACCCGCTTCCTTTTCGTGATCCGGAAACGAGTCCGGGGATCGCGGCCGCGCGCTGACTACCACGTCCGCACCGCCGCGGGCCAACGCTAGCGCCATTCCGCGACCGAGACCGCGCATGCGGCCGGCGCCTGTAACGATCGCGACTCTACCGTCTAACGAGGCCATTCGAGGTCACTCCCTCTGGAACCGGACGACGCCGTCGTCCTCGAACTGCTTCAGTTCGCCCTCGCCAGCGAGATAAACGAGGTGCGACAGCGCCTCGCCGATCGCCGCACGACGCATGAACGGCGCGAAGCTGTCGTACGAACCCGTCGTCCATTCGATCCTCTTGGCGACGTCGGTCGCGGTTGCCGAGCCTTCACTGCCGACCGCCTCGAGCATGTCGTCGAGACGGTCGCGGTGGTGTTCTCGCATCTCGCCGATGCGCTTCTTGAACCAGTCGATATCCCATTCGTGAGCCGGCAGAACGCGCTTCACGTCCAGCTCGAGGACCTTGTCGAGGCTGGCCAGGAAGTCGCCCAGCGGGTTCTGGCTCTGTTGCGGATGGAGGCTGACGTTCGGGGTGATCTGCGGCAAAACGTGGTCGCCGCTCAGGAGGAGCTTGTGATTGCGTTCGTAGAGGCAGATGTGACCCGGAGAATGCCCGGGCGTCCAGACCACCTCGAACGAAAAGTCGCCGACGGTGATCTCTTCGCCCCCTTTCACGACGTTGTCCGTCTCGAACACCGATACGAAGAAACGCATCGGCATCGAACTGCGCTCGAGCTCATCCCGATCCTTCTTGGCGACTCCGTGCTGGCCGAGCCACTCGCTCATCTTGCCAAGGAGCGCGTCCGGGTCCTTATAGCGGCTGTTCATGAAGCCGATCTCGGCCTCGTGCATCCAGATCGTGCAATCGGCCAGCTCCTTGAGCCGCCCGCCGAGCCCGCAGTGGTCGGGGTGAGCGTGCGTCAGGAGGAGGTTATCGACCTCCGCGATGTCCGTACCCTTCTCGCGCAGCTGCTCCTGCAGAGCAAGTAGCGAATCGTCAGTATTCCACCCGCAATCGATCAGAAGCGTCTCGCCACGGCTTTCGATGAAGTACAGCAGGACGTACGGCAACCCCTTCGTAACCCGCGGATGCGCCTCGAGATCGTGCCGCAATTCGTACGCGTCCTTCCGCTGGAAGTCGGGGAACGGGCTGACGATCTGATGGATTCCCTCCTGGATGAGCTTCACCTGTACGCCTCCAATACAAACCTCTCGCGTCTCACGATGACCAACTATACGACAGGGCATACCTACAGGCTCACAGCGCAGTTGACAATAATCCCACCCAGGCGGACGATGCTAGTGCGGATGGTGGGAGGTCGCTCCAGTCGGGCTTACGCCCCTTTCCCGGGTGGCACTTGCCATCCGCGCCAGTGTTCGCATCTCCTACACATCGAGCCGCCAAAGTCGGATGTAGTAAGATTTCATACGCTAGCCCGCATCGCAACACCGTCTGGTCAACTGATGACCAGCGCCCCACCATAAGGAGGACACAATGGCCGTACGACTGGGCGACAAAGCTCCAGACTTCACGCAGGACTCGACAGAGGGTTCAATCAACTTCCACGAATGGGTCGGCGACGGCTGGGCCGTGCTCTTCTCCCACCCGGCTGACTTCACACCTGTATGCACCACAGAGTTGGGACAGGTCGCGAAGCTGAAGGGCGAATTCGCGAAGCGAAACGTCAAAGTCATCGGCCTCAGCGTCGACGGCGTTGACTCGCACAAGGGCTGGGCCAAGGACATCGAGGAGACGCAGGGCGCCGCCCTCAACTTCCCGCTCATCGCGGACCACGACCGTAAAGTCGCTGAGCTTTACGACATGATCCACCCCAACGCCGAGGCGACGGCGACCGTACGCTCCGTCTTCATCATCGACCCCAACAAGGTCGTCCGTCTCACGCTCACCTACCCGGCACCGACCGGCCGCAACTTCGCCGAGCTGCTGCGCGTGATCGACTCGCTCCAGCTCACCGATAACCAGAACGTGGCGACCCCAGCGAACTGGCAGGACGGCGACGAGGTCGTGATCCTGCCTTCGATCTCCAACGCAGACGCCGACAAGATGTTCCCGAAAGGCTACAAGGAGCTGAAGCCCTACCTGCGGATGACTCCTCAGCCGAACAAGTAGCCAACCGCCGAACGCTAAAAGGCCCGCTCATGAGAGCGGGCCTTTTTATGTCGAGCTAGTGCTAGCCCCTAGTCGGAGCCGCCTGCGGAAACCGCGTCCGGCATCTTGTTCCGTTCCGCCCATCCTTCGCGATCCGCCGCGGTCGCCGGTTTGGCAGAGACGTCTGCCGCCGTGAACACCTTCGTCCACCCCGCGAACTCCAGCAGAATGCCATCGGGGTCCTGGAAGTAGAGCGACCGCACGAAGACACCCGGATGCATCTCTTTGCTCACCTGGAAGCGGCTGTCGTCGTGGTTGACGATCTCGGTCGTCTTGACGCCCTTCGCCTGCAGCTTGTCGCGATACTCTTCCATCTTGTCCGCCGGGATGTTGAACGCAACGTGGTTCATCGATCCGACGGCCGTCACGATATCCCCCTTCATCGGCATTGCCCCAGGCGAGGAGACGCCCGGGACAGCATCCGGCGCGTGCGGGAACCAGAAGAACGCCAGCGAGTCGCCGTTTCCGATGTCGAAGAAGAAGTGCTGCCCCAGGTCCATAGGCAGATCCAGCGTCTTGATGAGTGGGAACCCGAGCACGTTCGTGTAAAAGTCGACTGTGCGCTCCATATCGCTGCACACCAGCGCCAGGTGGTTGATGCCGGTGACGGCGAACTCTGTGTTTTCCCGATTCATCACTATTCCCTCCCGCTATATGAGCGAATTATAGCACCCGTCGAAACCCTTGATAGGCATCGGCGCGGAACGTTGACCCTCACGAACGAACGGCCACGAACAGAGCGCGGCCCAGAAGACCGTCTTCAATACCAGCAACGCTAGCCCTGCTCTTCTCGACGCTTCCTATGGAGCCAGCACTCTCGACCGCGCGAAAAGCATCAGGGTTGCGTTCTCGAGCCCGCAGCCACGCCCGCGCCGTCTCAAGATACTCATCAGTCAAGTCGGTTTCTTCGATGTCTGCGAATCCGGCGGACTCCAGTAGCTCCACATGGTCGCGCCGACGCGACGACACCGCCGGTGGACCGGCGAGCCTCGCCTTGCGATAACGCCGATCAGACAAGCCGGGCTGTATGAAGATCGTTGTGAAGCCTAACCGGCCGCCCGGTCCAAGGACCCGGTGGCATTCTCTCAGCACGGAGAGCTTGGCTCTGATTCAACAGAGCGCGTCGGTGTGGACTACGGCATCGAAACTCGCGGATCGAAACGGAAGCGCGGCGCCACTGGCCCGCGCGAACGCGCAGCGGTCCCGCACACCCTCTTCCGTGGCGCGGCTCACGGCGGACCTGAGCGCCGCGCCAGGAACGTCGGTGAGCACCGGCCTGCAACCCGTCTCGATCGCCAGATGAAGCGAGGGCCATCCTTCGCCGGAACCGACATCCAGCAGACGTGTGCTTGGCTGAAGGTCGAGACGTTCTGCCAGGATCGCGGTCTGCGCCAACGTCGTGTAACCGTTGACCCACGAACGGCCACCGCATATCTTGCGCTTCACCTCACTGTACGCGTCATCGGGGGCAGACTCGTACCTCTTCCCGAACTGCTCGACGATCCCGGGCTCTTTAGCCATGACAGCAATGATACTAGAAGTCCGGTGCGTTGCCCCGTTCGGTAAGATTGACTCGCTATGCATGGTGATGCCGTTCTCGAACGCTTCTCACTAGGGGAGCACGACCTCATCGGCTCCGGCGGCGAGTCACGGGTCTTCGCGCTAAATGACGCGATGGTCCTGCGCCTTTACCGGGAACAAGCCGACCCAGCGTACGTTGCACGGCTACAAACCTTTTACCGAACCCTCGAAGAAGTCACGCTGCCGTTCGAGCTGCCGTACATGGAAGAGGTCGGCGACGCCGACGGAGCGCTGTACGCGATCGAAAAGCGCCTGCCCGGTACCAGCTTCACACGCTACCTGAAAGGGGCGCGCGCCGAAGCCCGGAGGCGGTCCCTCGCCAGTTATCTGGCGGGCGCGGCAGAAATTCAGGCGATCCCCATCGACTCGACGCAATTCGGCGAGTTGCTCACAAGCAAGCCCGTCACGCGGCCCGCCTGGCCGGAGTATCTTGCCGCCCGCGCCCGTAAGGTCCTCCGAGGGACCTACTCGCAGTTCTCAACCGACGTTCCCGGCCTCGACCGACTCATCGAATCATGGGAGAAAGACCTGCAACACGTCGCCGGCGTCACTGAACCGATGCTCGTCCACGGCGACTACTTCCCCGGCAACATCATGGTCGACGAGCGCGGTGAAGTGACAGCCGTGATCGACTTCAGCCCGATGACCGTCGCCGGCGATCCACAACTCGATCTCGCTTGCGCGCTTATCTTTGTCGAACTTGATCTGAGCTATCAGCCCGGCGACTCGCCACTGTTAGTCCGATTATTGCGCGAACGGCCGGACGCGCCACCTCCTGAGGTGATAGCGCTCTACCGTACCTTCTACTCGCTCTACTTCTCCGGCGCCAAGGACAGCGACCGGCCGCTGTACGACTGGTGCGTGGCCAATCTCGCCGGCAGTTAGCCGTTTACTCGGGCAGCGAATGTACCTCCCCGTCGTGCCACTCAGGATCGGCATCTAGCATCGCCCTCAGAGTCTCGTACGCCTTGTTCTGCTCCGGGTCGCTGGCGTTAGCGCGGTAGGCCTTCTCATCGCGGAAGACCGCCGCCCCCCAAAGCTCGTCACCGCTGTCGTAGACGTGCGCCGCAACGAAGCCGTCTACGTCTCTGAGCCCCCGCCGGCCAAGCATATGATCGATAACCGCCTGCTTCTGTCCCGGCTTCGGCTTCATCCTGAACACTGATCCGAACTGCATATCCCACTCCGTTCTATCACTGGACTAGTTCACTGGACGTGATACAACGGGCCGTGCGCATCTGTCAACGAGACGGACGCCCGGCAGGGATTTCTACGGCCAACTAGTCCTGGTAGTACTCCTGCCCCAGGTGCGTCACCTGCTCCTCGCCCATTAGCCAGCGAAGCGTGTTCTTGAGCTTCGTCTGCTGGATGAACAGGTCATGTTCCGGATACACCGACGCCGCGTGCTGCGGGCTCTTGAAGTAGAACGATAGCCACTCCTGTATCCCCTTCATCTCCGCCCGCTTCGCCAGGTCCATGAACAGCGCCAGGTCCAGCACCAGCGGCGCGGCGAGAATCGAGTCGCGGCAGAGGAAGTCGACCTTGATCTGCATCGGATAGTTGAGCCAACCGAAGAAGTCGATGTTGTCCCAGCCCTCCTTGTTGTCGCCGCGGGGCGGGTAGTAGTTAATGCGCACCTTGTGGTAGATGTCGCCGTACAGCTCTGGGTACAGGTCCGGCTGCAGGATGAAGTCCAGCACGCCCAGCTTCGACTCTTCCTTCGTCTTGAAGCTCTCCGGGTCGTCCAGCACCTCGCCGTCGCGGTTACCGAGGATGTTCGTCGAGTACCACCCCTGTATGCCCAACATGCGAGCCTTGAGCATCGGTGAGAGGACCGTCTTTATCATCGTCTGTCCCGTCTTGAAGTCCTTACCGCAGATCGGCACGCCCTTGTCGTTCGCCAGCTTCACGATCGCCGGCATATCGACGGTCAGGTTCGGCGCACCGTTGACGAACGGTACGCCCTCCATGATCGCCGCGTAGGCGTAGAGCATCGACGGCGTGATGCTTTCGTCGTCCCCCTCCATCGCCGCCTCGAAGCCCTCCAGGTTCAGATGCGCGGGGCCCTCCCGCACGAAGATCTCCGTCGACGCGCACCAGACGACCACCAGCCGGTCGCAGTTGTTGGCGGCCTTGAAGTCGCGAATGTCTTTCCGTATCTCTTCCGCCAGCTCCAGTTTGTTCTTCGCCTCTTTGACGTTGGTGCCCTGGAGCCGCTTCACATAGTAGTTGTCGAACACCGCCGGCATCGGCTCGATCCCTTTCAAGAAATCGGCGATCGGCTCGATGTGCTCGTGCCGGTCGAGGACACCGCACCTGATAGCAGCCTCGTACGCATTGTCCGGGATCGGGTCCCAGGCCCCGAACACGAGCTGGTCCAGCCCCGCCAACGGCACCAGGTCGTGGATCAGCGGACTCCGCTCGTCCGTGCGCTTGCCCAGCCGGATCGTCCCCATCTGCGTCAGCGAGCCGATCGGCTTGCCGCTGCCCTGCCGCGCGTGTTCCACGCCCGCCAGGAACGTCGACGCCACCGCGCCGAGCCCGACGAGCAGCACGCCCACCCTGCCTTCCGCCGGTGCGATCGTTGGCGCCTGCGCTTCCACGAAGTCCTTTGCTTCCACTACAACTCCCCTTTCATGAGCGAGCGACATCAAGGGACGATGCCACTGCGCGGGTATCCTTCCGGTCTTCGCCCAATGCTCAACCGTGCTCTGGCGACGGCCAAGCAGTTCCGCCAACGCCGTCTGCCCGCCAAAGCGGCGGATAACGCGTTCAGCTGGGTTGAGTTCGCCCTCCACGCCCGCACATTAACGAATATTTCGTTAATGTGCAAGGGTTGTCACGATTTCAGGTATCAACCACTAGTTCGACCTAGCTAGCCAACGGACTCGATGTGTGAGACGAAGCATTAATGCTGCGTGGTACTCTCCCCGCATGAGACTCGCAATCGTTGGCTACGGAACGACGAACATTCAGTCGATGGCCAACGCGGTAAGGAGCCAGGGTGTGGAACCTGTGGTCACGTCAGATGCACTCGCTCTGGCGGCCGCGGATGCCGTTATCCTGCCGGGCGTGGGTACTGCGGCGGCGACGATGACGAAGCTGCGCCAGCACGGATTGATCGAGCCGATCCGCAAGTACATTGCCGCCGGACGGCCCTTCCTCGGGGTCTGCATGGGGCAGCAGGCCTTATACGACTTCAGCGAAGAGGATGGCTACTGGGAATGCCTCGGCGTTCTGCCGGGACGTGTCGTGGGTCTGCCGGATAATCTCAGAGTGCCCCACATGGGTTGGAATCAGGTTCGGATCAGCCGAGACCATCCGATCTTTGAGGGCATTGAAGATGGATCGTATTTCTACTTCGTTCATTCGTACTATCCGCGACTGGACGACACGGATCTCATGATTGGCGAGACCGAGCACGGATTCCGCTTCCCATCGGCTGTGGCTCGCGGCAATGTACTTGGTACGCAATTTCACCCGGAAACTAGCGGTGCCATCGGCCTCAGATTGATCGGCAACTTCTTGAACATTGCGAAGCAGGAGGCTGCCTAGTGCCAGCTGACCGAGAGCCCGAGCGGTGTGGCATCTATCCTGCCAGACGCGCCGTAACATCTTCAGTATGAATGACAGCACATTCAAAACCTGGCTCGATGCGTACGGTCGTGCCTGGGAAACACGGGACCCCGAAGCTGCCGCAGATCTGTTTACCGAAGGCGCGACTTACCAGGAGACGCCCTTCCTCGAGCCGGAGCGCGGCCGTCCCGCCATCCACCAGTATTGGCTCAACGCCACACAAGGCCAGGACGACATTGAGTTCGGCTACGAAATCCTCTCAGTCACAGAGGATCAGGGGATTGCCCGCTGGTGGGTCTCCTTCACAGTTGCGGCGCAGACGCTAATCCAATTAGATGGCATCTTCCTTGTCGTGATGGCGGAGGGAGATCGCTGCAAAGAGTTCCGCGAGTGGTGGCACCAGCAGGCGAAACCCGTAGCGCCGGCCTAGAGGCGCCTACTTCGCCAGCTCAGCCTCGATCGCCGCCTCGAGCTTCTTCGGGCGGAACCCCATCGGGCCCGCCGCGCCCTGGAACGCGACCCGTCCACCCTTGCCGATGAGGTACAGCCGGTCTGGAAGCGCACCGTAAGCCTTCGCGATTCGGTCGTCGATCGCGTCGATCACGACCGGCATCCGGATCTTCAGGCGCAGCGCGCAAGTGACAGCGACGTCGTGCCGCTCTTCATCGGTCGTCGGATCGTTGACCCGTATATCCATATCGCGGTTCACACTCACGACCCAGCCGTCTTCGGGATGGGCCTCGCGAATGTACACTACGCAAAACGCGACGCGGTCGCCGTACCGTTCCCACATGTCGTGTATGGCTCCCAACTGGAGCCGGAACGGCGGTCACGTGTACGACCCGAATACCAACGCCACAGGGCGATCGTCGGCCACGTTTGACAGGTGAAAGTTGTCACCCGTCAGCCGCTCGTCGCCGTCGCTGAAGTCGTAGACCGGCAGATCGAAGTCGAACGCCTCGTCACCTTCCGCCAAGTTGGGCGTCGACAGGTCCCGCATCTCGGGATCGCCCGCCACGTCCATCGGCGTCTTCGGCGAGTCCTCCGGCGTTATCGACTTCCAGTCGAACTTCCTCTCGGGTTTTTGTTCTGTAGCCATAGGAGCACCTCTCTCAGGAG
>Ga0255058_10000748_pt1 | contig 18622 bp, 21 predicted proteins | sample Cases_109_9_MG_FD_188637 | JGI IMG/M metagenome (GOLD analysis project Ga0255058, IMG submission 188637) | Seawater microbial communities from Amundsen Gulf, Northwest Territories, Canada - Cases_109_9 | ecosystem: Environmental > Aquatic > Marine > Gulf | place: Canada: Northwest Territories... | reverse complement strand
CAGCCAGATCAGTCGCTGGCTCAGGCTTGCGAAGATTGTCGCGAAGCGTGTCCAGTCACGAACAATTCGTAGTCGCGTGAGCCACGCCATCAACCACAACGCGAGCTGTTCCCAACGCGCTTCGAGCGCGGCATGAAACGTCGCGGTCCGAAGCTCCGGAAAATGCAAGGGCATCAATTCGAGGTCCGGCACATCGCATGCCGCTGACAGTCGATGCCGGAACCCAGGATAGCGCTGTGACCGCAGGTCTTGCCAGCCGTACACCGTTTCCCATTTGCCGTCTCGCAAAGTAGTGAATTCCTGGCCGCAATAGCTGAGTACGTCCGCGACGGTGCCTCGACCACGCGGCGTCTGATGCGCCGGTGCGATCGATGTCTCAACACCATCGATTTTCTCGAATTCGTTTCTCGCCGCTTCTACAACCGAGCTCGATATGCCCGGCAAGGTGCTGGCGCCCGAAACCAGGGTAACGCCGGCCGTACGGGCATCGGCATCCAGCTGTGAAAACTTCGTCACGAATTCCCGGCCATCTGCCAGGTCGACGTAGTGGCAGCCCGCGTCAATGCAGGCGCGTGCAACCGTATAGTCCTGCCCCTGAAACGGGCCGGCCGTATGCAGGACCACGTCAGGGACCAATTCGGCCAGGGTTTCAGCCAGACTCGAAGAATTTATGTCCAGCGTGCTGTGACTCGGAGCGATCACCTCTATTCCGGGCACTTTCGCCAGTCGACGACAAATCCTGCCACCAAAATGGCCGGATCCACCGAGAACGAGAACCCTCAAGGTGTGCCGTCGAAGAACTCAACGACGCCGGTGTCGAGCGAATATTCCGCGCCAACGATCAGAAGCTCGCGCTTGCCAATGAGTTCTTCGATGATTTCGGAGCCATGGCGCAAGGCATTGGTGGAGTAGCGCACGTTTTCGCGAACCGCCCGGCGCATCAAATCATCCCGATCCGTAACGTCACCGCGCTCCAGGAGATTCATGACCGATGGTCGAATGCGGCCAACTATTGCGGCAATGTTACGTGATTGTTTCTCCACCGGTTGCTGCAACTCATCGATCGTTGCTTCGACGGCACCGCAATGAGTATGGCCGAGCACGACAACAAGCCGCGTGGCAAATTTCTGCGCTGCGAATTCGATACTACCGACCTGAGACGGCGCAACGATATTGCCGGCGACGCGAATGACGAACAGATCACCGAGACCCTGATCGAATACCACTTCGGTTGGCACCCGCGAATCGGAACATCCCAAAATGACCGCAAACGGTTCCTGACCGGATGCAAGGCGAGCGCGTTCGACGTCGCTGAACTCGCGTGACGGTTCATTTGCTACAAACCGCGCGTTGCCCGCCCGCAGTCGCTCAAGCGCTTCAACTGGATCCGTCAAATTGCTCCCTCTGTATGCTGACTAGGGGTGATCGGCATAGTCACCGACATGATCCGAGTCGCCGGAACCGTAGGCATCGAGTTCAATGACATTGCGATCCGGGTCGCGAATAAATATTGCCGACATATTACCGAAGCTGAACGATCCGGTGATCTTGATATCGTGCTCCGACATGAAAGCCCTCGCATCGTCGAGCGACTCGACCGTCAGGGCGACATGTGTGATGCCTGTGTATTTGGCGTCGACGTCCATAAGAATGTTGCTGTTCTCATCGACATTCGCCGGACCCAGAAGATTCAGTACTACGCCGCTCGGGTGCTTCATGATGAGCGGATGCCCTTCCTCGAATCCGGCATCAGCAGTCAACTCAAAACCCAGCACCTTGTAAAAATTCACGGACGTTGATTTGTCCCTGATTCGAATACCGACGTGATTAACGCTCTTGATTCCTGGCATTGGGTCTACCTGTCGTTGTCAGAGTGACCGATATTCGCCACCGGGGCCCGGTGTGGCGTACATGATCTTGCTGGGCGAGAGTATATCAACTCGGTGCCAGACACCTTGGGGCACAACAAGACCATCGCCCGGCTGCATGTCCACATCATCGAATTCCGCGTCTTCAAAGACGACATTGACGTGGCCACTAATCAGGTAAAGAACCTCATCGCCGTCCGGGTGCATCTCTCCGTTATGCGGCGAGTTCTCTGACATTTCGACGATTCCGATCGTCAGTCCATCAACCGGTATCGGCGGATCTGCCTGCATCGACACACGGGCGGCAATGAGATCCCGGCCAACGCCGATCGTATCGATATTCGCGTCAAACCGTGTCGGTAACTTCATTGGCACATCCTCAGCGTGAAATTTACTAGCCGAGCTTCCTGATGCCGATCGCATTTCGAATCTCTGCGACGTACGGAATTGCTTCTTCGCGCGCCTTGGCTGCACCCTTCTGAAGTTCGAGTTCAACGACCGTGGGATCTGCAATGAGCCGCTCATACTCATCCCGCGCAGGTTTCATGTGCTCGTTGATATATTCGAATAGCGTCTGCTTCATTTCGCCCCAGGCAATGCCTTCGGCATAGCGTTTTTCGATCTCCCGGGTCTCGTCCTCGGTTGCGAACGCCTTGTATATGTCATACAGCGTGCTTCCCTCGATCTCCTTGGGCTCGCCGGGCTCGAGACTGTTCGTCTTGATTTTCATGATCAACTTTTTGAGACGAGTCTCAGGGGCGAACAAGGGAATCGTATTGTTGTAACTCTTCGACATCTTGCGGCCATCGAGACCGGCAAGTACCGCCGTATTCTCTCCGATCACCGCTTCAGGCGGCACGAGTACGTCGCCGAAGTGATGATTGAAGCGTTGCGCTATATCGCGCGCCATCTCGACATGCTGCTTCTGGTCGCGGCCGACAGGAACCCTGGTCGCCTTGAACATCAGGATGTCGGCAGCCATCAGGATCGGATAGCTGTACAGCGCCATCGTGACGCCCTTGTCCGGATCCTTGTTGCCACCCTCGACATTGGCCTGCACCGCTGCCTTGTAAGAGTGGGCGCGATTCATGAGCCCTTTCGCTGTCATGCTGGTGAGAATCCAGGTCAGCTCCGGGATCTCTGGAATATCCGATTGTCGATAGAAGGTCGCATTGTCGGTATCCAGACCGAGCGCCATCCACGCCGCCGCAATCTCCAGGGTGGACTGACTGATCAGATTCGGATCTTCGTTTTTGGCCAGTGCGTGAAAATCCGCCAGAAAATAGTAATTCTGTTTCTGTGGATCTTTGCTGGCCGCAATACCGGGCCGGATCGCGCCGACGTAATTGCCGATGTGCGGTGTGCCGGTCGTTGTTATTCCGGTGAGATAAACATCCTGGTTCATCAGTATCCTGCAGCCTGTCCGTCCTTGCGTACTTCCGAGGCGCCGTAGTAAACACCTTCCTCCTCATCCCAAAGTATTGCCTGATAGCCACCGAAGCTGCCATTGCTGCCACCGACAGTGTGGCCCATCTTTTCGAGAGCGTCCCGCGTCTCCTGGCTAAAGCCGCTTTCGAGATGTACGATACCGCCGTCAGTCATCGTTGTTCCTGTCGGCTGCGAAGAGCCAATGTGATTGATACGCGCGGCATCGCCTGCCTCCTGCAAGTTCATGCCGAAATCGATCATGTTGATGATGATCTGTGCATGACCTTGCGGCTGCATCGCGCCACCCATGAGTCCGAAGCTCATCAGCGGCTTGCCGTCCTTCATGACGAACGCGGGAATAATCGTATGGAACGGCCGCTTGCCGGGCTCGAGCACGTTCGCATGATTCTCGTCCAGCGCGAACAACTCTGCGCGATCCTGTAATACGAATCCAAGGTCTCCAGGCGTCATCCCGGAACCCATGCCGCGGTAGTTGCTTTGTATCAGCGACACCATGTTGCCGTCGCTGTCGGCGACCGTCATATAAATGGTGTCACCGTCCCTGAGCTTCAGATCGCCGGCCGAATAAGTCTGTGCGGCCTGCGTCGGCGATATCAATGCCCGCCGTGAATCGGCATAGTCCTTCGACACCAAAGCGTCGACAGGAACATTGGCGAAGTCCATGTCGACGTAGTAACGGGCCCGATCCTCAAATGCGAGTTTCTTGGCTTCTACAAAAGTGTGCACGTACTCGGCGCTGCCGAAGCCCATCGCCGCGATATCGTAAGCTTCAAGAATATTCAAAATTTGCAGGGCTGCGATTCCCTGCCCGTTCGGCGGCAGTTCATAAACGTCCCAGCCGCGATAGTTCGTTGAGACGGGAGTGACCCATTCGGAGCTGTGCATGGCGAGGTCGTCATAGCGAAGCAAGCCACCGTGCTCTGTCATGTATGCGTCAATTCGCTTCGCTATGTCTCCCTTGTAAAAGACGTCGCGGCCACCGGTTGCTATCTGCTCAAGCGTGTCGGCGAGTCGCGGATTCCTGAACAGTTCGCCCTTCTTCGGTGTGTGGCCGCGCGGCATATACGTCGCCGCGAAGCCCGGGTACTGGCCAATGCGCTTTTCGTTCATATCGAAGTAGAACGCGATCGCCTCGGACACCGGGAATCCGTCTCGCGCATAGGTAATTGCCGGGGCGAGCAGATCTTTCATCGGCAAGCGACCGTATCGCGCATGCAACTCAAACCAGCCATCGACCGTGCCCGGCACGCTGACCGGCAAGGGACCGAAGGAAGGAATCGAATCAAGACCTTTGTCACGAAAATAGTCGAGCGTCATAAGCGCCGGCGCACGTCCCGATGCATTCAGACCGACGAGCTCTCTCTTTTCGGCATCCCAGACGATTGCGAACAGGTCGCCACCTATGCCATTGCCCGTGGGTTCCATGAGCCCCAACGCTGCATTTGCGGCGATCGCCGCGTCGACGGCGCTGCCGCCGGCCTTGAGGATATCCAGGGCTATCTGCGTCGCAAGCGGCTGGCTCGTGGCGGCCATACCATGTGGCGCGATCACTTCGGATCTCGACGCGTGAGCTCGCCCGGACACTCGATCGTATCCCGGAATATTGTCAGCCACCGCTGCGCCTCCTGAAGCCAGCAATACGATGCCGGCCAGCCATATCGTTTTCTCAATCATCTTAGTCCCCTTGGTGGGCAAGGGCATCAATGATGCCTAGTTTGCACTGGATTTGGAACACAAGGTCAATACTCGCCGCGGCGCTGGCCGACCGGTATCATGCGACCCCATGAAAGCAGACTATTCGGACCACAATCCTGAACTCGCTGCGCTGTATCCCGCGCATCTTGATACCGTCATGGCACGCCATGACGACGCCCTCGAAAGGTCCGGCGCGGCCCATGCCGTGGTGTTTTCGGGCAGCGCCAAGGTCGCTTTCCTCGACGATCACAGCTACCCGTTCATGGTGAACCCGCACTTCGTGGGCTGGGCGCCGCTCACAGCGCTGCCACTGTCTTACATCGTATACACACCGGGTGAGAAACCCATTCTGGTCTATAACCAGCCGCACGACTACTGGCACTCGGTGCCCGGCGCGCCCGATGGCTACTGGACGCCGCAATTCGATATCCGGATTGTGCATACGGTCGAAGAGGTGGCCGAGCATCTCCCGGTCGATCGCGACAACGTGGTGTTGATTGGCGAAATCGACGATGAAGCGCATGCATTCGGCATTGATCGCATTAACCCCTCATCCACTCTCAACATTCTTCACTATGCGCGCGGCATCAAGACCGGCTACGAGCTCGCCTGCATGCGGCTCGCATCACGCCGGGGCGCGATCGGCCATATTGCCGCCGAAATTTCGTTTCGCGAAGGAAAATCTGAATTTGAAATTCACCGGGCCTACTGCAAGGCAGTGAGCCACACGGATGTCGAGCTTCCATACTCAAATATCATTGCATTGAATCAGAACGGCGCTGTTTTGCACTATACAAACCTGCAGCGGGAGGCGCCTGCAGAACTGCGTTCTTTCCTGATCGATGCCGGCGCGCAGGTACATGGCTATGCGTCCGACATCACGCGTACATACAGCAATGGCGATGCACGTTTCGCAGCACTGATCGAGCGCATGGAAAGCATGCAGCTGGACATCGTTAGCCGGGTGAAGGCAGGGCTCGATTATCGGGACATGCACGTCGAGACGCATCGCCTGTTAGCTGGTGTGCTGAACGATACCGAGCTTGCGACCGGAGATCCGGACACGCTGATCGCGACCGGCGTTACCTCGGCGTTTTTCCCGCATGGCCTGGGACACCTGCTCGGCCTGCAGGTTCACGATGTCGGCGGTTTCATGGAAAGCGAAGGCGGTACGACGATCGACCCGCCGAGCGGTCACCCGTTCCTGCGGCTGACGCGCGTACTGGAGGAAGACATGGTGCTGACGATCGAGCCGGGTATATACATCATCGACATGCTTCTTGAGAACCTGCGCGGCACACCGGCTGAGGGGCACATCAACTGGAGTTCCGTCGACGCGCTGAGACCCTTTGGCGGAATACGAATCGAGGACGATATTCGAGTGCTTGCCGATGGCTCGGAGAACCTGACGCGGGACGCGTTCGCGGCGTTGTTGTAGGAGCAGCGCATAAAAAGGTGCCGGATTTATTTTCCCAAAATAAATCCGGCACCTTTTTATGCAAGCGCTGCTCCTACTCTTTGCGTTCCGCTTTGAGTTTCGCCTTAACCCTGGCACCTTTCTTCTCGAGCATGGGCCGGATCGTCCTGCCAATCCATGGAAACAGATAGGACAGCGTCGTCAGGATGCGGCCGGATGTGTGCATGCATTGTTCACGAACGTTATTGCCGCAAAGATCGAGTACCGCCTGGGCCACTTCTTCGGGCGTGCTAATGGGTTGTGAGAACACGAGGTTTGTCGTCCCATCGATATCGGTCATAATGAAGCCAGTGTCGATCGGGCCCGGCGACACAATACCGAACTTGATATCGCCGCCGATCATTTCCTCTGCGAGCGTATAGGTTAACGAGCGCAGCCCCGCTTTGCTCGCAGCATATGCGGTACTGCCGGGTACGTACGTACGACCCGCCAGTGAGCCTACATTGATGATTGCGCCGCCGCCTGCTTCCTGGATATGGGGAATTGCCAATCGCGTAAGCATGATGGGCGCTTTGAGGTTGACGTCGATCGTCTTTGCCAGGTCTTCAACGGGTGTTGATTCGAAAGCTGCGCGCACATGATGGCCGGCGTTGTTAATCAATATGTCAACGCGTCCATACTCGAATGCAGCCTTCTTGAGCAGGTTGACGCAAGCCTCTGGATCGGAGACATCCATCGCGAAGATCTCCACTCGCGTTTTGTCGCGCAGTTCCTCGGCAATCGCCTCGAGTTTCTTTTTGCCGCGGGCGACGAGCATCAGATTTGCACCGGCCTCCGCAAACAGACGCGCGGTAGCGGCGCCGACCCCCTCGGAGCCACCCGTGATAATGACGGTCTTGTCTTTGAAAATCATCGGCGCATCTTATGCCATGAAACGCCTGCTGTGCCAGTCGGGGGAGCTGCGGCTGTTGCGCTATCCGTAGGAGCTGCGCTTGCGCTGCGACTGTCGCGCTGCAAGCAGCACTCCTACACGATCAGAAACCTACGTAACGTTTGATCTTTCGCCAGAGTGAGGATTCCCAGCCATAGACCTCGAGCTGTTCGGGATCAAGAGCCGCCACGGGCATGGTGGTGTCCGGCGACACTACCTCATTGGCCGCCAGATCTTCGGGGCGCAACTCAAGCTTGCCCTTGTTGCCATCCGCAGGGTTAGTCAGGCCGTCAACAGCAAGACTCAGGTACGGCAGGACCTCGTCATCGACGATGTCGTCGAGGAACACGGCATCCGGGTCGAAGGCGTCCTTCGACAGGATGATGCAGTCATCAAATGCCCGGTCTTTGCTAATCGTTCCGCCCCCTGGATAAGCTGGATTCCTTACTTTATGCATTTGTACAGCCAGACTCTGTGAGCCGACTCACAGCTCACGAAAAAACACCCTGATATGCGTTGTTTTTCAGTCATTTACGGCCGAAATTCCGCAAGCTGAACTTATGTAAAATGAGCTCACGCAGCCACAACTCCAGATTCCCGCCAGTCGTTTCTTGCGCCTGTAAGGCCTTGTATTGCTGACAAATCAGGTTCCACACGCGTTACACTTATCGGCTGGTCAAGCGCTTCTGCCCCACGACAAAGAAACCATAATCAATGAAGTCCAGGACAGCTTTTTTTCTAGGCATTCTGTCTCTAATCTTCCTCGTCGCCTGTGACGACGCAGCGGACAATGGCGCAAGCGGCAACAGGGGCGGTGGCGTCACCAAAGTCGTCACGGCCCGGATCGAGCTGCAACCGCTCGTTGACGAGATCCAGGCGCTCGGCACGGCCAACGCCAACGAATCAGTCGAGATTCGATCCCGTATACCCAGCCTTGTGGAACGCGTCGCCTTTATTGAGGGACAGGTCGTCGAGGCCGGTGCACTGCTAATCGAACTGGAATCAAGCGAAATTGTTGCGGGCCTTGCCCTGGCGGAAGCGTCGCTGTCGGAGAGTTTGAGCCTTTACAACCGCAACAAGTCTCTATCCGATACGCACGCTATCTCGGCATCGAGCCTCGAACAGCTGTTGGCGCAGGTTCAAGTCAACGAAGCGCTGGTTGTAGCCGCAAAAGCTCGCCTCGCAAATACCAGGATTCGAGCGCCCTTCTCTGGCCGCATCGGGCTGCGCCGCGTAAGTCCCGGCAGTTTTGTGAATACATCGACGATAATTACAACGCTCGACGACATCACTACGATCAAGCTCGATTTCTCTGTGCCTGAGACCTTTGTTACGGTTGTCAAAGAGGGCATGACGATTCTCGCGAGAAGCATTGTGTTCCCGGATCGCGTATTCGAAGGCAAGGTTTCAAGCATAGATACCCGGCTCGACCCGGTTTCGCGCGCGGTACAGGTACGCGCAATCATCTCCAACGCCGATGGCGCACTGAAACCCGGCATGTTCATGACTGTCGACTTGCAACGCGACCGTGGTGATGTGCTGGTCGCGCCGGAACAGTCGATCGTTCCAGAGGGAACAACCCAATACGTGTTTGTCGTAGCTGATGGCGTGGTCGACAAACGTGTCGTCATTCTTGGCCGCCGGATTCCTGGCTTCGTTGTCATTCGTGAGGGTGTGACGGCCGGCGAGTCCGTCGTAACCGAAGGTACCGGTAAGGTCAGGCAGGGCTCGCAGGTTGAAAGTATAGACCAGGCATCTGCAACCAACACCCGACCCGCTGCTGAGGGCTGACGCTCGTGCTGATTTCCGATGTTTCCGTTCGCCGCCCGGTATTCGCCGCCGTCATATCGCTGATCCTCGTCATCATCGGACTCATGTCCGCACAAAATATGACCATACGTGAGTTTCCGGACATCCAGCGGCCCGTCGTCTCGATAAGCACGAGTTACCGCGGTGCTGCATCGGACATCGTAGAGCGGCGCGTAACCCAGGTTCTCGAAGACCAGATCTCGGGAATCTCCGGAATTACGAAGATGTCATCCAGAAGTTTCGATGAGCGCTCTTCAATTACGCTGGAATTCGACCGCGACCGCGACGTCGATTCGGTCGCAAACGATGTTCGTGATCGAGTTTCACGCGTGCTCCGGATGCTACCCGATGAGGCTGATCCACCGAGCGTTTCAAAACAGGATAGTTTTGCCGGGACGACGATGTGGATCAACGTTTCGAGTGAAACGCGGTCATTGATGGAAGTTTCAGATTACGCGGAGCGCAACCTGGTCGACGCGCTCTCAGTGGTTGACGGTGTGGCCCTGGTACGAGGCAGCGGCCGCCGACGACCGGCGATGCGCATTTGGGTCGATCCGAAGCGGCTCGCCGCGCGTGGACTAACGGTGACGGATATTGAAGACGCGTTGCGACGGGAAAACGTGCAAATCCCGTCAGGCCGGCTCGAGTCCAGTACCCGGGAGTTCACTTTGCGAACTGACACGGGTTTTCGAACGGTCTCCGACTTCGAAAAACTGGTGCTTTCACAGGGCGACGACGATTACCTGGTCCGCCTGGGCGAGGTTGCAGATATCGAGCTGGCGCCCGAGAATATTCGCAGTTTCTCGCGGACGGACGGCGTTACCGGGATGAGTCTTGGCATCGTGCCGCAGGCACAGGCAAATATCTTGCAGGTTAACGCCGATGTCGCCAAGCGTGTTGAAGAACTTCAGTCGACGTTACCGAGCGACATCAACGTCGGCATCAACATGGATAACGCAATTTTCATCAAGGCATCGATCAAGGAAGTCGCGAAAGCGCTAGGCCTTGCCTTGCTGCTCGTGCTGATCGTTATTTACGGCTTCATCGGCACGATTCGCGCGACGGTTATCCCGGTCATTTGCATACCGATATCAATCATCTCTGCATTCATCGTCATGAATGCCCTCGGGTTTTCGCTGAACACGCTGACGCTGCTGGGCTTTGTCCTGGCGATCGGACTGGTCGTCGACGACGCTATTATCGTGCTTGAGAACATTGCCCGGCGGATCGAGAATAAAGAGCCTACACTGCTCGCGGCCACTAACGGCACCCGCGAAATCGGATTCGCGGTCATCGCAACCACGCTCGTTCTTGTGGCTGTCATTTTGCCGATCTCGTTCATGCCCGGCAATATTGGCCTGATATTCGGTGAATTCGGCATATCTCTGGCTGCTGCGGTTTGTTTCTCCAGCCTGATCGCCCTGACGCTCGTTCCCATGCTGACGACCAAATTGTTTGCGGACAATCGCCTGCACCGCGGCAGGTTGACACGCTTTGTCGATGCCTTATTCCAACGGCTTGCAGGCGCCTATGAGTCTTTGCTGCGTCGCACGATCCGTCGGCCTTTTGTCATCATTCTGGCAGCTCTCGCAATTTTCCTCACAAGCCTTACCTTGCTCAACAGGCTTCCTGTCGAGTACATGCCGCGCGAGGATCGTGGTTTCGCAATGATCAACCTGACTGCGCCGGACGGCGCGAGCCTCGATTACACGCTGGGCTACGTCAAGCAGGTAGAGAAGATTGCGCTTATGGACAAGGAGAAAGGTGACGTACTTCGGGTCCTCGGGCGTTCGGGTAGCTGGGGCAGTGGTGCGGATGTAAATACCGCAATGGTGTTAAACCCGTTGCAATTGTGGTCCAAGCGAGATCGATCCGCGTCCGAAATTGTGACGAACTGGAATCGGCAGCTGGCAGAATTACCGGGCGTTCGGGCCTTTGCGTTCGCGCCGGGTGCATGGAGCCTGGGTCAAAGTAGCCGCCCACTCAGTATTGTTCTGAGCGGTACCAACTATGATGAAATCGCCGAGTGGCGGGACATCGTGATACGCGAAGCGGAAAAAAACCCGGGCCTTTCGAATCTGCAATCGAACTACAACGAGCGCAAGCCCAAGATTGATGTGTCGGTTGACCGCGACCGTGCCGCAGATCTCGGTGTGTCGCTTGCCAATGTTGGGCGCACGCTGGAAACAATGCTGGGTTCACGTGTTGTCACGACGTTCATCGATGAAGGCGAAGAGTATCGCGTGATCCTGCAAGGTGCTGATGAGGATCGCCAGACGCCAAGTGATCTTGAAAATATCTACGTGCGTTCCGAAACCTCGCGGCAATTGATTCCACTTTCCAATCTAGTGACGCTGCGCGAGGTCGCGGGCCCGGTTGACTTGCGCCGCTTCGACCGGATGCGTTCAATCGGCATCAGTGGCTCAATCAATCCCGGCTACTCACTTGGTGCGGCGTTGGCAGACCTCGAACGAATCGTTGCAGAAGAGCTTCCCGATGCCGCGCGACTGAATTACGACGGCGAATCACGGGATTTCAAGAACACAGGCAATGCAATTTACCTGACGTTCCTGCTGGCGTTGGTAATTGCTTATCTCGTTCTGTCTGCACAATTCGAAAGCTTCAGGCATCCGCTGATCATCATGACCACGGTCCCACTGGCTATCACAGGCGCCCTGTTCGGCCTGTATGTGTTTGACTCAACGATCAACATCTACAGCCAGATCGGCGCCGTCATGTTGATCGGCCTGGCTGCGAAGAACGGCATTTTGATCGTCGAGTTCGCGAACCAGCTTCGCGATCGGGGCGTGGAATTCAAAGAAGCGGTGGTGCAGTCCGCCAAGACCCGCCTCCGGCCGGTTCTGATGACCAGCATGTGCACAGCATTCGGAGCTATACCACTGATCCTCGCTTCTGGCGCCGGCGCTTTGTCCCGCAGATCGATTGGCGCAGTTGTTTTCTTCGGTGTCAGCTTCTCGGTGGTACTGACACTGGTTGTGGTGCCGGCGGTCTACAGCCTGATCGCGAAGAATTCGCACTCGCCCGAGTACGTATCGCAACTGATAGACAAGCTGTCGAGTAAAGCGGCGGAGGCGTCGGCCGGCTGATAATTTTGCGAATTGCGGCATCGAGTGGGGTGCTTTTCAACCGAAGTACTCCGAGACCGGCAAAGCCGGTCGACAGGCGCCGAAGGCGAGGTGCCGCAGGCACCGTCCAACCGCAGCTTAGCGAGCCATGAGGGCGAGAAGTACGCCACCCGTTGCCGCTTCTAGCCACAAAAAAGCCGGGCAATCGCCCGGCTTTTTGTTCGCGGGCTGGGGCCCGCTCCTACTGCTCTGTTGTGGCTTCTGGCGCCTTGTCCGTCAGCATAACGATGGCCATCGGCGCGTTGTCGCCCGGTCGCGGACCGGTTTTCAGGATGCGCAGGTAACCACCCGGACGCTCCTTGAACCGCGGACCAAGTTCTTTGAACAACTTGCCGACCACTTCCTTGTCACGCAGGCGATCGAAAGCCAGACGGCGATTTGCAGTGCTGTCTTCCTTCGCGAGCGTAATGAGCGGCTCGACAACGCGGCGAAGTTCCTTCGCCTTGGCCACTGTCGTACGGATCGTTTCGTGCATCAGCATCGACGTAGCCATGTTGCGAAACATCGCCTTGCGGTGTGAGCTAGTACGACCCAGTCGACGACCGGATTTTCTGTGACGCATTTTCCTGTCCTACCAGATTATTCGAATTAGAGCGCAGCGAGTTCGTGTTCCGGACGCAGGCTTGCCGGCGGCCAGTTATCAAGACGCATACCCAGTCCGAGACCATGTCCTTCAAGGACTTCCTTGATCTCGGTGAGCGACTTCTTGCCAAGGTTCGGCGTACGCAAAAGTTCAACCTCTGTGCGTTGCACGAGATCGCCGATGTACATGATGTTCTCGGCCTTGAGGCAATTTGCAGAGCGAACCGTCAGTTCCAGCTCATCCACCGGACGCAGCAGAATCGGATCAATCTGGCTCTCAGCCTGTGCACCAACGCCTTCTTCCTGACCTTGCAGGTCAACAAAAACAGACAGCTGATCCTTCAGGATGCTGCCGGCGCGGCGAATGGCCTCTTCCGGATCGATCGTACCGTTCGTCTCAATGTCGATAAGGAGCTTGTCGAGATCGGTCCGCTGTTCAACGCGGGCCGCTTCGACATTGTAAGTCACACGATTAACCGGGCTGAACGAGGCATCGAGTTGCAGACGGCCAATCGGACCTGCCTGCTCCTCGAAGGTCGGGCGCTGTGTCGCCGGGCGATAGCCGCGACCACACTCAACCCTGAGAATCATGTTCAACTCACCGGCGCTGGTCAGGTTTGCGATAACGAGGTCTGGATTCATGATCTCGACATCATGGTCGAGCTGAATGTCTCCAGCCGTAACCGCACCTGGGCCCTTCTTCGATATACGAAGTTCTGCCGTGTCTCGCGCATTCATTCGAACCGCGACCTGCTTCAGGTTCAGCAGGATATCGACAACATCCTCCTGGACACCTTCGATGCTGGTGTACTCATGAAGTACGCCCTCAATCTCGGCCTCGGTGATTGACGCGCCCGGCATCGACGACAGCAAAATGCGCCGCAGTGCGTTGCCCAACGTATGTCCAAAACCACGCTCAAACGGCTCGATCGTGACCTTTGCTTGCAGATCATTGACCGGCGAAACTTTGACGACGCGCGGCTTCAAAAATTCTTGTACAGATTCCTGCATGGGGACTAACCCTCCTGGCTACTTGGAGTAAAGCTCGACGACGAGATTTTCGTTAATGTCCGGGAGAATGTCTTCCCGGTCCGGTAACGATTTCAGTGTTCCCGCCATCTTCTTCGCGTCAACGTCGACCCACTCGGGTAGTCCGACCTGACCTGAAATTTCAATTGCGCTCTGAATGCGGAGCTGCTTCTTCGCTTTTTCGCGAATGCCTACCGCATCGCCCGCTTTCATCTGCGCGGATGGAATATTGACTACCTTTCCATTCACTTCCACGCTCTTGTGGCTTACGAGCTGGCGCGCTTCTGCACGCGTTGAGGCAAATCCCATTCGATAAACAACATTGTCCAGACGACCCTCGAGCAGACGCAACAGGTTTTCACCCGTCGATCCTTTCAATTGCGCAGCCCGCTTGTAGTAATTGCGGAACTGACGTTCGAGCACGCCGTACATGCGACGGAGCTTCTGCTTCTCACGAAGCTGCAGGCCGTAGTCCGACAGACGCGGCCGACGTTGCGGGGCACCACCAGGCGGAATATCGAGCTTGCACTTCGATTCCAGCGGTCGAATACCACTCTTCAGAAACAGGTCCGTACCTTCGCGGCGGGACAGTTTGCACTTTGGTCCTAAATATCTTGCCATTACTTAAGCCTCTATACCCGTCGCTTTTTCGGCGGGCGACAGCCGTTATGAGGGATCGGTGTTACGTCCTCAATATTTTGAATACGAAAACCCAGGGCGTTCAGGGCGCGTACCGCAGACTCGCGGCCCGGGCCCGGTCCGCGAACGCGCACGTCCAGGTTCCTGACGCCGAAGTCCAGCGCCGAACGACCAGCCTTGTCAGACGCAACCTGCGCTGCAAACGGCGTCGACTTACGCGAGCCGCGAAAACCGCAGCCGCCTGCCGTCGCCCATGACAACGTGTTGCCCTGACGGTCGGTGATCGTAATGATCGTGTTGTTGAAGGAAGCATGAATGTGGGCAATCGCGTCCACAACGTGCTTTTTAACCTTCTTTTTCTTTGTTTCTGCCATATTCCTTACCTGTTGGAGCCCGTCATGCAGGCGACCCGGTATTCGCCCGCATGGCGGGCTCCTACTATCTCTTTATCGGACGACGCGGACCCTTGCGAGTTCGTGCGTTCGTACGCGTACGTTGCCCGCGAAGCGGCAAACCACGACGATGACGAATGCCCCGGTAGCTACCGAGGTCCATCAAACGCTTGATGTTCATCGAAATCTCACGACGCAAATCGCCTTCAACCGTGAAATTCGCGACCGCTGTGCGAATGTTCGCCACCTCCGGCTCGGCCAGGTCTTTTACCTGCGTGTCCGGTGCGACGCCCGCTGCTGAGCAAATCTGCTTTGCTCGCGAGTCTCCAATTCCATAGATCGACGTCAGTGCAATCACGACGTGCTTCGTCAACGGAATGTTTATGCCTGCTATACGTGCCACTAGCGTATTCCTCTAATTAACCCTGGCGCTGCTTGTGCCGCGCGTCGGTACAGATCACCCGCACCACACCCTTGCGCCGGATGATTTTGCAGTTTCTGCAAATTTTCTTTACTGATGCTCTTACTTTCATGAGCGTTCTCCATTCTCCGCTGAATAAATCAGCGTACCTGGCCACCCCTGCCGTAATTACGCAGGTTGGCTTTTTGCATCATGCCCTCGTACTGCTGGCTCATTGCATGCGCTTGCATTTGCGACATGAAGTCCATCGTGACGACGACCAGAATCAACAATGAGGTACCACCAAAGGTGAACGGCACGCTCGGATAAACCATGCGAACCAGCTCAGGCAACAGACAGACGCCGGCGATGTACATCGCACCCCAGAACGTCAATCGGGTGAGTACCTTGTCAATGTATTCGGCTGTGTGCGCTCCCGGTCGGATACCCGGCAGGAACGCGCCGGCTTTCTTCAGGTTATCGGCGGTGTCTTTCGAGTTGTACATCAACGCCGTGTAGAAGAAGCAGAAGAAAATGATCAGTGAGGCATATAGCAGCACATAAATCGGCTGCCCAGGACCCAGGTTCGCACCCATGGTTTGCAGGAAGCGCTGGAACGCGTTCGGATCCGCCGCTTGTCCGAAAAACTGTGCAATCGTTGCCGGGAACATCAGGATGCTGGAAGCGAAGATGGGCGGAATGACGCCCGCCATGTTGACCTTGAACGGCAAGTGCGTGCTTTGCGCCGCGAACATCTTTCGACCCTGCTGGCGCCGCGCGTAGTTCACTGTGATGCGGCGTTGTGCGCGTTCCATGAAAACCACGAATACGATCGCCGCAACGGCGCCAACCAGCATCAGGATCGCCGTTGCCGGTGACATTTCGCCATTACGAACGAGCACGGCTGTTCCTGCGATCGCGGCGGGCATGCCTGCAACGATTCCGGCAAGAATGATCATCGAGATACCGTTACCGATACCGCGCTCTGTAATTTGTTCACCCAGCCACATCAGGAACATCGTGCCGGTCACAAGTGTTATGCAGGCTGTGATCAGGAAACTCGGTCCCGGATTCACAACCAGGTTGGCCTGACCTTGCAGCCAGGATGCTGCAGCGATTGACTGGAAACTTGCGAGCACGACCGTACCGAGACGCGTGTACTTCACTATCTGGCGCCGACCCTGCTCACCTTCCTTACGAAGTTGCTGCAGCTGCGGAACAATATGACTCGCCATCTGCATGATAATCGACGACGAGATATACGGCATGATGCCGAGCGCAAACAAACCAAAGCGCGCGAGCGCACCACCCGAGAACAGGTTGAACAATCCCAGCAGGTTGCCACTCTGCTGGCTGAAGAACTCTGCAAGCGCAGCCGGGTTCACGCCGGGCACCGGAATGAACGTACCAACGCGAAAGACAATGAGCGCGCCCACAAGAAACAGGATCCGAGACTTCAGCTCGGCCAGTTTTCCTGCGGCTTTTGCCATATCAGCCGGATTTTGTTGGGGCGTTTTTGCCACTAGTATTCCTGTAAATCCTTAAGTAAGTAATCGCCCGCATTGCGGGCTCCTACGATCTCTTATTCGATGCTGCCGCCAGCTTTTTCGATCGCTGCGCGTGCTCCCTTGGTAACAGCGATGCCCTTGAGCTTCACTGCCTTCTCTATTTCGCCGGACAAAATCACTTTGACCTTGGCGGTCTGTTCCGGTATCAGGCGCAATTCCTTCAGAACAGCGATGTCGATGACATCAGCCGTCGGTATTGCCAGTTCGTGCAAACGCAACTCCGCCGAGTACTTCGCCATGCGGGAGTTAAAGCCCACTTTCGGCAAACGACGTTGCAACGGCATCTGGCCGCCTTCAAAGCCAACCTTGTGGTAACCGCCGGAGCGGGCGTGCTGGCCCTTCTGGCCACGACCACTTGTCTTGCCCTGGCCTGCGGAATGACCGCGGCCGAGACGTTTTCCAACTTTTTTCGCGCCCTTAGCGGGCGACATATCATTAAGGCGCATGTCAGGCTTCCTCTACCGAGACCAGGTAAGAGATGCGATTAATCATGCCGCGGTTCTCAGGTGTGTCCTGAACCGATACGGTCTGATGAATCCTGCGCAGACCGAGGCCGGCAATACAGGCTTTTTGGCTCTTCAGCCGCCCGTGCCTGCTCTTGACCAGCGTGACTTTCAACTCTTTGGGATTCGCCATGATCCTGTCTCTAAATACTCGTATCTACAGACCGCAGCCTCAGGCCACGATCTCCTTAACTTTCTTGCCGCGCTTCGCCGCGATCGCCTGCGGAGAGTGAATCTCCGACAGTGCCCTGATCGTCGCACGGACAACATTAATCGGATTGCGCGAGCCGTAGCTCTTGGCAAGTACGTTGCGCACACCAGCACACTCAAATACAGCGCGCATCGCACCACCGGCAATCACACCAGTACCGTCGGAAGCCGGTTGCATGTATACAAGCGTCGCACCGTGGCGACCCTTTTTCGCATACTGCAGCGTATCGTTGTTCAGGTTGATGCTAATTATGTTCTTGCGAGCGTTTTGCATCGACTTCTGAATCGCGATCGGCACTTCACGTGCCTTGCCATATCCGAATCCAACCTGTCCCTGGCCATCTCCAACAACCGTCAGGGCTGTGAAGCCGAATTGACGGCCGCCTTTGACAACCTTGGCGACGCGGTTAACGGTGACCAATTTTTCAATCAGGTCGTCGTTTGAATTCTGTTCGTTTCTTGCCATAGTCTGGTCCGGGCAGCGTCGCGCGCTGCCTGCAATCCTCTGTTAAAACTTCAATCCCGCTTCACGAGCAGCGTCGGCGAGAGCCTTTACACGACCGTGATAACGAAAACCGGAACGATCGAATGCAACCGTGTCGATGCCGGCCGCTTTCGCTTTCTCAGCAATGCGTGCACCCACAATGGCTGCGGCCTCGACGTTGCCGCCGTTTTTCACGCCCTTGCGAACTTCCGACTCGAGCGTCGATGCCGACGCCAGAACCGTGCCACCATCGGTACCGATAACCTGGGCATAGATATGACGCGGCGTACGATGGATGCTCAAACGGTGCACCTCGAGTTCGTGAATCTTCGCGCGAACTTTGCGCGCACGGCGCAGACGATTTTCTTTCTTGCTCAATTTCATAATGATTTACTTCTTCTTCGCTTCCTTCATCACTACGCGCTCATCGGCATAGCGAATACCCTTACCCTTGTACGGCTCTGGCGGACGGTAGTTGCGAATTTCTGCAGCCACCTGAC
>Ga0255058_10000747_pt1 | contig 18635 bp, 28 predicted proteins | sample Cases_109_9_MG_FD_188637 | JGI IMG/M metagenome (GOLD analysis project Ga0255058, IMG submission 188637) | Seawater microbial communities from Amundsen Gulf, Northwest Territories, Canada - Cases_109_9 | ecosystem: Environmental > Aquatic > Marine > Gulf | place: Canada: Northwest Territories... | reverse complement strand
GGCACGCCAGATCGAGGCCGCCCGCGTTGCCATGACCCGCAAGATCAAGCGTGGCGGGAAGGTCTGGATCACGATCTTTCCGGACAAGCCCATCACCGAGAAACCCGCAGAGACCCGCATGGGATCTGGAAAGGGCAACCCCGAATACTGGGTATCCGTCGTCAAACCGGGGCGCGTCATGTTCGAGATGGCCGGTGTCGATGAGGACCTCGCCCGCGAGGCAATGCGACTGGCGTCGCACAAGCTCCCCATCAAGACGAAGTTCGTCAGGCGGGAGGACACATGAAGGCGAGTGAGCTTCGAGTGCTCAACTACAAGGAGCTCGGCGAGAAGCTTGGCGAGTCGAAGGAAGAGCTGTTCAATCTCCGCTTCCAGATCGTCAGCAACCAGCTGGATAACACCGAGCGACTGGGTTATGTGCGAAGGGAAATCGCCCGCATCAAGACGCTGATGCGTGAGCAAGAGATCGAAGCCTGGGAAGACCAGCAGGAGGAGGCGTAGATGGAACGGGCACGTCGCAAAGTGCGCGTGGGAATCGTCGTCTCCGACGCAAGGGACAAGACCGTCACCGTCGAGGTGAGGGATTCCAAGCGTCACCCCAAGTACGGCAAGACGGTGCCGGTACGCAGACGCTTCCACGCCCACGACGAAACCAATGATGCCAACACGGGCGACACGGTTCGCATCGTCGAAACCAGGCCGGTTTCGAAGAGCAAGCGCTGGCGCGTCGAAGAGGTCCTGGAGCGAGCGAGATGATCCAGCAGGAGTCACGGCTAAAGGTCGCCGACAACACCGGCGCCAGGGAGGTGCTGGTGATTCGCGTCCTGGGCGGCTCAGGCAGGCGTTACGGAAGCCTCGGCGATACCGTTGTCGCCACGGTCAAAGACGCCATCCCCGGCGGATCCGTCAAGAAGGGCGAGATCGTCAAGGCGGTCGTCGTGCGGACCAAGAAGGAGAACCGTCGCCAGGACGGCACCTACATCCGTTTCGACGACAACGCCTGCGTTCTCATCACCGACCAACAGCAGCCGCGCGGCACCCGGATCTTCGGTCCTGTGGGCCGCGAGCTGCGTGACAGGAAGTTCATGCGCATCGTGTCGCTGGCACCGGAGGTGCTGTGATGAAACTGAAGAGCGGCGACACCGTCCAAGTCATCTCCGGCAAGGATGTCGGGACCCAGGCCAAGATCGCCAGGGTGTTCCCAAAGGAGAACCGGATCATCGTCGAAGGTGTGGCGACTGCGAAGCGAAGCCAGCGCCCCACCGGCCAGGCGATGCAGGGCGGGATCATCGACAAGGACATGCCGATCGACGCATCGAATGTGATGATCATCTGCCCGGAGTGCGGTCCGACCAAGATCGGCTCCCGGATCGACGAGGACGGCAACAAGTTCCGCATCTGTCGCAAGTGCGAAGGGGACCTGTAATGGCGCCGCGTCTCAAAGAAGAGTACGACAACGAGATCGCCGCAGCCCTGGTAAAGGATCTAGAGCTCGACAACGTGATGCTTGTTCCCCGTATGGAGAAGATCGTGGTCAACATGGGTGTTGGGGAAGCCGCCCAGGATGCCAAGCAGATCGATTCAGCGGTCGAGGAGCTGCGCGTGATCACCGGGCAGCAGCCAAAGGTTTCCTACGCCACCAAGTCGATCTCGAACTTCAAGTTGCGCGAGGGAGTTCCCGTCGGCACCTCGGTCACCCTGCGCGGTGACCGCATGTGGGAGTTCTTCGATCGGTTGGTGGCGCTCGCCATCCCCAGGATAAGGGACTTCCGCGGTCTGAACCCGAAGGGCTTCGATGGGCGCGGCAACTACAGCTTCGGGGTGACCGAGCAACTGATCTTCCCGGAGATCGACTACGACCAGGTGACCACCGTTCGGGGCATGGACATCACCTTCGTTACCACAGCAGAGAACGATGAACACGGCAAGGCGCTGCTCGAGTCATTCGGGTTCCCCTTCCGCCGCCAACAGGTAGGTGTGTGATGGCAAAGACATCAAAGATCGTCAAGAACAACCAAAGGGCCGCGATCATCGAGCAGTACGCCGAGCAGCGGGCCGAGCTGGTTGCCGTCATCAAAGACCCCGAGGCCTCATATGAGGACAAGCGCGAGGCCTACCAGAAGATCGCAAAGATGCCGCGCGACGCCAGCGCCACGCGGTACCGCAATCGGTGCGGAGTGACCGGTCGTCCTCGCGGATACTTCAGAAAGTTCGGCATGTCGCGAAGCGCGTTGCGTGAGCTTGCCCACAACGGAGAGCTTCCCGGTGTCAGAAAGGCTTCGTGGTAGCCATGCAATCGGATCCGATCGCCGACATGCTCACCCGTATCCGCAACGCCATGGCGGTGTTGCATCCGGAGACGACGATGCCGTCCTCCAAGCTCAAAGAAGAGGTAGCGCGAATCCTCTCCGAGGAGGGATACATCGATGGATACACCGTCGAGGATGGCCGCGTCGGCAAGAACCTCACCATCCGCCTCCGTTACAACCAAGAGCGGGTGCCGGCGTTGACCGGGCTCAATCGCATCTCAAAGCCGGGGCTGCGGGTTTACAAGGGCGCCACCGAGGTTCCGAGCGTTCGAGGCGGCATCGGGGTGGCCATCGTGTCCACCTCCGACGGTGTCATGACCGACCGCGAGGCGCGACGCCGCAATGTCGGCGGCGAGATCCTGTGCGAGGTGTGGTGAGATGAGCCGCGTCGGCAAAGCACCAATCGAGCTGCCCTCCGGCGTCGAGGTCACCGTCGATGGCGACGTGGTTTTGGTGAAGGGCCCGAAGGGGGACCTCAGCGAGACTCTCGATCTACGCATCTCGACCTCCGTCGACGACGGCGTGGTCACATTGACCCGCGTCGACGACGAGCGCGAGACGCGTGCTCTCCACGGGCTGAGCCGTGCCCTGGTCAACAACATGGTGATCGGAGTCTCCGAGGGCTATCAGAAGGAGCTCACCGCCGTCGGAGTGGGATATCGCGCCGCCCTGAAGGGAATGACCCTCGAGCTTCAGGTTGGGTTCTCGCATCCGGTTTTGGTCGAGGCTCCCGACGGGATCGAGTTCGAGGTGCCCGAGCCGACCAAGATCTTCGTCAGGGGGATCGACAAGCAGCTGGTCGGGCAGATCGCGGCCAACGTCCGCGCCGCGCGCCCACCAGAGCCATATAAGGGCAAAGGGATCCGCTACGTCGATGAGTACGTGCGCCGCAAGGCAGGAAAGGCAGGAGTCGCCGTATGAGAGGCTCACGAACGGACGCCAGGCGCCATCGCCATTTCCGTGTCAGGAAGAAGGTGCACGGCACCTCGGCCCGTCCGCGTCTCGCGGTGTACCGCAGCAACAGGCATATCTATGCCCAGGTCATCGACGACGATGCCGGTGTAACGATTGCCGCGGCGTCGTCCCGCGAAGGACGGTTTGTCAAGGAAGGCCTCAACGTCGACACCGCCACCGACATCGGCAAGCTGGTCGGAGCAAGGGCCAAGGAAGCAGGGATCGACTCGATCGTGTTTGATCGCGGTGGCTTCGCCTATCACGGGCGAGTCAAGGCGCTCGCCGACGGCGCCCGCCAAGCAGGACTGGAGTTCTGATGACCGATCGAAGAGATCGCCGAGAATCCGAGTTCGACGAGCGGGTCATCGCCATCAACCGCGTCGCCAAGGTGGTCAAGGGTGGGCGACGGTTCTCGTTCACCGCCCTCGTTACCGTCGGCGACGGCAAAGGCCGGGTCGGGATCGGCTACGGGAAGGCCAAGGAAGTGCCCATGGCGATCCAAAAGGGCATGGACATCGCTCGCAAGAGCATGTTCCCGGTTCCCATGGCCGGCCAAACGATCATTCACACCATCATCGGGGATTACGGCGCATCGAGCGTTCTGCTGAAGCCGGCGGCCCCCGGCACCGGTGTCATCGCCGGTGGTGCGGTGCGTCAGATCCTGGAGGCAGCAGGGGTCAAAGATGTCCTTGCCAAGTCGCTCGGTTCTGCCACGCATATCAATGTTGCCAGGGCGACCGTCGTGGCCTTGCAGAGCCAGCAGCGTCCCGACGAGGTGGCCAGGGCCCGTGGAAAGACTCCGGAGGAGCTGTTTCCTCCGGCATTGCTCGCTGCCTACCGGTCGGCCGAACTCATGAAGAGTGAGGGCAAGAGCTGATGGCGGCCAAGACGAAGAACACCGATTCCAAACAACTGAGGATCACACTGGTGAAGAGCACTATCGGGGAGAAGCCGAAGGTGCGGGCAACCGTGGAGAGTCTCGGCTTGCGCAAGATCAGACAGAGCGTGGAGCGGCCGGACACACCCGATGTGCGCGGGATGGTATTCCGTGCCCAGCATCTGCTCGACGTGGAGGAAGTGGGATGAAGCTGCATCACCTTCGACCCCCTGCGGGATCCAGGAAGCGAAAGATTCGTGTTGGCCGGGGTGAGGCAGGGCGGCGCGGTAAGACCGCGGGCCGTGGCACCAAGGGTCTCAAGGCACGGAGCAAGGTTCGCCGCGGCTTCGAGGGTGGCCAGATGCCGCTGCAACGGCGCATGCCAAAGCTTCCTGGATTCACCAACCCGAACCGGGTCGAATACATCGTGCTCAACGTTGGCCGCCTCGCCGAGTTTGACGCCGGCAGCACGGTCACCGTGGAAGAGCTTCGCGCCAGAGGGCTCGTCAAGCACCGCGGCCTGGTCAAAGTGCTCGGCGAGGGAGATGTCGATCGCGCGCTCAACGTGCAGGCGCATGCCTTCTCGTTGGGGGCCGTAGAGAAGATTCAGGCAGCTGGGGGCAGTGTCGAGGTCATTGAGTCTTGAGTCTTGAGTCCAGAGTCAAGAGCCAAAGGGGCTCGCAGGTGTCGAGCACCTTCCGGTCGTCTCACACACCTCGGACCTTGGGTAACGTTCACCGGATACGCCCATGACTGCCATGCTCACCGCAACCAGGAATGCGTTCCGGATCACCGATCTCCGGAACAAGATCTTCTTCACCCTCGCCATCTTCGCCTTGTACCGGTTTGGCGCGGCCGTGCCGGTCCCGGGGGTCGACATTGCCGCGGTCACCGACTTCGCCGAGCAGGCTGCCAACTCCGGGTTCATCGGGGTGCTCAACCTGTTCTCGGGTGGGGCGCTCACCCGCCTCTCGGTATTCGCTCTCGGCATCATGCCGTACATCACGGCGTCGATCATCCTCCAGCTACTCGCCGTCGTGATTCCCCGCCTGCAGGCGCTCCAGGAGGAGGGGGAGACCGGGCGAAAGGTCATCACGCAGTGGACGCGGTATCTCACGGTCATCCTCGCCCTGCTCCAGGCAACCGGCTTCAGCTTCCTGTTCCACTCCGGCCAGCTGACCGGTGGCATCGATCTCATCCCCAACTACACCGTCAGCAACGTCGTAACCATCGTCATCACCATGACCGCCGGCACGGCGCTGCTGATGTGGTTCGGCGAGCTGATCACCCAGCGCGGCATCGGCAACGGCATGTCACTGCTGATCTTCATTTCGATCGTCTCCCAGATCCCGTCACAACTCGGGATCCTCTACGCCAGCTCACCGACTGGCGTGTTCATCCTGATCGTCACCACAATGGTCCTGTTGACCATTGGGATCCTGTTCATCGAGCAAGGTCAACGCAGGATCCCCGTGCAGTTCTCGAAGCGCGTCCGAGGCCGCAAGGTGCTCGGTGGCAACACCACGTACATCCCGATGAAGGTGAACATGGCCGGCGTCATCCCCGTGATCTTCGCCACCTCGATCATGTACTTCCCCGCACTGCTCGCCTCGGTGCTTCCACCAAACAGCTGGGGCAACGCCATCAGGGATTGGATCAATAACAACCTGCTCACCTCAACCGGTGGAGGGTTCTCCCCGAGTCTTTGGTACATCGCGCTGCTGGCGCTGCTCGTTGTCTTCTTCACTTATTTCTACACCGCTATCCAGTTTGACCCGCAGAAACAGGCCGAGATGATCCAGCGCCAGGGCGGGTACATCCCAGGTATCCGACCGGGTCGGGCGACCGAGGAGTACCTGGCCTACGTGCTCAGCCGCATCACCTTCCCCGGCGCTACGTACCTGGCATTCGTGACCGTGCTTCCGTCGATCCTCGGCTGGATCTGGGGTGTCCCCGTCGGGTTGTCCGGTGTCTCGATCATCATCGTGGCAGGCGTCGCGCTCGAGACGATGAAGCAGGTCGAGTCACAGCTGATGATGCGGAACTACGAGGGGTTCCTGAGTTGAGTTGCCAGCTACCAGTTGCCAGCTACCAGCTGGAAGCTCGGTGATGGCCAGAAGAATCCTCTTCCTCGGGCCCCCCGGAGCCGGCAAGGGGACGCAGGCCGCGATGCTCGCTTCCGCCCTTGGTATCCCGCATATCTCCTCTGGTGCCATGCTCCGCGAGGCCGTTGCCGACGGTACCGAGCTCGGCAAGAAGGCCGAGTCGATCATGGCAGCAGGCGATCTCGTCCCCGATGATCTGGTGGTGGCGATGATCGAAGAGCGGCTTGCCAAGGACGATGCCGGGGCCGGCTATATCCTCGACGGGTTTCCCCGCAACGTAGTCCAGGCTAAGGCACTGCAGGCGGCGCTCGGCGATGACGCCATCGATGCGATGCTGCTCTTCGATGTTGGTGAGGACGAGCTTGTGGACCGGCTGCTGGGTCGGGCAGAGGAGGGCCGCGCCGACGACGCTGAGGAGACGATCCGACGGCGCTTCGATGTGTATCGCGGGGAAACCGAGCCGTTGATCGAGGCCTACGCCGACCGGGTAATCGCGGTCGACGGTACCGGTTCCGTCGACGAGGTATTCGATCGGGTGCAAGGAGCGCTGGGGTGATGGTCGGTGGCAAGGTGCTGACCAAGAAGACGCCGGAGGATTTCGCCAAGATGGAGGTCGCCGGCCGCTGTGTCGCCGCGGTCCACGAGGCGGTCCGTGCGGTGATACGACCTGGGGTGACAACCAGCCACCTCGATGCCGTTGCTGCCGAGGTCACGAGGAAGCACGGTTGCCGTCCCTCGTTTCTGGGCTACCACGGGTTTCCTGCCACCATTTGCACCTCGCCGAACTCGGCGATCGTCCACGGCATCCCTAACGACTACACGCTACGAGATGGTGACCTGATCTCGATCGACGCCGGAGCGATCTACGAGGGTTGGCACGGCGATGCCGCCTTCACGATGGCGGTCGGGGACGTCCCGAAGGAAGTGCAAAGGCTCCTCGACGCCACCGAGGAGGCGCTGTGGAATGGGCTGCGCCAGGCGAAGGTCGGCAAGCGTCTCGGCGACATCGGCGATGCTATCCAATCCACGGCCGAGCCGTATGGGTTCGGGGTGGTGCGAGAGTATGTAGGGCACGGGATCGGGCGCCAGATGCACGAGGCGCCGAATGTTCCAAACTATGGGACACCGGGGCGGGGTCTCAAGGTCAAGACCGGCATGGCGCTGGCGATCGAGCCCATGTTCAATCTGGGAGGCTCGGATACCGCCGTGCTCGAAGACGAGTGGACGGTGGTCACCGCAGACGGATCACTGTCGGCGCACTTCGAGCACACCGTGCTCATAACCGAGGACGGGTCGGTCGTATCGACCCTGCCCGAGCCGCTGGCCCTGGATCAGTAGCGCGGTAGCGCTCGCTTCGCTCGCTTGAGTAGCGCAGGCAGAGTCTGAGCTACTTCGCTACTGAGCTACTTCGCTACTGATTAGAGTCTCCGGATCGACCAGGGGGTTCTATGAGACGCTTCGTTTTGATCTTTGGCTTTGCGCTGCTGGCGGCCGCGTGCGGAGGTGAGCAAATCTCCGAGCAACTCGCCGAACAGGCGATCGGTGGCAACGCCGATGTCCAGATCTCTGGTGACGGCGACGATGTGACGATCAACATCGAGTCCGACGAGGGTTCGATCTCGATAGGCTCGGGTGCAGAGCTCCCGGACTCTCTCGCGGTTCCCGTCCCCGACGGTGGCGATGTCTTGTCGTCGTTTTCCGACACCAACTCTGCTGGTGCCAGCATCATGTACCCAGGGGATCGCTACGACGAGATCGTCACCTTCTATGAGTCCTGGACCGCAGGAACCGGGGGCGATTGGCAGAACTCGACATCGACCTTCGAGTTGGACGGTCAGACTCAGCGCACCAGCCAGTGGAACAACGAAGGGAACCAGTATTTCATCCTTGTCGCCGACTGCATCGACATCGGGACCGGGGAGCACACCTCGACCTGTGTGACGATCAATGAGAACCTCTAGGAGGGTGCTGAGCAATCCTCCGGCGGGCCGTCGCAACCCGGAGAAACCGAGTCACCGCAACACTCGAGCGAGCGGCGGCCCGTAGCACTCGTCATTGTTCAGCACCCTCCCAAGCGGCGCGGCTCAGCCCTGGTAGAGCGGTGCCACGACCTCCCAGCGCTCGTCCCAGGTGGGGACGGCGGCGCCGCTGATACGGGCATCAAACCGATCCAGGAAGGCGTGCCAGCCCGGTGTGTATCCGATGGCCGTCTGGGTGGGCACCCGCTTGTGGACCAGCCTATGTCTCAGTGCCAGCGCGGGTAATTGCCGTTATCGCCTCAAACTAGATACACTCCCGGCAGCGACCCGGCAACGGGTTCGCTTTCTCATGCAAGAACGACGTCGGTGATATCGACGCCCGGGCACGGCTCGGCCGTCGGTGTAGACGGTCGACTCCCTGCGGGACCACGGTTCCGTCACGGTGGCCACCGCGGCGTCATGCCAACCGAGGCAGGAATCGAATGAAAGTCTCAGCCTCCACGAAGAAGATGTGCGACAAGTGCCGGATCATCCGGCGCCACGGGCGCGTGCGGGTGATTTGCGAGAACCCGCGGCACAAGCAGCGACAGGGGTAGTGAATGGCACGAATCTCGGGAGTTGATCTCCCAAGAGACAAGCGGGTCGAGATCGGCCTGACCTATATACACGGGATCGGGCGATCGCGGTCCAAGCAGATGCTGGACGCTACCGAGATCCCGTACGACACAAAGGTCCGCGATCTCACCGATGTCGAGGTCGTGTCAATCAGAACCTTCATCGAAGGGAACTACCGCGTCGAGGGCGATCTGCGCCGCGAGACGTCGCAGAACATCAAGCGCAAGATCGAGATCGGGAGCTACCAGGGGCTTCGCCATCGGCGCGGCCTACCGGTGCGCGGCCAGCGAACGCACACCAACGCCAGAACCCGCAAGGGTCGTCGTCCCCCCGTTGCCGGAAAGAAGAGGGTCACCAAGTAATGACAACCCCGCCAGATACGACGCCGGAGGTCGAGGAGGCCCCAGCCGAGGTGGTGCCCGACGCAGAGCCACCCGCGGATCCCTCGCCGGAGGCCACCCTCGACGCCGAAGCGCTCGAGGCCGCGCCCGTCACGCGAAAGCGACGCGGCAAGCGGCAGCTCGCCCACGCTCAGGCGCACATCAAGGCGACCTTCAACAACACCATCATCACCATCACCGATCTCAAGGGTGAGGTGCTGGCATGGACCTCGGGAGGTTCGGTGGGGTTCAAGGGGTCGAGGAAGTCGACTCCATATGCCGCCCAGGTCGCAGCCGAACAGGCGGCGCGGAAGGCCGGCGAGATGGGGATCCGCAAGATCGATGTCATCGTGCGCGGTTCTGGTTCCGGCAGAGAGACCGCCGTCCGGACCCTGCAGAACATGGGCCTCGAGGTGGCGAGCATCAAAGACGTGACCCCTGTGCCGCATAACGGATGCCGCCCCAAGAAGCGGAAGGGCCGTTAGATGGCGCGATACACCGGACCCCGAACCAAGGTCAGCCGCCGCGCCCGGCAGCTGCTCGACGAAAACAAGGCGAAGTACTTCGACCGTCGTCCCTACCCACCAGGGGAGCACGGCCGCAGGCGCATCCGCGAATCGCAGTACCTGATCCAGCTTCGCGAGAAGCAGAAGCTGCGGTTCATGTACGGGGTGCTGGAGAAGCAGTTCCGCCGCTACTACAAGGAGGCGAACCGCCAGTCCGGGATCACCGGTACCAACCTGCTCGTCATCCTCGAGACCAGGCTCGACAACGTGGTCTATCGCTCCGGGCTGGCCAGGACGCGGCCACAGGCCCGTCAGCTGGTCAACCACGGGCACTTCCTGGTCAACGGCAAGAAGGTCGACATCCCGTCGTATCAGGTTCGCCCAGGCGAAGTTGTCTCCGTCAAGGAGCGAAGCCATGAGATCCTTCCCATCCAACACTCCGTCGACACCCTCGACCGGAACATCCCCGAATGGATGACCGTCGAGAGCGACACCAGAAAGATCATGATCGAAGATCTGCCGAGCAGAGAGCAGATCGACACCGAAATCCAGGAACAGCTCATCGTCGAGCTGTACTCGAAGTAAAGGAAATCACTCCGTGCTGATCACGCAGCGACCCAATGTCGAAGAAGAGCCCATCAACGACATCCGTTCGCGGTTCATCGTCGAGCCCCTGGAGCCGGGTTTCGGCTACACGCTGGGCAACACGCTGCGCCGGACCCTCCTGGCTCGCATCCCCGGCGCCGCCATCACCTCGGTGCGAATCGAGGGCATCGACCATGAGTTCGCCACCATGGAAGGGGTAGTCGAGGACGTTGTTGACTTCATCCTCAACCTCAAACAAGTCGTGCTTCGTATCGAGGAAGACGAGCCGCAGACCATCTACCTGTCGGCGAAGGGCAAGGGCGACGTCACTGCCGGCGACCTCAAGGTTCCATCGGGAGTCGAGGTGGTGAATCTGGACATGCACCTGGCAACGCTGAGTTCCTCCGGAAAGATCGAAGCCGAGATGACTGCCAGCCGCGGCGTCGGCTATCGCAGCTCCGATCGCAACAAGAGCGGAGATGTCATCGGTGCCATCCCGATCGACTCGATGTTCTCTCCTGTGCGCAAGGTCGCCTACCAGGTCGATAGCACCCAGGTCGGTCAAATGACCGACTTCGACAAGCTGGTCCTCGACGTCGAGACCGATGGTTCGGTGACCCCGAACGAGGCAATGTCGTCTGCCGGCGGGACGTTGCGCAACCTGTTCGAGTTGCTGGCCGACCTCGACGACTACGACGCCCTCGATCTCGACGAGATCGTGCAGACAGAGGCCTCCGGCCAGGAGCATCTCGACCTGCCAATCGAAGCGCTCGACCTGTCCGAGCGGCCCCGCAACTGCCTGCGCCGCGCACAGATCCAAACCGTCGGCGAGCTGGTTGAGAAGAGCGAGGAAGACCTCCTCAACATCACCAACTTCGGTCAGAAGTCGCTCGAGGAAGTGGTAGCCAAGCTCGACGAGCTCGGATTCTCACTGAAGTCGCACGCCGACGCCGAGCCGGAATCGGTTGTCTGATGCCCCGACCGAAGAGAGGCCCGCGTCTCGGAGGGAGCCCTTCCCATCAGCGGAAGATCCTGGCCAACCTCACGGCCCAGCTCATCGCCAATGAGCGGGTAACGACCACTCACGCCAAGGCGCGACAGGTGCGTCCCTACGCCGAGAAGATCATCACCAAGAGCCGCCGCGGCGACCTGCACGCCAGGCGTCAGGTCCTGGCCAAGATCGGCGACAACGACGCGGTGACCAAGCTGTTCGACGACATTGGCCCTCGCTATGCGGATCGACCTGGCGGGTATACGAGGATCACAAGGATCGGTCAGCGTCGCGGCGACGGCGCCGAGATGGCGATCATCGAGTTGGTGTAGACGGGCTAGTCGGCTGCCGGGGGGTGGCATATGGGAGCCGTGTTCCAGCGGTTCATTGAGGCGATCCGGTTCGACCGGGAAGCGTTCGTATGGATGGAATTCAACGATCGGGCGACCGGAGACGCGCTGATCCTGGTTCTCATCACCCAGGTGTTGTTCCTGATTGCCGGCGGAACCCCGCTGCTCGGCTTCGTCACCGGCCTCACCGGCGTGATCGCCGCCTTTGTCAGCACCGCCATCTTCTGGCTGGTGTACAGCGCCATCGTGTTTGCGGTCGTCAAGTATCTGTTCCGCGGTGACGGGATCTACGCCTTCTACCTTCGTGTGGCGGGCTTTGCCTTCCCCACCCTGCTGCTGTTGTTGTTCACCACCCGTTTCATTTCCTACGACCCGTTGGCTGCGGTGCTCGGCTCGGTGTGGTTCCTCGCCGTTGTCGCCTACGGCACGCACTACATCGCCGATCTGCCGCTGGGCAAGGCGGCCTTGGCGTCATTCTCCGGATACGTCGGCTGGGTCATCATCTCGGCGATCCGCAGCGGCTTCAGCCTGTTCTAACCATGCCGACGTATCGCCTGGACATGGCGTATGACGGCACCGATTTCCATGGTTACGGCATCCAGCCCGGGGTGCGGACCGTGCAGGGCCAACTGGAGAAGGCGCTGGCTCGCCAGATCGGTGACGTGGTCACGGTGGTCGCCGGGCGAACCGACCGCGGAGTTCATGCCAGCGGCCAGGTGGTGTGCTTCTCGCATCCAGAGGACATCGACGCCGATCGTGTCGTGCGCAGCCTCAACCGCCAGCTCGGCGATGAGATCGCGGTGTTCGATCTGCGCATGGTCGATGACGACTTCCACGCTCGCTTCTCCGCAACCGCACGGGCGTATCGATACCATATCCTGAACCGGCCCGTTCATGACCCGATGCGGTCGCGGACGAGCTGGCACGTCCCGGATCCCCTCGACGTCGAGGCAATGGATGGCGCGGCTGCGATCCTGGTGGGTAGCCACGACTTCGCCTCGTTCTGCCGGAGGGTGAGCGGGAAGTCGACCGTGCGGCAGGTGTTGTGGGCCGGCTGGCGGCGTGTGGATGACGTCATCGAGTTGTCGATTGGAGCCAACTCGTTCTGCCATCAGATGGTGCGATCGATCGTCATGGTGTCAGTGGACGTCGGGCGCGGGCGCCTGGACATGTCACAGGCCAAGGCGATCCTGATCGCCGAGGACCGCACCCAGGGCCGCGGCGTCGCCCCTCCCCGGGGGCTGAGCCTGGTCGGCGTTGGCTATTCCGGGGAGCCAATCGAACCACCGGAATGGATCACCGTAACCCCCTGACTCTCGAGGGCGGAAACGATCTCCTTGAAGTGGTCGCTCGACCGGGTTTCGAGAGTGATGGAGATCTCGACCCATCCAGGTGGCCGTCCCGATCCCTCACGATGGTGATCGACCGAAAGCACGTTTCCTCGCCGGCTCGCAATCGTGGTGAGGGCACCCGCCAGGTTTCCCGGCTCGTCGACGACGACGATGCTGAGGGAGGCGTATCGACCCTCGGACTCGAGACCGTGGCGCACCACGTCGTCGATGACCAGCAGATCGACGTTGCCGCCGGACAGCACCGCGACGACCTTGCCGGGTCCTGGATCGATCGATCCGCTAAGCAGCGCCGCAACCGACACCGCACCGGCGGGCTCCACGAGCAGCTTGCCCCGTTCGAGCAGAAGTGCCACCGCCTTGGTGGTGTCGGCGTCGCCGACCGAGACCAGGTCGTCCACGTAGGTCTCGATCAGCTCGAAGCACAGATTGGAGGGCCGCGAGCAGGCGATCCCGTCGGCGACGGTATGGCCGGGGTGGATTTCAGCGGGGATGCCGGTGCGGCGGGCCTCGATGTAGGTGGGGACGGCCTCGGATTGCACGCCCACGATGCGGATACCGGGGTTCATGTGCTTGAGGGCGAGCGCCGATCCCCCGATGAGGCCGCCGCCGCCAACCGGGATGAGCACCGTGGCGGCATCGGGGAGCTGCTCGCCGACCTCGACCCCAAAGGTGCCCTGACCGGCAACGACGTCGGGATCGTCGTAGGGGTGGATGAGGGTGGCCCCGGTCTCTTCGCTGAACGCAGTGGCAAGGTCGACCGCCTCGGCGAGGTTATCTCCCTCCAGCCTCACCTCTGCCCCGTAGGCCCGGGTGGCGGCGATCTTCGGGATTGCGGCCGACTCCGGCATGAACACCGTGGAATCGAGCCCGAGCTCGGTTGCGGCAAGGGCGACCCCCTGGGCGTGGTTTCCTGCAGAGGCGGCAACAACGCCGTTCGGCGCCAGTCCCTCGGGGATGAGGGAGATGGCATTCATTGCCCCTCTGATCTTGAACGAGCCGGTGCGCTGCAGGTTCTCGGCCTTGAGCCAGACATCGGCGCCGGCAAGCTTGGAGAACGAATTGGACGGGATGAGCGGGGTCTCGACTACTACCCCCTTGCCGCGGTCCCGGGCGGCGAGAATGTCTTCGTAGGTAACCGAAGCGGACATTGGAGAATCGTAAGACCACCGCTGGCCTTAGCGCCTGGGACCCGATAGCATTCGGGGCCGCTCCCTATCTCCGGGGGTGCCTTCTCGAGGTTCCGATGAAAGCCAAGCTGCAAAAAACCTGGACGCCGACACCCGACGACATCGATCGCACGTGGTACGTCGCCGATGCCGAGGGAATGCCGCTGGGCCGTCTCGCCTCCGAGGTTGCCCAGTTGCTTCGCGGCAAGCACAAGCCGACGTTTGCTCCCCATTTCGACATGGGTGACTATGTCATCGTGATCAACGCCGAGAAGGTGGTCGTGACCGGAACCAAGGAGACCAGCAAGGTCTATTACCGGCACTCCGGTTTCCCGGGGGGAATCAAGTCGGAGACCGTCGAGACCATGCGCGAGCGTCATCCCGAGCGGCTCATACAGAAGGCAGTGAGGGGCATGCTGCCAAAGAACAAGCTGGGACGGGCCACGCTTGGCAAGCTCAGGGTGTACGCCGGGCCCAAGCATCCGCACCAGGCGCAAGACCCGCAGCCGTTTGCGCTCACCCAGCGAAGGAGCGAAGACTGATGGCCGATCATCTAGTCCAGGCCACTGGGCGCAGGAAAACCGCCGTGGCCAGAGTGCGTCTTGTCGACGGCACCGGCGCGTACGCCATCAACGGCAGGAGCCTCGAAGATTTCTTTCCACAGGCCTACCGGATTCGTGTGCAAGAGCCGTTCGAGGTCGCCGATCTCGCCGGCCGATACGACGTTCTGGCAACGGTCTCCGGTGGCGGGCTGACCGGTCAAAGCGATGCGCTCCGGCTCGGGATTGCCAGGGGGCTCATCGCGCTCGATCCCGAGCTGAGGCCCACCCTCAAGAAGGCGGGCATGCTGCGCCGTGACGATCGCAAGGTCGAGCGCAAGAAATACGGCCTTCGCAAGGCGAGGCGTGCGCCGCAGTTCACCAAGCGGTGATCTCCTCCGGCGATCGTCGGAGGGTTCACGATGACCGAGGTTGAGCGCCGTCTGTTTGGCACCGACGGTGTCCGCGGTGTCGCCAACGATGACATCACCGCCGAATTGGCATTCGACCTTGCCCGCGCCGCCGGCACCGGAAGCGAGGGCTCCGTCGCGATCGGCCGCGATACCAGGCGCTCCAGCCCCATGCTGGCCTCGGCGATGGCAGCAGGCTTCAACTCGGTGGGGATGGATGTCCTCGATCTGGCCGTGATCCCGGTCGGCGGTGTCTCCCGGCTGGTGCGGGACAAGAGGGCGGCATTTGGCGTGATGATCAGCGCCTCGCATAACCCGGCGGAGGACAATGGGATCAAGTTCTTCGATCCGGATGGGACCAAGCTCTCCGACGACGACGAAGTCGCCATCGAGGCGCGCTTCTTCGAAGGCGGTCCCTGGCCGCAGCAGTCCGGTGCCGGAGTGGGGAGCCAGGTGAGGATGCCGGATCGGATCGGCCGTTACATCGATCTCATCTCCGAGCCCGTTGAGTTGGCGATGGGCGGCCTCGATTTCGTTGTCGACGCCGCAAACGGTGCCGCGTTTCGTGCTGCTCCAGAGCTCTTTGCCAGGCTCGACGCCTCGGCTCGGTTCATCAACACCGAGCCCGATGGGATGAACATCAACAGGGAGTGCGGGGCGATGCATCCCGAGAACCTCGCTGCGGTTGCCGCAGGGGCTGTGGGACTTGCCTTCGACGGCGATGCCGACCGCCTGATTGCGGTGGACGAGGATGGCGAGATCGTGGACGGTGACGTGCTCATGGCCATCTTTGCCAAATGGATGCACGATCGCGATGAGCTCATGAACAACACGGTGGTGGTGACAGTCATGACCAACCTCGGGTTTCGCATTGCCATGGAAGCGCTCGGTATCACCGTGATCGAGACCAGGGTTGGTGACCGCTACGTGCTCGAGGCCATGCAGGTCTCCGGGGCCGTGGTCGGGGGCGAGCAATCCGGGCACATCATTCTCGAGGACCGGGCAACCGGTGACGGGCTGCGCACGGCGGTCCGGCTCATGGAGGTCATGGCTTCGACCGGCAAGCAGCTACGCGAGCTGCGCACCGTGATGACCCAGTACCCGCAGGTTCTCACCAACGTCCGCGTTACCAGCAAGGCTTTTGAGAACAGCGATGCGATTACCGACGCCATTCGTGCCGGTGACCTCGACCTGGCGGGCCGCGGGCGAATCTTGGTTCGCCCCTCCGGCACCGAGCCGTTGATCCGGGTGATGGTTGAGGCCCCAACTGCGCAAGAGGCGAGCGACGTCGCCGGCGCGGTGGCCGAAGTCGTCGAATCCGAGCTGGGTTGGGTAGCTAAGTAGATCAGTAGCGAAGGCCGAACCTCCTACTCCGCTACTTCGCTACTTCGGTAGTGAGCTACTCTTTCCGATACAACAGAAAGACCGACCGGAGAACTCTCCAAGCGCCTGCCCTCGCAGCAGCGAGGTGACGAGGGAGAGGGAGTATCGATCAGTCGGCGGGTGCCCTCTCGGCCGCTCACGGTCGTCACGGGGAGAGCAAAGTCCGGGAGCGATCCCGGAGACAACACCTCCCCGATGTGAGGCGGGTCTAACCGTTCCCGCAGCGCCCTCCGGTCGCATACCCGAAGGAGGACGCGCGCGTGTGCGGAATCATGGGCTATGTCGGCTCTGCCGACGCCACCCCAATCATCATGGACGGGCTGCGGCGCCTCGAGTACCGCGGCTACGACTCGGCCGGCGTCGCCGTCAACGATGCGGGAATCAACGTCAGAAAGGCCGAGGGCAAGATCGACCAGTTGGAAGCGCTGCTCGACGCCGAACCGCTCTCAGGGACGATCGGCATGGGCCACACCCGCTGGGCGACCCACGGCCAGCCAAGCGACGTCAATGCACATCCCCACACCGATCCCAGCGGGGACTTCGTCGTTGTGCACAACGGCATCATCGAGAACTTCCAAACGCTGCGCGAGGAGCTCGAGGCCAACGGAGCCGAATTGACCTCCGAGACCGACACCGAGCTTCTGGCCCACCTGGTCGCCGAGGAGTACGACGGCAACCTCGCCGCAGCAGTTCGGGCGGCGGTGGAGCGAGCCGAGGGGGCGTATGCCCTGGTGGTGATGAGCGAACGTGAGCCGCGCACGATCGTGGCGGTGCGAAAGATCAGTCCGCTGGTGGTCGGTCTCGGAGAAGGCGAGAACTTCCTGGCCTCCGATATTCCTGCGCTCCTCCATTACACCAGAGATTTCCTCATCATCGAGGACGACGAGTTGGTGGTCATCAACGACGACGGGGTGACGCTCGAGACGATCGATGGAGCTCCGATCGATCGCGAGGTGATCCACATCGACTGGGACGCCGAGCGCGCCGAGAAGGGCGGCTACGAGCACTTCATGCACAAGGAGATTCACGAGCAGCCGGCGGTGATCACCGAGACGCTCGCCGGGCGGCTCGATGAGGACGGCACGGTGTGGCTCGAAGACGTCAAGTTCGGCGACGACTTCGCCGCCGACATCGATCGGGTGTGGATCACTGCTTGTGGCACGGCATATCACGCAGGGCTCGTCGGCCAGGAGTTGTTCCAGCGGCTGCTGCGGCTGCCGACCATGGTGGAGTACGCCCACGAGATGCGGTACGCCGATCCGTTGGTGCAGCCCGGGGATCTCACCGTCGCAATTTCCCAATCGGGTGAGACCGCAGACACCCTGGCCGCGGCTCGGCTGGCGGGCGAGCGTGGTACCCGGATGCTGGCGCTCACCAACGTGGTCGGCTCCACGCTGAGTCGTTTCGCCGACGACATCCTGTACGTGAGGGCGGGTCCGGAGATCTCGGTGGCATCCACCAAGGCGTACCTGGCGATGCTGATCGGCCAGTACCTACTGGCGTTGAGGCTGGGATCGGCGCGGGGAACCATCGAGCCCGAGCGCGCCGCCGAGATCGCCGGCGGGCTCAAGCGGCTACCCGGGCAGGTCGAGACCATCCTCGCCAATGAGGCCCAGGTCGCCGCGGCTGCGGAGCGGTTGGTTGATGCCGACGACATCTACTTCATCGGGCGTGGCCTGGACTATGCGATTGCCATGGAGGGCTCGCTGAAGCTCAAGGAGATCTCGTATCTGCATTCCGAGGCGATGCCGGCGGGGGAGTTGAAGCACGGCACTCTGGCGCTGGTCACCGAGGGGGTTCCCATCGTCGTGGTGTTGACGCAGCGGGCGGTGTATGACAAGACGATCTCTGCGGTTCAGGAGGTCAAGGCACGGGGCGGCGAGGTGATCGCCGTCGCCTATGACAGCGATACCGAGATCGAGAAACACGCCGACGTCGTGTTGCGGATCCCGGAGACCGATGACCTGCTTGCCCCGGTGAGTGCGGTGGTTCCGCTGCAGCTGCTCGCCTACCACGTAGCCAAGCTGAGGGGGCTCGAGATCGATCAGCCACGTAACCTCGCTAAATCGGTGACCGTGGAGTAGATATGCAAATAGTCGGGCTCGGCGTCGATCTCGCCGAAGTGAGCCGGGTG
>Ga0255058_10000746_pt1 | contig 18642 bp, 19 predicted proteins | sample Cases_109_9_MG_FD_188637 | JGI IMG/M metagenome (GOLD analysis project Ga0255058, IMG submission 188637) | Seawater microbial communities from Amundsen Gulf, Northwest Territories, Canada - Cases_109_9 | ecosystem: Environmental > Aquatic > Marine > Gulf | place: Canada: Northwest Territories... | reverse complement strand
CATCGCTGCGAGAACACTCGGGTCGGCGGGCATGCGCTCAATCTATACCGAGTACGGTGCCCGCGAATGCGAGCGGTGATCCAACGAGTCAGCGAGGCAGGCGTTTCCGTCGATGGCGAGACCACCGGCTCCATCGGGATCGGCCTTGTCGTCCTGGCGGGGGTGGCCGCCGGCGATACCGAGACCGACGCCGAGGTGCTTGCCAGGAAGATCGCCGGTCTCCGCATTTTTCCCGACGATGAGCACAAGATGAACCGGAGCATCGTGGATGCCGGAGGTGCGGTGCTGCTGGTCAGCCAGTTCACCCTGCTTGCCGACGTGCGCAAGGGGCGACGGCCGGCCTTCACCGCGGCCGCACCGCCCGACCAGGCGGCTCGCCTGCTCGGTGTGCTGGCGGCGGAGATCGAGGCCGAGGGCGTCGCCGTCCAGCATGGGAGGTTCGGGGCGATGATGGAGCTCGCCCTCGTCAACGATGGCCCCGTCACCATCGTGATCGACGTCGAAGACGGCAAGGTGCTCTAGCCGTCCGCTACATACTCCTGACCCGCCGTGCAGAAGGCGAGGAAGTCGCAGCGGTGGCAATCCTCGGAGGGGGATGGCTCGAAGTCCTCGGTGACGATGGTGTCGACGAGAGACTCGACCCGCTCCCGGGCCCTCGCCAGCCAGGCCTCGTCGACCCGGTAGGAGCGCTCGGCGTACTCGTCGCCTCCGAAGAAGGCAAAGGTCACCGCCAGTTGCTCCGGGATCTCGGTTGCTATCGCTCCGTCGACGGCGGCGAGGGCATAGGCCTCGAGTTGCACGTCGAGAGCCTCATCGTCGGAGAGCCGACCCGACTTGTAGTCGACGATCTCCCAGGTGCCGGGATCCGGCTCGTACACAGCGTCGATCCTTCCCCTGATCCGCACCCCGCCGATGCGAAGATCCACCGGGATCTCGGTGAATCGCGGCTTGTGCCCGGCCAGCCGCGAACCGAGAAAGACGGCGAAGGGGTCTCCGGTGGGGCCCTTCCCTGCCGGTTGTGCGGTCAGGTCGTAGAGGTCAACGTCGAGGTCGGTGAGCGGGACCTTGCCGAGGTTGTGCAGTTCGACGTTGCGGTGGAAGTCCACACCCCGGCGCCGCGCCGCAGAAGGCCGGATCGGCAGACGCTCGATGACCCCCCATTTGAACCGGAGCGGACAGCGGGCGAGTGTGACCAGGCCGGTCACCGACGTGGCGGGCACAGGATCGGGGATTGGGGTTGGAGGCTCCGGGAGTGAGCTCAGCTCGAGGCGGAGCTGTTCGGCCTGGTCGGCGGCGGGCTCAGCGAGGTCGCCGTAGCCGGCCAGCCAGTCGGGGTCGCTCGCCGCGGCACGAAGTGCCGCCGGCCAGCCACCATCACCGAACAAGGGGTCGGGCCCGGGCGATCCGCGGTCGTCAACCGCCGGAGCGGGGGCCTCACCGGGCTCGGAAACAACGGTCTCTGCGGTGGCGAGCTCCCGTGCCATCTCCCACAGCTCGGAGGGCTCTCGCGGGTTCTTGCCGTCGCTCCAGAACGAGCCGGTCACGACCAGCTGGTGACGGGCCCGGGTCGCAGCCACGTAGCCGATGCGCCACTCGCTCGCCTCGTGATGCGTCCTGAGGATTGCGATGCGCTCGCTCTTGTTTTTGGCGGTGGAGAGATCCGGGAGGGCGCCGGCATCGATCCTGAGCGCGTAGGGCACCCACTTGGCGTAGTCGACCGGGTTGTCGTAGCCCGCAGAGGTGGATGGAAAGGTGCCCTTGGTCACCGCGGGAACAACCACCAGGTCCCACTCCAGGCCTTTGGCCCGGTGTACGGTCAGCAGAGAGACCGCCTCCTCCGAGGAGATGCCGGCCGTATCCAGCTCGTCGACGGTCCCGTCCTCGCGCAGGAGTTCCAGGTATCCGAGGAAGGCACCCAGCGACGGCCGGCCCTCCAGCGGGCTCCACGACTCGGTCAGGTCGAGGAACCGGTACAGGTTGAGCCTGGCGCTGAGCGCGGCGTGGTCCTCCATGGCGTCGATCTCGGTCCACGCCTCCAAACGACTCAGGATCTGGCGCGATAACTCGACCAGGGACACACCCTGGGCGGTCACCAGCAGCTCGTTGTAGATGGCCTTGAACCGCCCCAATCGCTGCCGGGCGGCATCGGGAACATCTTCGACCTCGTCGAGGCGGTCGATGGCCTCGATGAGGGCCAGGCGCGGTGCAGCGTCGCGGTCCTTGCGGGTCCGATTCGCCTTGACCCATCGTGCCAGCGGTGCCAGGTCTCCAAGCCCCAGCCGGTACTTGCCACCAACCAGGATGCGGGCGAGTGCCGCCGAGTCCTCTGGATCATGCAGGATGCGGAGCCAGGCATGAATCTCTGCAACCTCCGGCACGTCGAGCAACCCGCCGAGTGAGACCACCTGGACCGGCACCCCCGCGTCGAGCAGTGCGTCGCGCACGGGACCGATGTGCTTGTTCTTCCTGAACAGCACGGCGATCTGGCTCCAGGGCGTCCCCGCCTCTCCGGCCAGCAGCACCCGGTTGGCGATCCAGTTGGCCTCGTCGGCCTCGGTGCGGAGCCACGCCGCTTCGATGGCTCCGGCTCCGGCCCCGTCGACCGGGATCAGCCGGTCGAAGCCGCCTTCGCCGTGGATCTCGGTTCGGATCCGGTTGGCCAGGTCCAGGATGACGCGATCCGACCTGCGGTTCCTGGTGAGGGGGAGCGTTGTCGCGGCAGTGCCGTCCTTGGTGGTGAAGTGGGTGGGAAAGCCCTCGAAGTTCTGCAACGAGGCGCCGCGCCACTCATAGATCGTCTGATCGGCGTCCCCCACCGCGGTCACCGGGAAGCCGTCGCCGAAAATCTGCATCATCAGCAGCCGCTGTGCCGGGTCGGTGTCCTGGTACTCATCGAGCAGCACCGCCTGGTATCGGCTCCTGATCCGCATCGCAAGCTCGGGGTGCTCGGTGACCAGCCGGTTGGCGAGACTCACCAGGTCGGCGTAGTCGACAACGCCGACCCGGCGCTTCGCCGCGGCATAGGCATCGGCGATGGAGGCAAGCTCGAGTCGCTGCTCCCACACCTCGTCCGGTGGCTTGGGTGCGGCGGCGACGAGGTCTTCGGTGCTGATCAGGTTGTCACCGAGCTGCCTGGTCAGTGCCGCCGAGTCGTCGGCCCGGTTCGATGGCGCGGTGAGATCGAGGGCGTGGTAGGTGCCGTGGACCAGCTCCTCTTCGATGAGCTGGCGCTGGAACCCCGGCCCGATGACGTCGGCACCGCGCTCCATGCCGACCAGCGCCCCGAACTCCTGGAGGAGCCCGTAGGCGAAACCGTGGTACGTGGTCACCTCGACCTCGCGGCCCTCGCTTGCCAGGTCGGGGAGCTGTTCCCGCAACCGATCGGCCAGCTCCTCGGCGGCCTTGTTGGTGAAGGTGATGCCGAGCGCCTGTTCTGGCTCGACCCCCTGGTCGATGAGGGCGGCCAGGCGCAGCACGATCGTCGTGGTCTTTCCGGTCCCGGCGCCTGCAGAGACCCGGAGCGGGTCGAGGGGATGGTCGACGATCGCCTGCTGTTCCGGGGTCAAGACCATGCCCGTTTCTGTGCTCATACCGCAAACGCCTCTCTTCCTTCCGGGCGCGCCGGACAGATGGATCGAACCGGGCATTTGGGACAGCGTTCGTTGGGTCGCGGCGGCCAGAGCTCGCCGCCAATCCCATCGGCCACCGCCTCCATGCGCCCCTCCACCTCAGGGAGCTGTTCGATGTCGAACGGGCGAATGGTGGCGCCGCTCTTCAGTCGAGCGAGCGGGAACCACATTTCAGCCTGGTCGGCGTGGCCGGCCTCGGCGAGTGTCGGGTCGTTTCGTGCGGCCAGGACGTAGAAGCCCAGCTGAAGCGAGCCCTCGGCATCGTCGACTCGCGCCGCAGTCTTCGATGTCTTGTAGTCGACGACGGCGAGGCCGCCGTGGCGGGCCTCGATCCGGTCGGCACGCCCCACCCACTCGGTGCCCTCGTGCTCGAGACGGAGCTCGCGTTCGTGTGCGACCGGCATGCCGCTGGATGGCCACGATTCGTAGAGGGTGGACAGACCCTCTCGACCGCGCTTGCGCCATGCCGCGTCCAGGGCGCCGCCACCGAACCGCCCGGTGAAGAGCTGCCGGTCCAGCTCGTCGAGCGCCTCATCCAGGGTGGCGTGTTGATCACCACGGTCGGTCGCCCGTGACTCCACCGCCTCGAGCACATCGTGGATGAGGGAGCCGAAATCGGCGTACACGCTGTCGCTGTCCCCGATGCCGAGCCGCCGTTCCAGCACATAGCGGCGCGGACAGGTCTCGTAGGCGTCTGCCTGGCTGGGAGACAGTCGCATCGTGTCGCCGACGATGCCATCGTCCGGGCCGGGCTCCAGGTACCCGGCGAAGTCGTAGGGATGACGCAACCCGTGTTCGGGCCCCTCGGCCAGGACTGCGGCGGCGCCGAGCCGCCTCGAGGCGGGTGCCGCGGGGTCGACCAACATCCGGCGCAGCGCGCTCTCCGCCTCCCTGGTGGTGATGGGGTGGGATCGACCAGCCGGCCGCCCCGCCGCCTCCTCCACCGTCTCGGTGCCGGCGGCGAGGGCGAGGAATCGGCTCGGCATTCCGGTGCCTTCGTTGTACCCGGAGTCGGTGGCGGTCCAAACCACCCGCTTCGTTGCCCTGGTCATGGCGGTGTAGGCGAGGCGGCGCTCCTCGTCGAGACGGAACCGGAGGTAGCCGGCGGTGTCGGTGGGCAGCGACGACTGCAGATGCCTGGTGTTGAGCAGCGAATCGCGAGTACGCAGATCGGGGAACACTCCTTCGACGGCATCGGCGATGAAGACCACGTCGAACTCGAGGCCCTTCGACTGGTGCAGCGTGGTGAGCGTGACCCGGTCGCCGGTCTCGGCCTGGTAGGCGAGAAGCGGGCTTGCCTCGAACTCGTCGGCCTCGGCAAAGCGCCGGTACTGGTCGAGGGTTGCCTTCGGCTCGCGGTCGTTCCATCTGCTCAGGACCTGGGCCAGCGAGGACCAGGCCGCCCGATGCTCGGAGGCGTCCGGATCGGTGACGATTCGATGGATCTGGGGCAGTGACGACCACAGGTCCCACAGCCCGACCGACGCCGGGCGACCGGTCGCCCATGACGGATCCTCGATGAACCCTGCCAGGACCTCCCCATCGGTTACGAAGCGGCGGAGTGCGGCCGGCCACGACATCTCACCGAAGAGGCGCTGCCGTTCGATCTCGCGAAGCCGGGCGAGGGGAGTGCGGAACAGCGGGCCGAGCAGGATCCTGCGCAGCGCCAGGTCGGCCTCGGTCGGGGTACCGGTTGCCGCGATGACCACGTCGAGGGTGAAGCGCACCGCCGGCTGGTCGATGAGCCGTGCGTCCGGGCGGTCGTGAGGCACACCTCGCCTTTCCAGCGCTCGCGACAGCGGTCCGAGAAAGCGTCGCTTGGAGCGGGTGAACACCCCGATCCGTGCGTACGGTATCTGTTGCTCGAGGTGGAGTCGCTCGATCTCGGAGGCGATCCACTCGGCTTCCTCGACCTGTTGTTCGAACCGGTAGGTCTCGACCGACCCGTCGGTCGCGGTGGCGATGACCTTGCCGGCCGCCCCCGGGAGCTGGTGCGACGTCACCCGCACCGCGGCGTCGAGAATGGACTGGGGGACGCGGTGTGATGTGGTCAGGACGATACGGGCGGCCGGCTTGCCGGCGCCGTCGCGGAATTGGTCGGGAAATCGGGCAACGTTCTCGAGCTCGGCGCCGCGGAAGCTGTAGATCGACTGGTACGGGTCGGCGGCCGCGGTGATGTTGTGGTGGCGGCGGGTCAGCCGCTCCAGCAGAACGGCCTGGGCATGGGTGGTGTCCTGGTATTCGTCGACGAGCACGTACCGGTACTGACGGTCGAGCTCGTCGATCACGGCTTCGTCCTCGAGTAGTGCAGCTGCCTCCGACAGCAGGGTGCCGTAGTCGACCGCCTCCCGTTCCCGCAGCACCGCGTCGTAGCGGTCGAGAAACGGTGCCAGGCCCTTCCAATCGCCGCGATCGAGTTTGGCCAGATCGGCAGCGTCGATGAGCTGCTCACGGCAGCGCAGTACGAAGTCGGTCACCTCATCGGCGAAGGTCCTGGTGCCGAGAAGACCGCGGTATGGCGCTGCCCAGCTCTCCGGATCCTCCTCCCCGAGCAGTGAGCCGATCAAGCGCTTCTGATCGGGCCCGGGGAGAACCTCCGGGGCGCGCTCCCACCCGCGACGGCCGGCATGGGTTTCCAGCAGGCGTCTGGCGAAGGAGTGATAGGTGGTGACATCGATCGCAGGCATCGAACGAGCAACGGTGCCGCTGATCCTGGAGTCGAGATCGGCGGCACCGCGACGGGAGAAGGTGACGACGAGCAGCCCGCCGCCGTCACCCGCTTCGATGAGGGTTTGTGCCCGTCGTACCAGGAACTCGGTCTTGCCGGTCCCGGGCCCGCCCACGACGAGTTGGGGCCCGTCGACGGCGGCGACGTAGTGCTGCCAATCCTCGGGGGCGATCCGGGTTTCGGTCATGAGAACGGCAGCGGTGGCTCGTGGTGACGGATGGTCCCGTCCCCCAGGATGTGCAGCACCTCGACGCCCCGACGATCCAGAGCGGCTCCGATGATCGTGGAGCGATGGCAGGCACCGGGCTCGAGCTCTGCGCACAGGATCACCGTCGGGGTGGACTCTGCCAGCTCGATCAGCTCTTCGATGGACTCGTCGAAACCCGCCCGGTCCGGTCCGACCGGGCCATGGTCCGGCTTGCCGCCCAGCGTCGCCCCCATCCAGCGGTACCCGACACCTGCCTCGTCGGACAGCGCCTCGAGATCGCGTTTGGTGAAGTCGGGGGCGTGCCGCGAATAGGGCTGTGAGCGCACGTCGACCAGGATCGAGATCTCATGCGGGGCGATCCGATGTTCGAGGTCCGTGAACGATCCCGCCCCGTGGCCGATGGTCCACACCGTGGTTGTCAGGTCAGTCCTCCGTCGCAAACGCCGGACAGATATCGCGATAGGAGCAGTAGTCGCACAACGGGCCGGTCCGGGTCGGGAACCGCTTCTGCTCGATGGCACGCTCGATTGCGGTCCACAGCGCAGTCAGCTGTCGTTCGATCGCATCGAGCTGCTGGTCGTTGACCGGGAGCTCATAGACGGTTGGCCCGTTGAGGTAGATGAGCCGGAGCGTGTCGGGGGTGCGACCCTCGCGGATGCGGATGAGCAGGGCATAGATCTTGAGGGCGAAGAACGCGGGGAGGGCGTATCGCTCCGGTGGAGCCTTGCCGGTCTTGTAGTCGGTGATGGCCAGGCCGTCGCTGGTCTCCTCCATGCGGTCGAGGATGCCGCGGATCGTCATCGACCCGACCTCCTGGGTCATGTCGAGCTCCTTGGCGAGCGGCTCGAAGCTGGTGGGGTCTTCCACCTTGAGGTAGTTGGCCAGGATCTCCAGGCTCTCGATGCCCCACTCCCGCTCCTCGGCCTCGGTCTCGAACAGCTCGGGGAACTCCTCGGGCTTCAGCTCCTGCCAGGCCTCGCGGAACAGGTCGTACAGCCGCTCGGCGGTGCGGTCCTCGGCCGGCAGATCGAACAGCCGCTCCAGGGCGAGGTGGGCGGTGGTGCCCCTTGCCTGATAGAGATTCGGGGGGGTTTCGATGCGGTCGATCGAGGCGAACTTGAACAGCTGTGGGCAGCGCTTGAAGTCGCTGGCCCGGCTGGGTGACAGCGAGGTCAGGCTGTAGTCGTCTGCCACCTCGGCTTGTATGTCCACGCTCATGCCCCGACTATACGGGAGGGGTGTGACACGAACCACATTGATGTAACTCTAGAGAGCCAAATTCTCTGGTAACACGCGAAAAGGGACCAGCCACCCGGGTTGACGTTGCGGACCGGGCGCGCGTAAGTTGGCGGTCGCTTGGCGAGTTTCGGCTCGCCGAGCACCCGGAAGACATGGCCTTCGGGCCACCGGCAGCCGGCGGTTCGCCGCTGGGGAAGCGGGTCAGAAGGGGGTTCGGGCGTCAGGCTTCGGCAGGGCGGCCGAGCAAGATCCGAACGGGACAGCCCAGGTCTTGAACGGATCGGTCTGAGGAAACGGTGCAAGCCGGGACCGAAGGCATCGGAGTGGTAAAACACTTCATAGAGAGCCCCGAGAGGGCGAGGCGAAAGCCAAGCTCCCTCGGGGCTTCTCGCGTCCTGAGTCGAGAGTCACGAGTCGTGAGTCTCGAGCCCGAGCCGGTTTTTTTCGTCTCCCCCACTCGGTGGGGGAGACGCGGAGGAGCGTCAGCGACGACGCAGAGGGGGCTTCCTCACCCCGCGCCGCGGTGGAGAAGTGGTTAGCCGGCATAGAGGAACGTGTCGGCGCGTTATGCATGATCTCTACCGCGAGGGGAGCACATGACCAAGACGGATCGGCCGGTCGGCGTCCTCTACGAGCATCAGGTCTGGTTCGAGCCGATGTTCGGAGAGTTCGATCGTCGCGGTGTTCCCTATACCCGGATCGATGCCAACCGGCTCAGCTATGACCCGGCACAGACCGAGCCACCGTTCGATGTGGTGGTGAATCGAATGAGCCCGTCGGCCTGGATGCGCGGAAACCAGTCGGCGCTGTTCTCCGTCCCCAGCTACCTGTCATATCTCGAGGACAACGGGGTGCGGGTGATCAACGGAAGCCGGTCGTTTGGCTTCGAGGTCTCCAAGGCGCGGCAGCTTGCCTTGTCAGCCCAACTCGGGCTGAGACATCCGCCGGCCAGGGTCATCACCCATCCCGGCGATGCCGTCTCCGCGGCTGAGGAGTTGCGCTACCCGGTCCTGGTCAAGCCCAACATCGGAGGGAGCGGGGCCGGGATCGCGTCCTTCGCCGATCCTGATGCGCTGGCGAGGGCCGCGGACGAGGGTGGCCTCGAATTCGGTCCGGATGAGACGGCCCTGGTTCAGGAGCATCTCCCGGCCGATGGCGACGCCGTGTTTCGCATGGAGTTCCTCGACGGCGAGTTTCTCTACGCCATCCGGTTGCTGCTTGTACCCGGGTCGTTCAACCTGTGCCCGGCCGACTATTGCGATCTGCCCGGCATCGCAGACGGCGTTTCAGGAAGGGGCCTCGCCATCGAGGCGCACGCGCCACCCGACGACGTGATCCGGGACGGGGCGACCCTGCTTGCCGCCACAGGGGCCGACGTCGGCGGCGTCGAGTATCTGGTCAACGCCAACGACGGGCAGCCCTACTTCTATGACGTCAACGCGCTTTCCAACTTCGTCGCCGACGCCCCGGCCATCGTCGGCTTTGACCCATCCGTCAACCTCGTGGACTTCATCGTCGACCAATTGCCACGATCCGTTCTCGTCTCCTGAGCGCGAAAGTGGGTATCTAATGCTTCGCGAAACCTATTTCTCACCCGCGAAAACGAACTAGCCATCTGACTGGCAATTGGTCGCGGCATGCGATACCTTTCCCACCGTCGAAGGAAGCGGGCGACCGAACCGGCGACAACCGGCCCTCCGGGGTCGGCTCGGAACCCGAAAGGGCCCGAGGAAGTTGGCCCTGGATGTACCCTGGAAGGGGACCACATCGGCTCCGCAAGGAGCGCACCGGGACCGGTCTGCGGACCGGAGTCGACAGGAAAAACACCGCCCTCCTGGCGCAAGCCGAGTTGGTGGGCGGGTGATTGCAAAGTTGCCCGCAGTCGAGAATACCCCGAGGGGGCTTCGGCTTTCTCGGGGTTTCTCGCGTCTTGGGGCCAACCTGCGAGCCGCCACCAGAGGCCGTAGGATCCTCCCATGGCCTGGCCCGAAGATGCACTCACCGACGACGAGAACATCGTGCTCTCCTTCCGTCAGCACTGGAAGCTGCTCTTCATCCCGTTCACGTGGTTCCTTGGAATGCTGATCGCGGTGTTCGTGATCTACCAGTGGATCCCGGGCGGCCGCACCGTCGACATCATCCTGACCTTGCTCGTGCTCGGCGGCTTCGCCTGGCTCGTGGTCAGGCCCGTCGTCAGCTGGCTGGTGACGCGCTACGTGTTGACCACCGAACGGCTCATGACCAGGAAGGGGCTCATCGCCCAGTCCGGCATCGAGATCCCACTGGAGCGGATCACCAACGTGAACTTCAGCCAGAGCTTCTTCGAGCGCTTCCTCGGGGCCGGGGATCTCCTTGTCGAGTCGGCAGGGACCACCGGGCAGAGCCGGTTCGCCAACATCCCCCGCCCCGACCAATTCGCATCGGTGTTGTACAACGTGCGGGAGAAGCGAGCGCTGGCGCTGCAGAGTGGCTCGGGAGCTGCCCCCGTGTCCGATGACGCCATCGAGAAGCTGCGCCGTCTCAAGGAGCTCCACGAGGAAGGGGTTCTCTCCGATGCCGAGTATGAGGACAAGCGACAGAAGCTGCTCGGCGAGATCTGAGAGAGAGTCGTGAGTAGTGAGTCGGAACCCCGGGGAGGGTCACGACGTCAAACAACTATGAAGATTCTTGCGGTCGCATCAATGTTGGCACTGCTGGCTGCTGCGTGCAGCAGCGCGGAGTCGACAACGACGAGCACAGCCGCCGTCGACGAGGCGCTTTCTGACAGCGCCGAGATCTATGCCGTCTCCCTTCACCGGCTCGTCACCGTCGACAACTCCTTCAGCGGCGGCGGCAACCCCTTCTCGGAGCTGCTCGTTCAAACCAGCCTCGATCCCTCCGCCGGATCGGCCGTGCCGAGTGCCCAGAATGAGGTTCGACCGCTCACCGCCGAGGAGCGCAGCGCCATCGAGACGGCTCTCGCTCCGATCGCACCGGTGCGCTGGATCGACGACGCCGATGAGTGGAGGACCGAGGACCTGCTGCCCGTGGTCGAGGGTTCGGCGATCCTCGGGGTCGGTCCGATCACCTTCGACGATGCCGGCGCACTCGTGCCCATGTCGATGTGGTGCGGCGGGCTCTGCGGCACATGGTTCACCTACCGGGTCACCCAGACCGACGAGGTATGGGTGGTGTCGGGCATCGAAGGACCGATCGCGGTCAGCTAGGAGGCTGTTGAACAATCCACAAGCGGGCAGTTGCACCCGGGAGATTCCGGTTCAGCCCACAACCAGGCCCTGCGGCTGCCCGTGGCACTCGTCATTGTTCAACGCCTCCCTAGCGGTGGTTACGATCCACAGCCATGGACCTGTCAGCTCTTGACGGAATCGACCACCGCCTCGTCAGCTACGAACCGGCAAATGACATCGAGACTGCGGCGGAACGGCGCGGCACCGAGGTTTCGCGGATTCTGAAGACGATGGTGGTTCGCGTCGGGAGCGACGACTACGTGCTCGTGCTCGTGCCCGGTGACCGGTTGATCGACTGGAAGCCGCTGCGAACCCATCTCGATGTGCGCCGGCTCGCCCTCGCCGACGAAGAGGAGGCGTTCGCCGCCACCGGATATCGCCGGGGCACGATCACGCCATTTGGTGCGGCCGGCGGCTGGCCGGTCATCATTGACTCCTCGGCGCGGGGGAGCGGGGAGGCATCGGTCGGGTCGGGGACACCCGGTGTCGCCATTCACCTCGACGCCGATGACCTGATCGACGCCGTCGGCGCCGAGGTGGTGGCTGTGACCAAGGCGATGGACAGCTGATGGATGCCGTGCAGTGGTTCCATGAGAACTGGTTCTTCGTTGCGGTGCTGGCGACGGGGATCGTTGGGCTGTGGGGAATCGGCCTCGCCATCTTCCGCAAGGTGCCCAACCGGGCGTTTGGCACCGCAACGGCGATCGCGGTCGCCGTGATGCTGATCCAGGTGGTATCCGGCGTGATCCTGTATGCGTCCGGGAGACGACCGGGCGACGGCTTTCACGTGTTCTACGGTGTGGTCATCGCCATCACCTTCGCCATCGCCTATGTGTACCGGGCACAGCTGGCGAAGCGGCCGGCTCTCAGCTACGGATTGCTCCTCCTATTCGTGATGGGACTCGGTATCCGGGCGTGGATCAACACATGACCTCTAGCATGGCCACCCGGCCATAAGGAGCCATGGGTGCTGAAGGGCAAACGAATCGTGGTTACCGGCGTGCTGACCGACGCCTCGATCGCTTGGCATGTGGCGCGCCTCGCCCAGGAACAGGGCGCATCGGTGGTGCTGACCGGGTTTGGAAGGGCACTCCGCCTCACCGAACGATCCGCCAAGCGGCTGCCGGATCCTCCTCCGGTTCTCGAGCTGGACATCACCGACCCGGAGCACATGGAAACGGTGGCCGCCGAGCTCGACAAGCACTGGGGCGCCGTCGACGGGGCGCTCCACGCCATTGCCTACGCACCCGAGGATTCCCTGGGGGGTTCGTTCATGTCTACCCCGGCGGATTCGGCCGCCACCGCGTTCATCACCTCGGCCTTTTCCTATAAGACCCTGGCTGCCGGGCTGCATCCGTTGATGAAGAAAGCGGGCGGCGGCTCTCTGGTGGCGCTGGATTTCGACAACACCTGGGCCTGGCCCGGCTACGACTGGATGGGGGTATCGAAGGCGGCGCTGCAGTCGGTGACCAGATACCTGGCGCGCTACCTCGGCGGTGACGACATCAGGGTCAATGCCGTGGCGGCAGGCCCGATCTCCACCGTTGCGGCACGATCGATCCCGGGGATCGAGAACTTCATCACCGTCTGGAACGAGCGGGCGCCGCTCCCCTGGGACATCAGCGACCCCGAGCCGATCGCCAAGATGGTGACCGTGCTGTTCTCGGACTGGGCGCCGATGACCACGGGCGAGGTGATCCATGTCGATGCCGGCTTCCACGCCGTCGCCATGCCGCGCCGCGATGAAAACGATCCGACCTCCTAGGTCTGCCGGCACAGCCAGCACTCCCGGTATCCTTCCCGCATGAGCCGGGTTCTGCTGCTCTTCGGCGGCCGTTCCGCCGAGCACGAGGTTTCGTGCGTTTCGGCGGTAGCCATCCACGATGCACTGGTCGAAGCGGGTCATCGAGTCATCCCGGTGGGGATCGACCGCGATGGTGCGTGGTATCTCGTCGATGATTCGCACCGCCCGTTCCAGGCCAAAGGCCGCACGGTCTCGTTGCGCGTTCCCGAGGGGATCCTCGTCGCCGGCGAGGACGAGGTGGGCTTCGACGTGGTGTTCCCCGTCCTGCACGGGCCGTTCGGCGAGGACGGCACCGTCCAGGGGATGTTCGAGATCGCCGGCAAGCCATACGTCGGATGCGGAGTGCTTGGGTCTGCGGTGGCCATGGACAAGGACGTGGCTCGACAGATGTTGACCGCAGCCGGGCTGCCGACGCCGCGCTGGGAGGTGGTCCGCTCGGGCGAGTTCGCCGACGACCCCGCAGGGACGGTGGAGCGCATCACCCGATCGCTTGGCAAAACGGTGTTCGTCAAGCCGGCGTCGCTTGGATCATCGGTGGGTATCACCAAGGCGGAGACCCCGGCCGGGATCAAGGATGCCCTCGACGAAGCTTTCCGGTACGGCGACAAGGCGATCGTCGACGAGTTCGTCGATGGGCGCGAGATCGAGGTGGCGATCCTGGAGGGCCCGAGGGCGGCGCTGCCCGGAGAGGTGCACTCGGCGAATGAGTGGTACGACTATGACGCCAAGTACCGCGACGAGGAAAGCGATTTCGAGGTCCCAGCCAGGCTCACCGAGCAGCGCACCGCAGAGATCCAGGCGCTCGCCGCCCAGGCGTTCAGCGCCCTCGAGTGCCGCGGCCTGGCCCGCGTCGACTTCTTCTTCGAGGAGGGTGGCCGGGGCTTTGTCGTCAACGAGGTCAACACGATGCCGGGTTTCACCCCGATCTCCGGGTTCCCGAAGATGTGGATGGCATCCGGGATGACCTACGCCGAGCTGTGCAACGAGCTCGTCGACCTCGCCGTCTAGCTCTACAGCCGGATCACCGGGCAGGTGAGGGTGCGAACGATTCCATCAACGGGTTGGATGGCGGTGACAACGAGCTGACCGAGGGCGTCAACGTCCTCGGCCTCCGAAAAGACGATCACGTCGTAGGGCCCGGTCACCGCTTCGGTGGAGATCACGCCGGCAATCCCGCTGATGTCGTTGGCGACGTCGGCGGCCTTGCCGCTGTCGGTCTGGATCAGGACATATGCCCGTACCAATGCTCCTCCTCGTCGTCTGCCGATTCAGTGTACCGAACGGTGTCGCGCCGCGCGATCGGAACTGTTCAATACCCGTCGGAGCCGAAGCGGAGGTCGCGGGCGTAGCGATCGCCGTCTTCCTCGTCGACCTCGAAGAGGATGCGCTGGCCCTGGCGGAGCATCCGGAACATCGAGCCTTTGAGGGAGCCGGGGCGCAGGTAGACCTCCGACATGTCGTCGAGCAGGATCGAACCGATACCGGTCACGGGGTCGTACACCTTGACGACGCCCTGCACGAGGTCAGACCTTCTCGATCTTGCCGGCCTTGATGCAGGAGGTGCACACCCGCATCCGGCGCGAGTTGCTGCCGTGCTTCACCCTCACCTTCTGGATGTTGGGCAGCCAGCGGCGGCTCGAGCGCTTGTGCGAGAAGCTGACCTGCTTCCCAACCCACGGCTCTTTGCCGCATACTTCACAGCGATATGACATGAATCCTCCGTCCGTCCCTGCCGCAAATTCGGGCAGGGGCGCAGCGACCGGGAGAGTAGCACCGCGAGGGCCGCAAATGACTGCGGGGAATGGGCCATCATGGGTGGTATGACCGCACCTCCGAGCGAGCGGGCCGGGCGCAGCCTGGCGTATCTGGCGACGCTCCCCGTCGATCTCGTCAAGGGCATCGGGCCAAAGACGGCGAAGAAGATGGGTGAGGCGGGCATCAACTCGGTCGCCGACCTGCTGCTCCACGTGCCCCGCCGGTACCTGGACCGATCCCAGATGTTCGACCTGTCCAACGTCCCGCTCGGTGAGGAGGTCACGGTCGCCGGCATCGTGGACAAGGCAAGCACGCGCCGTATCTCCCGGGGCCGGACCATGATCGAAGCCGACATCTCGGACGGCACCAGCACGCTGCATGCGGTCTGGTTCAACCCCTACATCAAGATCACAGAGGGTGAGGAGGTGGCCCTGTCCGGCAAGGCCGAGCTGTTCCGCGGCCGGTTGCAAATGAAGGCACCGGATCTGGACAAGCTCGACGCAGACACGGCGCTGACGACCGGGCGGGTGGTGCCGGTGCACTCGAGGGTCGGCGGCCTAACCCCATTCATGCTCCGCAAGGCGATGGACAACGCGCTGGGCCGGGCCAGGCCGATCACCGAGGTGCTCAGCGAAGACATGATCGAGCGGCTCGGTGTGGTTGGGCGCGACGAGGCCATCTACTCCATCCACTTCCCGGAGGAGCGAACCGACGCCGACCGGGCGAGGGAGAGACTGGTCTTCGACGAGTTGTTCCGCCTCCAGGTGGCGTTGGCACAGCGGAAACGGCGCCAGATGGACGAGGCACGGGGCGTCCAACTTCCTGGCGACGGCGAGATGACCACGATCTTTGGAGAAGAGCTGCCGTTCGTTCTGACCGGTTCCCAACGGCAGGTGATGGATGAGATTGGGACGGATCTGGCATCGAAGCACCCCATGCACCGGTTGCTCCAAGGCGAGGTCGGTTCCGGCAAGACGGTAGTGGCGCTGGCCGCCTTGCTCACCGCGGTCGAATCCGCCTACCAGGCGGCGATCATGGCGCCCACCGAGGTGCTGGCAGACCAGCACTTTCTCTCAACCGTGAAGTTTCTGGGTGACGCCGGGCTCGCTCCGGCCGGTGGCCAGGGCGCGGCAGGTACCGCCAACATGCTCGACACCGGCGAGGGCCCCTCGGTGCGGGTGGCCCTACTCACCTCCAATCAGGCGATCAGCAATTTCGATTCCGATGTGAGCCGCGCCGATCTCCTCGGTCTCATTGCCGTCGGCGAGGTCGACATTGTGGTGGGGACCCATGCCCTGATCCAGGAGGGCGTGCAGTTCGCCGATCTCGCCATGGCCGTTGTCGACGAGCAGCATCGCTTCGGTGTGCACCAGCGGGTGCAGCTGCGGGAGAAGGCAGACGACTACGACCCGCACTTGTTGATCATGACCGCTACGCCCATCCCGCGCACGCTGGCGATGACCCTATATGGAGATCTCGACGTCTCCATTCTGGATGAGATGCCACCGGGCCATATGGACGTGCCGACGCGCCACGTATCACGTGACGACACCTCAGTGGAAGACCTGATCCGATCTGAGGTCATGGCCAAACACCAGGTCTTCATCGTGTGCCCGCTGGTGGAGGATTCGGACAAGCTGCAGGCGAAGTCGGCGACCGCCGAGTACGAGCGTTTGAAGGCCGTCTACCCCGAACTGCGGATGGGGCTGCTCCACGGGCAGATGAGGCCCGCGGACAAGGATGACGTGATGGGCCGCTTCCGAGACGCCGAGATCGACGTGCTGGTGGCCACCACGGTGATCGAGGTCGGTATCGACGTTCCCAACGCCACCGTGATGGTGATCGAGGACGCCGACCGTTTCGGGCTGAGCCAGCTACACCAGCTCCGCGGTCGCGTCGGGCGACCCCATCCCGACGGCCAGCTACCTGCCTATTGCGTGTTGGTCGCCGACCCCACGACGACAGAGGGCGAAGAGCGTATCGCCGCCATGCTGGCCACCAATGACGGGTTCCGCCTCGCCGAAGAGGACCTGAGGATCCGGGGCCAGGGCACCGTGTTCGGCGCCCGGCAGTCCGGCATGACCGATCTCAAGCTGGCCGACCTCCTGCGCGACTACGACACGCTGGTGACGGCGCGGCGCGAGGCATTTGCCCTGGTACAGGACGACCCGGAGCTCGCCGAGCATCCCGATCTCGCCGAGGAGGTGCGGCTGATCCTCGGCGAGGACGCCGAGTGGCTGGAGCGTTCCTGATGCGAATCATCGCCGGTGAGGCGAAGGGGAGGCGTCTGGAGACGCCTCCGGACGGGACCAGGCCGCTCACCGGGAAGGCCCGCGAGGCGCTGTTCTCGATTCTCGGCGACGCAGTGACGGGTGCCGCGGTTCTGGACCTCTACGCCGGTTCCGGCTCGTTCGGGCTCGAGGCACTGAGCAGGGGTGCTGCCGACGTCCTCTTCGTCGAACGGGATCCACAGGCGGTCTCCGTGCTCCGGGGGAACGTCGAGGCCATCGACCTTGGAGGGCGAATCGAGGCTGTCGACGTCGAGTCCTACCTGGGCCGGTCGAGCCAAACCTTCGATGTCGTGTTCGTCGACCCGCCGTGGGCGCTCGGTGACATTGCCGTTGACCGGATTCTGACCCGCGTGGAGCCGCTGGTCGATCAGGACGGGATTGTCGTCATCCACCGTCGCGCGGGTGGGGGAGAGCCGGCATCGGATAACCTACGACTCACCGACCGGCGACGGTACGGTGATACCGAGCTTTGGCTCTACGCAAAGGAGGGAGCGTGACCACCGCGCTGATCCCCGGCAGCTTCGATCCGCCGACCAACGGACATCTCGACGTCATCGAGCGCTGCGAAGGGCTGTTCGACGAGATCATCGTCGCCATCATTCTCAATCCCTCCAAGCAGCCGCTGTTCACCGAGGCCGACCGCACCGAGATGTTGAAGGCGATGACCGCCCGTTGGGACAACGTCAGCATCGGATCGTTCGGCGGACTGCTGGTGGACTACGCCGAGGAAGTCGGCGCCGACGTCATCGTCAAGGGGCTGCGCGCCGTCACCGACTTCGATTACGAGCTGCAGATGTCCCAGATGAACCGGGCCCTGTCCGGGATCGACACCTTCTTTGTGGCTACCAGCCCCGAGTACGGCTACCTGTCGTCATCGCTGGTCAAAGAGGTTTCCCAATACGGGGGCGCGGTCGACGGGCTGGTCCCCGAGATGGTTGCCTCCGCGTTGAAGGAGCGGTTCGCATGAGCGCAGAGCTTCCTCCATCCGACCAGGTCCCGCCGGACCAGCCGATTCCCCCGCTGCCGGGGCACGTCCTGGACATGCTGGAGAAACTGATGATCGAGATCGAGAACGCCCGCCAGGTGCCGTTGTCCAACAGCGTCATGGTCAGCCAGGAGGAGGTTCTCGACGACCTGGCACGGATCCAAAAGGAGCTTCCGGAGGAACTGAGAGCTGCTCGCTGGATGGTCCGCGAGCGCGAGGCGTATATCGCCAGGACCAACGAGACCGCCAGGGGAGTGATTGCCGAGGCCAAGAAGCGATCCGATGAGATGACCTCCGAGTCGTACATCGTCCAGGAAGCGGTCGAGGAAGCCAATACGCTGGTGCGCAACGCCGAGAGCGAGGCCCGCCGTATCCGCCTCGAGTCGGAGGACTTCGCAGAGCGGCAGCTCGCCGAGGCCGAGACCGTGCTCGGTGAACTGCTCCGTTATGTGCGTGAGGCCAGAGCCGAACTCCACCAGGCGTTGCCGCCCGCAGAAGAACCGCCGATCAGCCAATAGGGAGTCAATAGTCCGGAGTCGAGAGTCAAGAGCCCGAACCCCAATACACTTCGTGGCTCGACACCTCGTGTCGCTCGGACTCACGACTCGCGACTCATGACTCAAGACTTCATAATCAACGTCGCCGATCTACTGGGGCGTGATGCTCCGTCCCGCAGGGAGCTCATCGAGGTCCCTGTGGATTGGAGCCTCGAGCTGAGCACGATCCAACCGGAGCCCCCGCTGGTGGCCGACTTGACCCTGTCGGCACTCCCGAAC
>Ga0255058_10000745_pt1 | contig 18666 bp, 19 predicted proteins | sample Cases_109_9_MG_FD_188637 | JGI IMG/M metagenome (GOLD analysis project Ga0255058, IMG submission 188637) | Seawater microbial communities from Amundsen Gulf, Northwest Territories, Canada - Cases_109_9 | ecosystem: Environmental > Aquatic > Marine > Gulf | place: Canada: Northwest Territories... | reverse complement strand
GGACCTCTTGCTGATCGTCCTCTGGCACCACCCCGAACGCGAGATCCTGATCGACGCGCTCCCGATCGCGGGCGTGGATGGCACCCTGGTGCGCAGCCGGGATGGACAGACGCTGATCTTCACCTTGCTCGTGAACGGCTTCGACGAGCCTGGATCGGCGGCGAGGGCCGTCGAGGATCTCATAGTGGAGCAACTGGCCCTCTTCCGACGGAGCGCGAACTGAGATGAGCGACGCCGCGGATTGGCTTTCCTACGCCGACGCCCTGGCGTGCATGCTGGAGCGATGTGGTCGCCTCGGCGTGCAGCGAATCGCGCTGGACGATTCCCTCGGCTTCGCGTTGGCCGAGGAGGTCCGAAGCCGGGTGGACCACCCGCCGTGGGACAACAGCGCAATGGACGGGTTTGCCGTTCGGGCGGAGGATCTCGACGCGCTACCGACCGAAGGATCCGTGAGGCTTCCGATATCGGAGGAGGTCCCGGCCGGCTCGTTTCCGGAAGGACCCCTTCGGCCGGGCACGGCCGTTAAGGTGATGACGGGCGCTCCGGTGCCCGATGGCGCGACGGGAGTCGTCCGGGTGGAGCACACCGATGGGGGGGCTGGCGGAGCGGTGGAGATCCGGGAAGCCTCGGACGCGAAGCGCAACATCCGGCTGAGAGGCGAGGACGTGAGGGTGGGCACCCCGGTGATGAGCGAGGGATCCGAGGTTACGCCGTCGGCGATCGGGGTCTTCGCGCTCGCCGGGCACGCGAGCGTGGCGGTCGGCCGTCGCCCCAGGATCGCGGTTCTCGCCACGGGCGATGAGCTGGTCGACCTGGACGGGATCGAAGAGGCCGTCGCCGGCCGGAAGGTGATGAACTCGAACAGCCATGCTCTCGCGGCGCTGTTGCGGACGGCCGGTGCGGAGCCGCTACTCCTCGGGATCGCGCGCGACGACCGCGACGACATCATCGCCAAGCTCAGAAACGGCCTTGATTGCGACGGCATCGTGACGACCGCGGGCGTGAGCGTCGGCGAGCACGATCAGGTGAAGCAGGTGCTGGCCGAGATGGGCATGGAGCGGGTCTTCTGGCGCGCGAAGATCCGGCCCGGAAACCCGATCGCCTTCGGCCTTCTGTCTGGGAAGCCGTTCTGGGCCCTTCCCGGCAACCCCGTCTCCGCGATGGTCACCTTCGAGGCCTTCCTGCGCCCGGCGATCCGCAAGCTGGCCGGTCACACGCGTCTTCACGTCCGCGCATCTGCCCGAGTGCGAGAACCTGTCGTCTCCAACGCCAATCTCACGCACTTCTTCCGGGTGCGACTGGAGCACTCACCCGGTGGCCTCTCCGACGCCTATCTCACGGGGCCGCAGGGATCGGGTATTCTCTCTTCGATGACGGCCGCGGACGCCCTTCTGATCGTCCCCGAAGGCGTCGAGAGACTCGAGCTCGGGACGGTCGCGGAGACGATTCCGCTCGGCCCACCCCCCAACGCCACGCTCGACGCCAGCTCCACCGGAGAGGAACAGGCCGGCGGGAAGCGTCCCGGTCCGTGAGCCGCGTGAAGCTGCTGGTGGGTACGAGGAAGGGGCTCTTCCGAGCGACCTCCAGCGACGCGCGCGACGACTGGGAGCTGGAGGGACCGTTCATCGAAGGCTACGAGGTGTACCATGCCATCCTAGACCCGCGCGATCGCTCCCGCGGATACGCCGCGGCCAATCACATCGTCTGGGGAAGCCACGTCTACCGGAGCGAGGACGGCGGCTCGAACTGGGAGCCCGCTCCGGCGCGACCGGCCTTCCCGCCCGGGAGCGGACACGCCGTGAAGGCGATCTGGCACGTCGCTCCGGGGGGCTCGGAGTCGCCGGACGCCGTGTACGCCGGCGTCGAGCCCGCCGCTCTGTTCGCGAGTCCGGATCGGGGCGACTCGTGGGAGTGGAACTCGTCGCTCGACGACCATCCCTGCCGATCCGCGTGGCAGCCCGCCAAGGGCGGCTTGGCTCTCCACTCCATCCTCGTCGACCCTCGGGATGCGCGCCGCCTCTACGTCTCGCTCTCGGCCGGCGGCTCCTACCGAAGCGACGACGGCGGGTTGTCCTGGAACGCGGTGAACCGCGGGGTGCGTGCGGATTTCCTTCCGGAGCCTTATCCGGAGGCCGGCCAATGTGTGCACTGCGTCCGACTGCACCCGGCCCGGCCGGATCGTCTCTACCAGCAGAACCACTGCGGCACTTACCGGAGCGATGACCGGGGAGAGAGCTGGGAGGAGATCGACGAGGGCCTACCGAGCGACTTCGGGTACGTGATCGGGGTCCACCCGAAGGATCCGGATCGGGCTTGGGTCATCCCGGAGGCAAGCAGCCACATGAGATCGGTGTGCGACGCACGGCTCCGGGTGTATGAGACCGTTGACGCGGGAAGGAGCTGGGCAGAGCGCTCGTCCGGGCTGCCCCAAGAGCACGCCTACGTGTCGATCCTGCGTGAGGCGATGGACACCGATGGCCTGGATCCCTGCGGCGTCTACTTCGGTACGTCGACGGGCCACCTCTACGCGAGCCGCGACGGGCGAGAGTGGACAGCGATCGCCGCCCACCTCCCGAAGATCCTCTCGGTGACGGCCAACCTCGACTGAGCGGGGAAGCTCGGCTTTGCTGGCCTAGCCGCTTTCCTCTGGATGCCACCGAACGATCGCGGCCCCACTCGTGTACCCACCGCCCACCGCGGTCAGGATCACGTGTGTTGGACTCGGAAGGGGACCGTGCTCCCCTCGAAGGACCTCGTCGAAACCGATCCCGACGGAGCCCGCCGAGTTGTTGCCGTACCGATCGATCGTGTGGACCACGCGTCCGTTCGGCAGGTTCAGCTGCTTCTCAAGACCGCGCGTGATCCGGAGGTTGGCCTGGTGCGGAACCACGTAGTGGATCTGATCCCAGCGCAGGTCCGCCTCCGACATGGCCCGCTTCGCCGCGTTCGCCATCGAGTTGATTGCGGCTCGGAGCACGTTGGGGCCACCGCCCATACGCAGCTTCGGGCTTCCCTCCCAATCCCACTCCCAGCCACCACCCCGCATGTTCAGGTGCTCGTAGGAGTACTCCGCATCCAAGAAAGGCGGGGTGATGACCTGGCCGCTGTCGCCCTCGGAGCCGAGGGTCAGAACGGTCGCGCCGGCCCCATCCGCGAACAGGACCGCGGTCTTGGGATCGTCGTAGTCCGTGACCCTGGAGAGCGCGTCACCCGACACGACCAGGACGTTCCTGTACATGCGACAGTAGATCATCGCGTACGCGTTGGCGATCAGGTAGATGAACCCCGCGCAGGCGGCGTTCACGGTATACCCGGCCACCTTCGGGATCCCGAGCATCGATCCCATCGTGCAGGCCATGTTGGGGACGCTATCGGACGGTGACACGGAGGACGCGATCAGCAGGTCGACGTCTTGTGGCTGCATCGACGCGTCGGCGAGCGCCCGGCGGCAGGCTTCCGCACTCATATGTTCGGTGGTGGCGTCCTCGTCCCAGGGAATCACCCGGCGCTCGCTGATGCCGGTAAGCTGCAGCGACCAGGCGTCGAACACCTCGGCAGGAGACAGGGAATCGGGGTCTTCGACCTGCCGCAGCGCCGCGCGAGCCCGCTCGACATCGAAGGCGGCTCGGATCCCCTCCTGCTCGTAGAGCTGGAAGTTGTCGAGGATGTTGTCGGGCAGATAGCTACCGGTGCCGACCACCTTTACTGCGAAAGGCGCGCTCGTCACTCGCCGTCTTTCTCCGTGAATGAGGCTTCGGGATGCGCCGTACCGGGCAGTAACGTCGCGCCGGAATCCGAGCGAAGATAGGGGCGGACCCGAACGGGCTCAAATGAGCCGTCGGCGAGAGGCCATGTTCGACGGTCGACCCGCCCGCCGACTGCGCGATCGCTCGCGGGCGACCGTGTTAGAAGGGTGGGTCCTGCCGTGGCCTGTTGTAGCGATCCATCACCCCATCGGGCTGGCGCGGAAAGTCCATCGTCCTCTTCACCTCCGCCGCGGCATCGGTGGGCTGATATCCCTGCCTGATCCAGTGGCGCACACGGGCCGGAAGCCCGAGGACGTCGTCATTGTCCTGCCTGCGGGTCGCGGCATCGAGCAGGAGGTTCTCGGCCTGATCGGGCGGCACGCCCGCCGCCACCAAATCGCCCAGCGCCACCATCGAGGCGGTCAAGTGGTCGTCTCTCGGGTTCACTGCCGCCACGGTGCGTACCACGTCCTCCGGAACGCCGCGGCCCAGAACGTCCGCCGTGGCTTCGAGCGAGGTGATGGTGGCCCGCTCGCCCAGGATTCTGTGGGCCCGGTCGATTCTCTCGGCGTACTCCTCGAGTGCCGCCAGCAGACGATCGGCCCTCACGCCCTTCACCGCCCCTTCCGCGGTATGCTCCAGGAGCAGCTCCGTCGGGAATCCGTCCCAGCGCTGCTGCGTGATGAACGCCTCCAGGCGCATCGCCTCAGCCGCCGGATACCGGGAAAGGACCTCATCCAGATCGGGTGATTGCGGGCGGAGAGGAGCGGGCAGCGTCAGGAGGAGGATGATCATGGCGCCGAACGCACCGAGCCCACGACGCGACCGAGGTCGCGCACTTCTTCGGGCTCCACGGGACGGGACCGTCTTCGAACGGGTACTCATCGCCAGCACTCCAAGCTCAGGTGCGGCTTCCCTCGGGAAGAATGGCCAGCACCGCGTTGCGATTCCCAAACCCATCATCCGAGTACCGCTCGGCGTGCGGATCGGTTACCCACCGAGAGCCATCGAGCACGAACATATACTCGTAGACGCCGGGGCTGACCGCCAACCGGGCCGACCAGACGCCGTCTCCGTCCATGTCTTCCAACTCCAACGGCGCCCAGCTGTTGAAATCACCGGCTATCGCGACCGAGGAGGCCGAAGGCGCCTCCAGGAAGAGCTGCACATACACGGTGTCGTCGCCCGGAGAGGCTGAGGGCCCGACGGTCCACGGGAGGGCAATGGCCAGCGCAAGCACGGCCAGAGCCGCGAAGGCCGGTGCCGGCGCTACCCGGATCGTCCGCGGCTGCATGAGCCACCTGACGCCTCGTCGCCACGCCGGAACGCTCGCGACCTCCACGGCTTTCAGCACGCGCGGTTCGAGCCACGCCGGAGCCCCGGAGGCTGCGGTCATCCGCACGTCGTCCAGCAGCGCTTCCCAAGCGGCCGCTTTGCCTCGCAGCTGATCCGGGAGCTCTTCGATCGTCAGCTCGCCATCCAGGTAGCGCTGGACATCCTCGTGCATCTCTGGTGATCTCATCTCGTTCACGACACGCCTCGTCGCCGCCGACCACTGAGTCCGCGGTTCATTGGGTATAGTAGCTCTCCAGAAGACGTTGCAGCTCCTCACGAGCCCGGTGCACGCGCATCTTCAGCGCCGGTACCGAGACCTCGAGCTGCTCCGACATCTCCTGGTAAGACCAACCTTCTACATGCTTGAGCACAAACGCCTCTCTCTGATCGACGGGAAGCCGCTCGAGCGCCCCGTCGATGCGCCGCCGGATCTCGTCCTGCTCCGCCACCGCGAGTGGACCGGGCTCATCCGCCCGCAGCTCGCGAACCTCGTCCAGCGGCTGCTCCCGCCGACGTCGACCCTTCACCTGATCCTTGCACAGGTTCGCGGCGATCCGGAACAGCCAGCCGCCGACGCGATCCGGGTCTCGGCAACTCGCGAGACTCCGGTAGCCGCGCACGAAGGTCAGCTGCACGATGTCTTCCGCTTCGTCGGGCCGCCCCGTCATGCGCTCTGCGTACCGAAAAAGCACGTCCTGATAACGACGCACGAGAACGGCGTATTGATCCTGGCGGCCGTCTAACACCGCCCTGACGACCTCAGCGTCGCCCGGTGACCGTGCCTCGGACCGGCCCGCGAAGCTCTGTTCGGTACGCCGCTCGCGACCAAACGTGCGCTCCTCGCCCTGTCGGTCTATCTAACTCTCCGTTCCGCCGTTAAGACGACCTGGGTGGGGTCGTCGTCACACCCAGGGCCCGCTGCCGGGCCCGTCTTCCGGGATTCGAACGGGATCAGGTGGACCGCCTCCGGCGGCACCGTCACCACAACCTCCTCACGCACCGTCAGATCGAGCTTCTCGTAAGTGCGCACTGGAAGCTCGATCTCCATTCGGAGTTCCTGGGAGGATCCGCGTGCCTCCGCCTCCAAAGTGAACGTCGGACCGCGGAGCTGTCGAGAACGCAACGTGGCCACGATCGAGTTACCCGCGAGCTCTCCCTCCACCGAAGGCGCCCTGGAGACGATGAAATCCTCGGGGCGAACGCAGACCCACACAGGACCTGGAGTCTCGATCCCCGCTCGCCAGGCGGCCTCCAGAACCAGGTCTCCTGTTTCGACGAAAGCCCGTCCTGCCGCCACTTCGCGTACGGTACCCTCGAATAGGTTCCTAACGCCGACGAAGCGCGCGACATCGAACGTAGCGGGATGGCGAATGACGGCCAGAGGGTCGCCCACCTGTTCGATGCGGCCATCGCCGATCACGGCCATTCGATCCCCCATCGCGCACGCGTCACGCAGCTCGTGCGTGACGTATACCACGCAGAGGCCGAAGGCCGCCTGAATCCGCTTCACGTCTTCGTGAAGGCGCTCCCGCATGTTCGTGTCCAGGGAGGAGAAGGGCTCGTCCAGCAGGAGGATGCGCGGTTGCTGCATGAGCGCGCGAGCCAGGGCCACTCGTTGTTGCTGACCACCTGAGAGCTCGCTCGGATATCGATCCTCGAGACCCTCCAGCCTGGTCACCTCCAGAAGCCGCTGGAAGCGGCTTGCCGCGTCAGGTCCGTCCCCAGCGAACAACACGTTCTCTTCGACCGAGAGATGGGGGAACAGGCTGGGCTCCTGGAAGACGAGACCCACGGGCCGCTCCTCCGGGGGCACCGACTTCCCTTCTCCGAAGACCGTGGCGCCGGCCAGGCTCAATCGACCCGCGTCGGGATCGAGCAGTCCGGCGACCACCCTCAGGAGGGTGCTCTTGCCGGCGCCCGACGGTCCGAAGAGGGAGAGGATCTCCTGGTGCGCATCCAGATCGGCCGCGAGAAGAAAATCGCCCAACCGGAGGGAAACCCGCGCCTCGATCAGCGGACCTTCGGCGAGCGGCGGCTCGGGAGCGACGTCGGTCGCCGTTCCGGCACCGCCCGGCGCATCGCGCGCCGGGCCCCTGAGCCGCGCGACGTTTCGACTGTTTCGCGTCTGCGCCTCGAGGCGCTGCGCCAGCAGCAGGATCGCCGCCGCCAGCGCCAGCGCCACGAGGGCGACCGGAAGAGCGGCACGGAGCCCTCGTCCCGTGAGCTCCACCCACAGGTGGACGGGAAGAGATCTGGGATGGTAGGCCAGAACGACTGTCGCCCCGAACTCGCCGGCGGCGCGCATCCAGGCCAGCGCGAGACCGGCGAGGAGCCCATAGCGCGCGAGCGGCAAGGAGATCCTGCGGAAGATCTCGCCGTGCGTCCTGCCCAGCGTGGCACCGACCGCCTCGAGCCGTGGATCGACGGCACGGAACGCCGCCTCGGCCGTCAGAACGACGAACGGCGCCGTGATGAATACCTGAGCGATGACGATGCCGCCGATCGCGTTCACCAGGGTCCAGCCCGCGCTCTCGAGGATCCCGCCGACCAGACCGCCGGGGCCGTACACGTTCAGCAGGAGCACACCGGCCGCCACCGGAGGCAAGACGAGCGGGATCAGCACCAACGTTCGGACAAGCCAGGGAAACCGGACCCGATCGCGCGCCAGCAGGTACCCGAGCGGCACGCCGCCGAGCGCAGCGAGGAGGGTAGCGAGCGTCGCGCTCGCCCCCGAGACCGCGAGCGACCTGGCCAGCCCCGCCCTCTCCACCTGCCTGGCCAACTCCCCTCCGTCCACGTCGGGCAGAAAGGCGAGCAGCGGAAGCAGGAACGCCATGAGGAGCGCGCCCGCCAGGACGGCGAACGTCGCCTGTAGCGTGATCCACCCGGGCGCTCGACGAGCCGGTTTCTCCGCCATGCCCTGAGGATGCCGCTCGGGCGCCTCGCCAGCCACCCTCGCTCGCCGGAAGGTGTGCGAGCCGGCGATTGCGAACTGTAGGCCGGTCGGCCAACCTACCTTCGGTACCCTCTGCCGGAGTCGACCAGGTGCGCATCGAAGACCTGCCCACGCCCGCGCTGTTGCTGGACCTCGATCGGCTGGAGGCGAATCTCCGGCGGATGGCGGAGCGCGCCCGCTCGCTCGGCGTCACCCTTCGCCCCCACATCAAGACCCACAAGTGCATGGAAGTCGCCGAGCGACAGCAGGCGCTGGGGGCTTCGGGAATCACCGTGTCGACGCTGTACGAGGCGGCCGTCTTCGCGAGCCACGGGTTTTCGGATCAAACGTGGGCGTTTCCGCTGAACCCCAGCCGGATGGGCGAGCTGGCCGAGCTGTGCGAGACGATACGGCTCGGCGTCCTTGTGGATTCCCTCGGGGCCGCGGAGTGGCTCATCGACCGAGGCATCAGGGCTCCGGTCTGGATCAAGGTGGACTGCGGCTACCACCGGGCCGGGGTGGATCCGGATGGCGCGCTTGCCGAGGAAATCGCTCTGGCATTACAAGCCGCTGCGGAATTGGAGTTTGCGGGTCTCCTGTCGCACTCCGGACAAGCCTACGACGCCGGCTCTCCGGCCGAGATCGGGGCCATAGCCGAGCACGAGCGAACGGTCATGTGCACCCTCGCCGGGCGCTTGAGGGATGCGGGGATCGCGGTCTCGGGAGTGAGCGTCGGCTCCACGCCTGCGATGTCACAAGTGCGTGAATTGGTGGGTGTTACGGAGATTCGGCCGGGCAATTACGCCTTCTACGACCGAGATCAGGTATGGCTCGGGTCCTGCTCGTACCGAGATCCCGCGCTAACCGTGCTCACGAGCGTGGTTTCCTCTCAGCCGAGTGCAACTCACTCCGTCGTAGATGCGGGAGCTCTCGCGCTTTCCAAGGATCCGGGCCCGGAAGCGGCCCCACCGAGCATGGGCGAGATCTATGAGGACTACGCTCAGGGCCGACTGGCGACGGGGTCGAGGGTGGTCTCGCTCTCTCAGGAGCACGGAATCGTCAACGCACGCTATCCGCTCGGGACACGCCTGCGCCTCCTCCCGAATCATGCCTGTCTAACTGCATACAATTTTGATAGTTACTGGGTAACGAGCGGCGACGAAGTCGTGCATCGATGGAAGATCTGGTCGGGCCGCGAGCCTCCCTCGGAACGCCCCGCGATCTAGCCGAATACGACCGAACGCCGCCGACTTCCAAGCCCCTTGCAGGTGCCGCACGGGGCCCGTGCAGGATTAGGCACACCGCTTGCTGCCTTCCACTCCCTGATCGAGCCCTTCGCACCCGACTTTGGGGCGTCGACGGCGGCATAATGCGGGTTTTGCCGTCTCCCTGGCGCGGGCGTGGGGCGTGGCACTGGACGGTCCGGATAGCGTTATGCAAAAAAGAGCTACGTACAGCGGACCCTACTCCCTGGTATTCGCAACCGTCACGGTCATCGTCGGCGTCGTCGCCCTGGTGCGTATGGACGGCATGATCACCATGGCGGTCGCGATCCTCGGCCTGTACATCCTGCACCTCCTCAGCCTGCGTGCTCTGACCCGCAACGTAGCGGCGGCCGACCGCGGATCACGGCGGTCCGCTCCCCAGGCGAGCGAGGTGGTCATCCAGGTGAGCGATGCGACGGAGCTCGAGAGAGACGACGGACCGGTGTTCTTCTCGAGAGGAGAGCCGGGATTCGTGCGGGAGATCGGCGAGGCTTCGATACCATCGCCACAGAAGCCCGCAACGGAAGACTCGACCTGGATGGTTCAGGGATCGAGATCAGCAGACGAAACGGAGTTTCTGCCGGCCGACAGTGAGGTGACGATGCCGGATTTCGCAGGCCAGAAGGGGGCTTCTGACGTGAAGGGGACTTCCGAGCTACCGATTCCGAGGAAGTTCGCCCTCGGGACCGTGGCGATCATGCGCCGCGCCCTCGATCCGGCACAGGTCGCTCGAGTGCTGGGAGAGCAGCGCAAGTTTCCCAAGAAACGCTTCGGCGAGATCGCGGTCGAGTTGGATTACATAACGGAAGCACAGCTGGACGACCTCCTTGAAGCTCAGAAGGCCGGGCTGTTCACTGAGGAGGAGATCCAGGGCGCACGCCAGAGTCTCGAGACGTTCCGTCGGAACGCCTCCGCCGCCGCGATTTAGCAGCCTAGCGGCTGAGCCGGGCCGAGAGCGATCTCGGCATCTGCTCCCGATCGCCGAGGGGCGAGCTCTCCGGCACGAATCCATCCTCCGTCAAGACCGCCCGTGCATCATCGCCAAGCAGGAACGCGATGAAGTCGCCCCCCGCCTCTGAGTCGCGGGCATTGAGCGGTACCGTAGCGGCGTAGGCAATGGGGGCGCCCCGAAAGTCACGTCCGTCGGCGGTCCGATGATGAAGCCTGCCCAGGGCTTCCGTGTCACGCGGATCACCTTGGCCGAGCATGTGCGGCAGGCGAACGACTCTCAGGCCGTGGGCCCTCGCTTCTGCCAGGTAGAAGACGCCGGCGTCCAGGCTTCCCGTCTGAACCCGGGCGCTCAGATGCGCCTCGGGAAACACGCTCTCTCTTCCGGCCGGCCCGGCCAGAAGGCTGTCCGCCAACCCCGGAAGCCGGTACTGCTGCTCGGCGAGCCGAAAGGCGAAGAGCGCGCGGTAGCCCTTTGGATCCAGGTCCGGATCGGTGCGGCCGAGCCGGAAACCATCGCGAAGCGCCACGTTCTGCCAGGCCAGCTCCCCGCGCCCCGCGCTGTCCAGCGCCGACGAGAAGCGGCTCTCCGACGAGTAGGCAATGACGATCTCACTCCGTGCGAAGACCACGGCCCAGCCCGGGTCGTGGGGACCGAGCAGCCGAAGGGTGGCGGGATCGGCCGTGATGTACACGTCGCGGCGCCACACGCCCTCGCGGATGAGGTGGGCGCCGGCCACGGAGCCCCTCGGGTCGCCGCGCACGGCCCGCCCGCTCCTTTCACGGAACCTCTGTTCGAGCTGCGCCATCGTCGCGGTTAGCGACGCGGCATAGGTCACGTCCACGGCATCGCTCTCGCCGACCACCGACCGGCAGCCGGGCCCGCTCGCCACCGACATCACCGCTATCGCGATCCCCAACCGTAGGACCCTCAACAGGCCCTCATTCCCTACCTCTTCGCTCATCCTCGCCTCGGTCCCGGATCGCGCGACGGTAGTCCGCGGGCGTGTCAATGTCGACCGGAGCCTTCAGGTCGATGTGGACCGGTAGGACGCCTAGTCCCCGTCGGTCGAGAACCGAGCTGAGCCCGCGGTCACCCTCGCCGCCCTGGAGCACGGGGAAGAGCGAGCGATCCACAATGACCGGGTGTCCCGGGCGGTCACGATAAACAGCCCGCGCGACGGGCGCTCCGCCGCCACGCCACGCGTCGGCGACATAACGGATGACGGCGGGCGACACGCCCGGCTCGTCGCCGAGAAGGATCGCGGCGGCCTCTATGTCTGACTGGGCCGCCAGATGGCGAATCCCGGCCGACAATGAGCCGGCAACTCCCTCTCGGTAACGCGGGTTCTCGACAAGTTCGACCTCCTCCTCGCCCACGGCCGCGCGGACCTCCTCCGCCCGATGACCGACCACGACCACGATCGGCCGGAGACCTGCCGTGACCGGGGCGCACACCGACGCGCGGACGACCGTGATGCCGTCGAAGGGGAGAAGGAGCTTCAAGCCACCCCGATGCCGGACGGAGGCTCCCGCCGCCAGCACGAGACCGGCGATGAGGCCTCGGTCGCTCACGCTCGACCGTGCTGAACCGCGACCACCTCGGCCAGGATGGCGAGTGCGATCTCTTCGGGAGTATCGGAGCCGATATCGAGACCCACCGGCCCGCGGACCCTCGCGATCTCCGACTCCTCCATGCCCAGATCGGCCAGTGCCTCCCGACGGAGCCGCTGGGTTCGCTTCCCGCCGATCTGGCCGACGAAGCGGCATCCGGCGCCCAAGGCGGCCTCGAGCGCGGGCAGATCGAGCTTGCGGTCGTGAGCCAGCACGACGACGCTCGCGAATCGGTCCAGCCCCACCTCCTCGAGGCCCTCATCGGGCCACGCCTCGAGGATACGAGCCGCGTCGGGGAAAGCCTCCGGCGAGAGAAAAGCTCCACGTGGATCGATCACGAACACCTCGAAGCCCACGAAGGCCGCAAGGTGGCAGAGAGAAGCGGCGACGGGAGACGCTCCCACGATCGCCAGTCGCGGCGGCGGGAGCACCGGCTCCACGAAGACGGCGGCGGACTCCCCTCCGTCGACGATCTCGAGCAGATCCGTTGATCCGGAGTCGAGCAGAGGCCTGGCACGCTCGATAAGCCCCGCACCTCCCTGGTCGGATTCGAGGGTCCCGACCGGTTCGTCACCCTCGACGGCCAGCAGACGCCGACCCTCCAGCCGTCCGGATATGCCGGTCATCAGGAGCGCCGGACGTGAGCGCTCTATCGCCTCGCGCAGGGCCGCCCAGGTCGGATCGTCGGCGACGTACCTGTCGGCAAAGACCTCGATCTCGCCGCCGCAGGCGAGGCCGACCTCCGCCGCCATCTCGTCGGTGATGCCGTAACTCAGCAGGCGGGGCTGCCCTCCGGCCAGAATCTGCCGCAGGTGCTCATGGAGATCCCCCTCGATGCAGCCGCTCGAAACCGAGCCCGCCAGCTCGCCGGCGTCGTTCACGGCGAAGCGAGCACCAGGCCGGCGGGGAGCGGATCGCTGAGCTCGGACGAGCGTCGCAAGACCGGCCGGCACCCCGTCCCGGCTCCAGCGGCCGAGCGGTTCCAGGACCTCCAGCAGGCTCATCCTGCTCATCGCAGCAGGTCGTCGAGCGGCGCTAGTGGGCCACGCTGCGAGCGCCGTCGGGGTCGCCGCGGCGGGTTCATCCCCCGGCGCGGACCCGGCGGATCTCGGCGGCCAGCGCGGGAACGACCTCGAACAGGTCGCCCACGAGGCCGTAGTCCGCGACGCTGAAGATCGGCGCCTCGGCATCCCGGTTGATCGCCACGATCGTCTTGGCGGTTCTCATGCCGGCCAGGTGCTGGATCGCACCGCTGATGCCGACGGCGAAGTACAAACTGGGCGAGACTACCTTCCCCGTCTGTCCGACCTGCTCGGAGTGCGGGCGCCAACCCGCATCCACAACCGCGCGACTGGCCCCCAGCGTCGCGTCGTCGCCGAGCGCCTCCACGAGGTCCTCCAGGACCGACCAGTTCTCCGGATCCTTCATACCTCGTCCGCCGGAGATAACGATGTTCGCTTCCGAGACATCCAGGGCTTCCCGGTCCCCTGTCTCGATCCCCGTCACGCGTTGAGCCGTGGGCTCGCTGGCGATCTCCACGACTTCGACGGATCCGTCGGCGGGACGCTCCTTTGGTCGAAAGACGTTCGGGCGAACGCTGATCAGCGCCGGCAGCTCCGAGAACGCGACGGTGGCGATCGCCTTGCCGGCGAACATCGGTCGGGTCGCCACCGGCCGACCGTCGTCGACGCCTACCGAGACCACCTCCGTCGCCAGCCCTCGGTCGAGCCGCGCGGCCGTTCTCGGGGCGAGGTCCTTGCCCTGGGCCGAGGCGGGAAAGACCACGGCGTCGTATGCCTCCCGCCCGACCAGATCCTCGCAGAATCGCACCGCAGCTTCCGCCGCGTAGCTGGAGAACGATTGATCTTCGGCCACGAAGATTCGATCGGCCCCGTATCGCCCCAGGTCGGCGGCCCGCTGCGCCATTCCGGGCGGGCCGAGCAGGAAGACATCCATCGATCCGCCGAGCTGCTCGGCCAGATCTCCCCCCGCCGTCACCGTCTCGGAAGCCACCGGGCGGAGCTCGCCGTCCCGAGTTTCGGCGTAAACGAGTACCCTTGCCATCCTATGTCACCCTAACTGGAACCCGATCTCAGATGAGTGCCCGCTCGCGGAGTCGACGCACCAACTCCGGCACCGCTTTCGGGCCTTCGCCGACGATCTCCCCCCCGGCCCTCGGCGGCGGCTCCTGCAGCGCCACGATCCGGACCTTGGGCTCGGTAAAGCTGATTTCCTTCACGTCGAGGGGCTTTTTCTTCGCGGCCATGATGCCCTTCAAGCTGGGATACCGCGGCTCGTTCAGCCCCTTCTGGGCACCGACGACCGCCGGGAGGTCGAACTCGACGATCTCGTGTCCGCCCTCGACCTCCCGGTGTGCCACCGCATGCCGCCCTTCTATCTCGAGCTCCACGACGACGCTGGCGCACGGCAATCCCAGCAGCTCAGCGACCATGGCCGGGACCTGCATGTTGTCATCGTCGATCGCCTGCTTGCCGAAGAGGATCAGATCGTACTCCCGGTCGCCGATCTCCTCCGCCAGAGCCCGTGCGATGACGAGCCCATCCGCCGATCCCGGCGAGGCGAGCAACAAGGCAGCGTCCGCTCCCATGGCGAGGGCGGTGCGCAGGATCTCCTTCGACTCCTCCGGCCCCACCGAGAGTACCGTCACGAGGCCGTCGCCCGCCTCCTCCTTGAGCCGGATCGCCTCCTCGAGGGCAAACTCGTCGTACGGGTTCATGACGTACTTCACACCGGCCGGATCGATGCCCACGCCGTCTCCGCCGACCCGGATTTGGGCTTCGCTGTCGGGTACACGCTTGATGCAAACGATCGACTTCACGTTTCGGCACGCTCGGCTTTGATGGTGTCTGCGTCGATGCGCCGAGGAGTCAGAGGATCTGGATCTCCTCGATCTCATCGGAGGTCAAGGAGTAGAGACGATAGGCGATCAAGTCGATCAGCTCATCCGTGACCTGCAGCTCGCGACGGATGCGCGAGTGGTGACCGTTGCCCGAGACCTTGGCGTTGCGAAGGCCGACGAGCCGCGCCGCGAGCCAGAGCAGGAAATCATGCGCGACGTCCCGGTGCTCCCGCTTCCGGTCCGGCTCGCCGCTCTCGCCGCTCGGCAGAAGCGCGTCTATGAAGGCGAGAAGACCCGGAAAAACCATCTCGGTGAGCTCCCGATCACCGATCATCTCCTCGTCGGTGGTCTCCTCCCAGCTCAGCTCGTTCCAGTATAGCTCGCACGCCTCCTCGAACAGGTGCTTCCGGGATGCCGGACTCGTTCCGCGAACGACGACGTCGCGCGGCCCGACGTTACGGCCCAAGGCACGTCTCAGGGCGCGCAATCGCTCGGTGACGAGGGTCTCGGCCGCCATCCGCATTCCGCCTTCCGGCAGGGCGGTTTCAGGGAGCGCGGAGAGTTGGGCGTCTTCGGACATCGGAGTTCTCCTTGTGACCTCCATCGATCAGTTCGAAGAAGATGAAGGTCGGGTCGCGGGAGAACAAGCCGGAGACGAAAGCGGGTGAGTAGCCTGGCGCAGAGAGTTCAAGATCCGGCGAGCCGCCGGAGTGTCGCCAGGTTGCGCCGGTCGGCCCCGATCGGATCTCCACCCTTCGGCGTCTCCAGCACTCGCGGAACCGTGCGGAGACGTGGATCCTGCATCAGGTCGCGGAATACCCCCTCTCCGAGCTCACCATCGCCGATGTCGGCGTGCCGGTCACGGCGACTCCCCAGTGCGCCGAGCGAGTCGTTGCAGTGGATCAGCCCCAGGCGGCCGAGGCCGATCACCTCATCGAAGCTCTCCACGACAGCGTCGTAGTCACCTCGGAGATCGTAGCCTGCTGCGAATACGTGCGCCGTGTCGAAGCATACGCCGAGCCGCTCTCGCACCTCTGGCGGCTGGCCGTCGATCAGCGCCGCGATCTCCTCGAAGCGGCAGCCGAGCGACGAGCCGCTCCCTGCGGTCGTTTCGATGAGCACGCGGGTCCGGCCGGGCACGTCCTGCAACACCTGCCCGATCAGCTCCGCGTTCTGCCGCAGAGCGGTTTCGCGATTTCCTGCCGTCGCGTTTCCGGGGTGCGTAACGAGGAACTCGAGGCCCAATCGCTCGCAGCGCTCGAGCTCGGCTCGGAAAGCTCGCACGGACTTGTCCCGCAGGAGCCGGTCCGGCGTGGCGAGATTGATCAGATAGCTGTCGTGAGAGGCGGCCACGACGATCCCGGCCTCGCGGCGCGCGCGACCGAACTCTAGCACCGCATCTGCCGTCAAGACGCGCTCCGCCCACTGCTGTGGTGACTTCGTGAACAGCTGAAGGGCGTCGGCGCCAAGTCGTCCGGCGCGAGAGGGCGCCCGCTGCAGCCCGCCCGCCGTCGAGACGTGAGCTCCGAGCGGCGGCAGCGAGGGGTCTCGGGCGATCGGTCGCGCGCTTGCGCCTATGGCCGTGGCGGTGTCCGGTCGGGAACGGTCCGCTGCTCGGCTGCGGGAGGCGGCCGGCGGTCCCGCGGGATCTGGTTGTTTCGGCGCCCTTCCTGGCCCCGCTGGCGCGCTTGCTGAAGGAAGCGCTGCCGGAGCCACAGGAGCCGTGCCCGCTCCAGCGGCGCCATGAACTCCGAGAGCCGGCGCTGCTCGTCCACGTTGATCTCGGCCTCCAGAACCTGCGTTCGTAGCACCTCGTCCAGCAGCTGCGCCACGCGCTCCTGGTCCACCCGGTCGCCTCGGGCCACCTCGGCGAGCTCGCTGAAGAGGGAGCGCCGACGCGCCGCGAGATCCTGCCGCTCCTCCCGGCTTCGCTGGAGCGTCGACCTCAGCCTCTCGGCGCGGCTCTCATCGAGATGGAGCGCCTGAGCGACGCGATCGGAGAAGCGATCCGCCAGCTCGGCCGCATTGGCTCCCCGCTCGGCCTCCTGGGCGAGCGCGCGCCCGGCCTCCACCGGCAAGCCGCCCAGGACCAGAAAGCCCGCCAGGACACGGAAAGCGACGCAGCGAAACCGAATCACAGCTCTAGCTCCTCCGACGGCCCGTCCAATCCGTCCAAATCGTTCAAGGCCTCGCCCTCGAGCTCCAACCAGGCCGGTCCACCGACCCCCCCGAGCGCGGCTCGCAGCTCCATCTCGCCGGGATGCAGCTCGGCAAGATCCGTTTCCCAACCGGCGAGCGCCTCGTCAGCAGACCACGTGCCGTCGACCTCTCCGTCCGTTCGGCTGGCGAGCCAGACCGCATAGCTCGTGAGCACGACCGCTATCCCCGCCGCGGCGCGCCACACGCCGGCTCTCCACGCCGTCCGACCGGGCGACGGAAGAGGCGTGTAGAGGCGCTCCATCTCGGAGGGCTCCAAGCGGGGCTCGGGCGCCGCCAGCAGTGTCTCCAGGATCTGAAGCTCCCCCCCGCACGCCGGGCACGTTGCGAGGTGGGCCTCGACGTCCGCCCGCTCGTCGTCGGAAAGCCGGCCCCGCACGTACTCCGGCAGCCGGTCCGTGGCGTGAAGCTCGTTAATGCTCCGATCCTCCAAGCTCATTGCACTCCTCTTCGTGCTCGGGGCCGCGGCTCTCTACCGCGGGTTCCACTCCGAAATGCTCTCTGAGCTTACGGATGGCGTGGTGGTAGCTCACCCTCACCGATCCCTCGCTCGTTCGCAGCGCCTTGGCGATCTCGCCGTACGTTAACCCCTCGGTCGTGCGGAGGATCAGCGCATCTCGCTGCTGGGGGGGAAGCGTGCGCGCGAAGGCCAGGGCGCGCTCGGCCATGTCGCGGCGCGCCGCCCCCTCGTCGGGCCGGTCACCGGCCGCAACGTGATCCGCCCTCTCGATCGCCAGCTCCCGGCGCCGCGCCCGCTGGCGGACCCAGTTGGTCGTCTCGTTGATGGCGATCCTGGCGAGCCAGCTCCGAAAGCTCGACTCGCCCCGAAAGCGGCCGATGCCGGCCGCCGCCCTCGCGAACGTCTCTTGCACCACATCCAACGCCGCCGCCCTATCCTCGGTCGTGCGCACCGCCAGGCGGAAAACAAAACCCGCATGGCCCTCGTAAAGATACCGCCAGGCCGCCTCGTGGCCGCGGCGTGCTTGCTCGACCGCTTGTCGCTCGTCTAGCATCTGTCGCAGCCATTAGAAAGACCTGGACGGTTCCGCGGGCCGCCGAGCGTACCCACGGGCCCGTCGATCATTGGACGGCGCGGGACCGCAAGACGTTAACGCAACGTTTGCACGACGGGGCCGCATCGTCCAGCATACCGGGAGAAACGGTAAGGGAAGCCTGCCTCAGAACCGGGCGTCCAAAGAGCGGGAAGCTCGCAACCCAGCAGGCTGGTCCGTCAGAGAGTCGAGGGGGAGGAAGCGATGAAACGCGAGTGGTTCGTGGCCGTCACCTGTGCGGCCGTGTCTCTGGCATCGGCCGCTCCGGCGTCGGGCCAGGATAGGGATCAGTATAGGGATGTGACGGTCATCGGGTCGGATCCGGTGCGCCAGGTGACTCTCGGCCAGGCGGTCAGGATCGCGCGCGCTCTCAACCCCGAGCTTCGGGTCGCCGAGACGAACGTGGATGTCGCCGAGTTCAACCGGCTCGACGCGTGGGGCAACTTCCTCCCGACGTTCGATGCGGGCTTCGGCTACACGAACTCGAGCACGGGCCGCCTGGATCAGACGGGACAGGCGATCGTCGCGACCAGCTATTTCTTCCAGCTCACGGGACGCTATAACCTGTTCGAGGGCTTCAGGAAATTCACGCAGTTGAACAGCGCCCAGCTGGATCTGAGCGCTCAGCAGGCGAGGTTCCGGCGGGACGAGTTCTCGCTCCTCCTGGCCGTCAAGCAGGCGTACTACGATGCGC
>Ga0255058_10000744_pt1 | contig 18672 bp, 15 predicted proteins | sample Cases_109_9_MG_FD_188637 | JGI IMG/M metagenome (GOLD analysis project Ga0255058, IMG submission 188637) | Seawater microbial communities from Amundsen Gulf, Northwest Territories, Canada - Cases_109_9 | ecosystem: Environmental > Aquatic > Marine > Gulf | place: Canada: Northwest Territories... | reverse complement strand
CTCGTCTCGGTCGGCTTTCCATCTCGCCCATGGGCTTGAGGCGACGTGATAGATCAGACGATCGTGAAGAGAATCTCCAACCAACTCTCCCCTCCACTCGCGGACCCGCTGAGTGAAGGCACGGCCTTCGTCTGTTCTCTCAAGTCGCGGTGCATCGTGATCCAAGAAGATATCGACATCTTCAAGCATGTCTGAGAGGCGCCGCTCGTCGAGCTGGACCTTGCTGAGTACTCCTAGCAGATGCTCCAAGAACCCACGATACAGAAGGCTTCGGACATGACTGAGTAAGGCATCCAGAGCGGACCGTTGTAAGTCACCCTCGTTCAAGGCCACAACCGCAACCAGCGCGTCGACGGCCCCACGATAACAATCCGCTTCCTCGGCCCATGTCTGCGGGCGCCACTCGGCCGGGGGGATCCGGCCTGCGATGACAGCGGGGCCAAGGATGCGGCTTGGATGCCCTTGGAGGATGCCGTTGAGCGCATCGACGGCGAGACAGCGAACGGCTACGGGTTCATCGGACTGCAAGCGTTCCTGGAGACTCTCCAAACGTGAAGAAAAGGGAACAGAGGTTCCCGAGAGCAAGATGCGGTATAACTGCTTCCAGATGTTTGTAGCATTGTTCACAATGTCTGGCTCCGACTCGGCAAGGGCCAGGCGCAGGAGTATCCTCTCGGCATCATCAAAAAACTCCGGTAGCTGCGCGAACCGCTCCGCCATCCACACAAGCTGTCTCCGCGGGCCCCATTTGCCGGTGCCGAAGGTGCTTTCTGAAACTTGCAGCTCGTCCAGGGAGGCTTGCTCAATCAGCCAACGAAGTCGCGGCAGATAGGTGGACGGGTCGGTATCAACGAGTGCTAGGTACCTCTCAACGACCGTCAGAGAGGCCAGATCACTCGGCGTTACTTTCGAGATCCACTCGAGAAAGTGTTCGCCGCAAATGCGGCGAACCTCCTCGAACGGCGTCTGAGAAACCCGGTCAAGAAACGGCCGACGAAGTTCTTCCGGGATTCGGCGCAGGAAGGATAGTGGATCGTCGCTCGCCCAACGAGTCCATGCGTCCTCGAAAGCGGCGTCCGCGACAAGAGGAGGAGTGACATAGCAATATCTCCCGGCACGTGCGACGAAGCCATTTTCTTCATGAATCTCCCGCAGCGCCTCCTGGACTTCGGCCACATCAAGACCCACGAGCCGACAGGCTGACTGCAACTCGCTTTCAACCTCGTCACGATACCCCAGCTTGGTGAACAACCCGAGTAACGCTAAGCCACTTCTTTGCAGAGGTGCTTGGAACCGGAACTCCAAGTAGTCGCGCACACTTGGCATTACCGCACGGGCATGCCCTGCGGCTCGAACCACAGCATCGTTTCTGCAGAGATCGGCAGCAAATCGAGGGAATCCGTTCGCCAGCTGAGCATAAGCACGGCGTCGCTCGTCGGGAACGTCGGGAAAATTCGCTGCGACAACTTTCTCTAGCTCGTCGGGGGACATCCTGTTCAGCCGGAACTGCTGAGTCGCTGCCAGGGAACGCCTCGCGTCGTTTGCTATGGTAATCACGCGAATCCGGTCGGAGTGGCCACCGACGGTCTCCTCGATCCGAATCCGAGATTCCAACGTGCATTCATCTGCGACAAGGATCGCGTGCAGGTCAGCCTGATTCGCGAGCCATGCTGCGACTCTCTCCGGTTGGTTTGTGTACAGCACCAGGCCACTGGCACCGGGAACCGAGCTTAGCGCTTCAAACACTAGACGCGTCTTGCCCACACCGGACTCGCCTTCTAGCGGAAGGACGACATTCGGCACAACGGTACCCAGGTCCACATGTTCGCTTATCCGCTCCCGCACAGTGGACCACGCCGGTATCTCGACGTAGGTGGGGGTCAACTGCCTGGCATTTGCACCCCATGCCTCAAGATGTAGAACATCTGGGGCCAGGCCGGGTCGGAAGTCTCGCAGCACGAGCGCTGGGAATTGGTTGATCCAGTTCGCGAGGTCGTCGGCACCAACGACTTGAGGATCGGAAGCAAGCGGATTGATAGCCGTAATCTCGGCCGAAATCGATCCCTCCAACGCCTCCTTATCCTGCGCCGTCAGTGAGTCCGCGATTGCTAGACGATACGCGAAGCCGTCCTGGATCTTCTGTCGCACGTACTCCTGCGTGAACAGTTGGCTTACGTCAACTTCGCCTTTCTTCCTCGCCTTATACTGCCACGCAGTGGGTTCGCCCAGGAACCCGAAACCGCCGGGCACCAGGGATCGCACTAACGTGTCGACTCCCCCGTCAGCTAGTTGTGTGCGGAGGTTCGTCTCGATTTCCGAGTTGGGAACTCCGTGGGCTATCGCCTCTGAGCGAATCACGGCGTCGACCGTCGCCGTAAACGGGGCCCCAGCTCCGATTCCTTGAAGGCGGAGGATCTCGGTTGGATCGATTCGAAGTGCCATAGCCAATTAAGAAACTACCGAAAGAACACAGCCATCGCATCAGGCTCTGCTCGCTTGCGATTGGGAGTTTCTTTGCTCGCTGCCTTAGGCTGCTGCCCTACGAGGACGAGATCAGGAGCGTGGAGGGGCGGCGCGGCTTTACCTAATCGCCCAGAATCAGCCCTGATCTCACCCTGATGTAGGTGCCGGCAACGGGTCGAACTGGGCCGCCGACCTGAGTTACTGACCCGTCCATCCGGGTCCACGCACGACGCGACCCGGCGTGGCGCCGGTGTGCTCGCCATCCTTGATCACCTGCTCGCCGTTGACGAATACGTGCAGCATGCCGGTTGAGTATTGGTGCGGCTCGACGAAGGTGGCGTGATCCTGAATGGTTTCTGGATCGAAGACGACTACGTCGGCGAAAAAGCCTTCCTTCAGTTGGCCGCGACGGTCGATTCTGAGATTTAGACTTGGCAGTGCGGCCAGTTTGCGAATCGCCTCTTCCATGGGTATCAGCTGTTCGTCGCGTACATACTTACCCAGCACCCGGGCAAAGCTGCCATAGGCACGCGGGTGTGGACTGCGCTGTAGAAACACTCCTTCCGGAGCAACCGATGCCGCATCAGTGTTAAAACTTACCCAGGGCAGCGCTGTTGCCTTACGAACTACGTCCTCGGACTGCGTGAAATACACCGTTCCAACTCGGCTACCGTCCTCGATGATCAGGTCCATGGCGGTATACCGCGGATCTGTGCCGCGCATTTCCGCGACTTCGGCTAACGTCTTGCCGGTCAGTGGCTTCAGCGTGTCCGTCTTGAACCCCACCAGTAGGATCTTGTCCGGTGCGCCGGCGCCCAGATACAGGTTTTCCCACTCGTCCGACTCCTCGAGCATTTCACGCGCGATTCTTTCGCGAAGAGCCGGATCCTTCATGCGGCCGATCGACGCTTCAAAACCGCCTTCCTGGACCCACGGCGGGATTGACGCGTTGAGCCCCGTGGCACCTGCCGGATAAGTGTAGACGTCAGCCGTGATTTGCAGACCATCAGCTCGGGCCCGCTCGACCATCGCTACGGCTTCGTCAAACAACGGCCAGTTGGATTGGCCGGACGACTTGAAATGATAGATCTCAGCTCTGATTTTTGCGTCGCGCGCAATAGTGAGAAGTTCCTCAACGGCTTCCAACATGTTGGCGCCCTCGTCTCGCATGTGCGAGATGTACATGCCGTCATATTCGGCAGCCACCTCCGACAGCGCTATCAATTCGTCGGTCTTCGCAAAACTTCCGGGTGGGTACATTAGAGATGACGCCACGCCCAACGCACCATCCTCCATGGCCTGACGTACCAGGGCACGCATTTGGTCGAGCTCTTCCGGTGTTGGCTCACGGTCTTCGTGTCCGATCACGTACCAGCGAGGGTTGGCGGTGCCGATGAACGATGCCACGTTCGGCGAGATGCCACGTCGTTCGAGATGTTCGAGATACTCCGCAAGTGTCGTCCACTCGATGTCATAGCTGATATCGGTTTGCAGCTGAATCATCTCTGCCTTCATGGCATCGTTGAGGGGCCCCATCGATTCTCCCTCGCCCATTATTTCAAGGGTCACGCCCTGGCGGATATCACTCTGCGATCGGCCGTCTTCGATTAGCGATTCGTTCGCCCAGGACATCATGTTTACGAAGCCCGGTGCCACTGCCAGGCCCTGAACGTCAATGTCGGTCGGCGCGGTCGCCGCACCTATGTCGCCAAGCGCAGCGATCACGTCGCCGTCGAATGCCACGTCCCCAACATATGGCTGCCCGCCGCTTCCGTCGTAAATTGTGCCGCCGCGAAGGATTACGTCGTATGAAGTCCGAGAATTACATGCGGACAGAATCCCGCAGACAACAACAGTTGCGACGATCAGTGCGGCGATTTGTTTTCGAGGATTCATAGTCCGTCCCTTTGGATGCTCGGACACCACCGGATTGGGCGGCTGGTGGGCCAGTGACCATCATGGCCCATTCGCCAGGGCGTAGATCACCCTATCCTGCGCCAAACTTCCTCGAGCTGGACCTCCCGAACTGGCTGACCGTCTTCGAGGATCGGGTATGTGCCAGATTGGTAGAATCGATCGCCTTCAGTGCGGCACGTAAATGGAAGGGACATGCCCAGGTACGCGGGATCCGCGAAGTACTCCATGTTCTCGGTATAGGTCGTTCCTTGCAGAGTGTAAGTGCCCCCACCCGAAAACATCGTACGAAACGCCTGAAGAGAGTCTGCCGCAGTCTTCAACTCCTTGACGCCACGATCTTCGCTCTCACCGACGAAGGCAAAGTGTGTCTCGGTAATGATCTTCAGCTGCCGCCACCCCACCGTCGTCGCGCCGACCGTACCTGAGACGAGTTCCCAGGCTCCTTGAATGCGGCAAGGGGACTGCGCCAGCGCGGGATGGGCGAGGGTCAGCGAGAGGGCTGCGAGGATGACGGTGCGCATTAGTGCCTCCTAGGGTAGTACGTGGCTGTTGAAAGTCTTTCGGGTCATTGGCTCTCTCCGGTTGAGTCAGGAATCAGAACGCACGACCCACCCTCCCATTCTTCTAGGCGTAGAACCGTCCCGGAACGGTCGCATGTGGGACGGATGCACTCGGGTGAGACGCGGTTGGTCGCCGCGATACGGCAGGCAACTACACTACTTGCTTCCAACACTTGGGGACCTCAGAAGCAGGGCAGTTGAAGCCCGCTTCATCGCTTTCACGATAAGCAAGGCGGCAGGCGGTATCTACTGTTCGTCCACGTATGGATGCGGCTCTACGAGGACGAGATCAGGAGCGTGGAGGGGCCAGATGCGAAAGGGGCGGCCCCGAAGGAACCGCCCCAAGATGATCTATGGACTGAAGCACGAGCCTCGTTAGGCGGCTACGCTACCCATTCTGGGTGCCCCGACCACGCCCTGGCTACTCGATCAATTGCAGAACCTTGGGAAACAGACCGTCGCCTTCTACCGCCTCTTCGCCGGGACACGTGATGACTCGAACATACGTGTTCCACCGGCCGGGCGCTCCGGCGCCGTGGGAGCACGTCGGGCACTCCGCCACCTTCTCCACGAACACACAGGCGAGCGCCGAAACCGTGGCGTGCAGCCCTGCACCGGTGTCTTCGACCGACTCCGGATCGATGAGCGGCACAGAACGGTGGAGCGGCGTGTTCTCGATGCAGGTGCCCGGGGCAAACGGGTCGACCGAGCAAGCTGGACCGCCCACCTCGGCGCCCCATACGAGCGGACCGTGTAGGTCGATGAGATCCTTGAATTCCTGGTGTACCAACGTCTGCTCGTTGCCGGCCCCGGAGGAGTTGTAGAGCTGCGTCACGCCGGGAACGATCTCGAGCTCCTCGTCGTAGCCGAGGATCGATCCGACCTCTGGGCAGCTCGGAATCCATGGCCGGAGGGCGTCAACTCCACCGACCGAGTCTGGCAGGGCCGCCCCGTCGGTGGCCAGAGGCTGGAACCAGCACCGCCAGCTCGGGTGCTGGACGCACGGACTCGCTTCATAGTCCGGGTCCTCAAATTCCTTCTTTGACTGCTGGGTCTTGATCTCGATCAGCGTTCCGTGGTCGCCGTCATAGAAGCCGGTGAATTCGTTCCACAGCGTGTAGCTGCCTGCGGCGCTCGCCTCGTACACAACCGGGTCGAAAGGTTCGTACCAGTCGGGGGGCTCGCCATCGAACAGGCGGTTGAACGGATCAGAATCCTCCCACCGGTCCGGCAGGGCGAGCGGCAGTATGCAGCCTCCACCTCGGTACCTCCCTGCCGGCGCCCCCCAGGCCGCTGCCACGGTGCCTACATTCATCTCACTGAATCCGAGGACGTTGGCGAATATCGTTCCGATCGCGTTTCCGCGAGCGGTCACGTTACGTACCCGAACCCTCACCTTGGACGAATCGAGGATGACGTCTATGTCCTCGTCCAATACGGGGGTGACTGCTCCGTGCACTTGGTTCTTGTCCGCGTACTCCTTGGCTTTGGCGCGTGCACCCGCTTCGTCGCCAGGTGCGACGATCAGCCAACCCGCCCCTGCCAAGGCCGCGGAATCAGCCGTGCGCTGCGATTCCGTCCTGGCTGTAAGCAGCATCCCGAGATCCACCGCCAACGCAACCATCCCGAGCATCATAACCATGCCGAGCGCCGTGATCACGAGTGTGGCTCCGCGCTCGTCGGTGAGCAGGGAGCCCGGCAAGCGCTGGAAGAGTCGTCGAACGAAGGAGTGTCGAACGGGCGAGCGGCACGAAACCATGAGTCTACTCCCTGTCTACTGCAGAATAGTGCGACAACGACTTTAGTAAAGATGAGGTATGAGGTGGGCAGCGCAAGAGTAGCGGAGTCGCAACGCTGTGGCATTATTGCACATACGGTTGCGTATGGTTTTCGAGGACGAGATCAGGAGCGTGGAGGGGCCGCGTTGTTACACGGGTAACAGGTTACGGGCGGCCCCGAAGGAACCGCCCTTCTTCTCCGATCCAGTAGCTATATCGCCAACTAAGAGACTCAGCTATCGGAGCGCCTCTTGAGAAACGGGATTTGCATAGGTACACGGCGGCGATAGGTCGCGTAGGGCTCGCCGTGCATGCTCTCGAGATCCCTCTCCTCGAACTGGATCCAGGAGAGCGATCGGGCCTGACGGAGGAGTCCTAGCTCGCCGGTCTCAGGAAGGTGAGAGTGGAAGGGTCGAGCCTTGTCATTCGCCAGATGTTCCAGCGCTCGCCATCCTCGCTGACGTCGGGGTTGGCGAATCGCCAGATGATCTCGCCATCGCGGTCTACCTCAGTGACGTAGCCCGTCTCGGTGTCGGTGACCAGCGTGTTGCCGTTCGCCAGGCGCTGGACCGAGCCGCCCCACCTGGAGAGGAACTTCCCCACGTGGTAGCGCCAGACGACCTCGAGCGTGAGGGGGTCGAGCTCTACGATCTGCGACCTCGTCGTGCCGTTGTCGAAAATCAGGATGTTCCCGTTCTCGAGGAGCGTCGGGTGATGTTGTAACGCCAGGTTGTTGGGACCCCAGAGCCAGATGATGCGCCGCGTACTTCCGTCGATGATGGCGACGGCGTTGAGAAGCTTCATGGAGATCAGCATGTTCCCGCGCTCGAACAGGGACGAGAGATGGACGAGGGAGCCGTCGAACACCTCGACATGATTCGTGTGGACCAGATCGAGCTCCGCGTCGGGGGGAAACTCCTCCTCGGCCACGCTGGCCAGCAGAAAATCGAACCCGGAGGCTCGCAGCACCTCGAGGATCGAGAACTCGTCCCTCATGCGCCCATGCGGATCGAGAATCGTGATCCTGTCGTCCAGGATCCGGTTGGCCGGGTGGATCTCCGGGTCCTCAACGAGCGCGCGCGTGAGGAGATAGATGTCGCCGTCGTCGGCCACCCAGAGGTCGTGGTGGGCCGTCGACTCGTATGTCCAGAGGAGCTCGGAGGAGGGGTCGAGCTTGATCACGCCGTGGTTCCTCACGACGACTAGGATGGTGCCGTCGTTCAGGAGCTCCGCATGGTGCCAGCTGGCATCGCCCGGATACTCATATGCCCAGCGGTGAAGGACATCGCCTTCCATGTCGATCAAGTAGGCGGCACTGCGCTTGTAGCTCTTGTAGAAGTTGACGCCCGGCTGGGCTTTCTCCTTGTCGAAGACCAGCACGCCTCGCAGCTGCGACCTGGCATCCCGCAGCGTCGGCAGGTACGGGAGTGATTTCAGGACGTTGAGCCGGCTGATGGCCGGGACCATCTCCGTCCGCTTACCCCCGCTGTCGAGCGCCGCAGGTATGGCAGCCTGGTCGACGTCCTCCCTGCCGCCGTCCTCGGGCAGGCGGACCGCCACCCGGTCGGAATGAACCCGGAAGCTCACGGCGAAGGCCGCGGCGGCAAGTACGACTCCGCCGATCAGCAAGACTCCCAATCGCAACTTCATAGCTCACCCGAGGTCATGCGTGGCCCCGACCGCCGGGGCGGGACCTGGCTCAATACGCGGTTCGGGTCTGACCCTCGAATCCGTGCTCCACTGCCGGCCCCTTCATCAAACTCGCCGCGTAGGCTCGCGCGTCGAGAAGGTGCAAGGCGATGAAGGCGATATGATTGGCCTCAGGGCCGGGCGAGCGCCGCTGCGCGGGATACGCCGACCAGCGCCCGCGCGTACAATCTCCCGTTGAGGCGAAACAGATGGATCAGCTGCTCGATCTCAGCGCTCATCGCCGCTAGTTCACTTTCCGCAGCTACTCATCCGGCACCCGGGATTGCGAACGGAAACCTACTCGCCGTACCGGAGCCCTCACAATGGAGAGCCGACGCACTGACCGATAAGGCCAGGCGTGTGCCACTTGGGGATGTTGGTGGGGATGTTCAGGTACGGAAAAGCCCCGGAAACCGCCTTTTGGCCTCCGGGGCTCATCCGTAGGAACCCGTATCCTTACTGGCTTTCGCCGAAAACGAACAATTGAGTTCGCGATCCGTAGTCAGGTGCTCTATCCAGTTGAGCTACGGGCGCATTTTCGGGATCTGCCCGCCGGGTAGGCGGGCGGCCGGCGCGTCGTTGGGAGACGTCGCCGGCGGGTCATGCCCAGGAGAGGATTCGAACCTCCACGCCCTAATATGGGCACTAGCCCCTCAAGCTAGCGCGTCTGCCAATTCCGCCACCTGGGCCGGACATGCTGCTCGCCGCACCGCCGCGGGCAGCCAGTCGAGTGCTCGGGGGGGGAGTCGAACCCCCACGGGATTATTAATTCCCACAGGATCCTGAATCCTGCGCGTCTGCCAATTCCGCCACCCGAGCGTCCACTACGGGTCCTCGCGCCGGCACGGGTCCCTTGGACCACGTGCGGACACGATTGTTCCCGAGACCAAACGCCCCGTCAGAGGACGAGGGGCGAGAGTCCGTCTCCGTTTTCAGGGGAGATCGCAGCGGGGCGCCTAATCTATTCCGATCACCCGGCTCCGCAAGCGTGACGTGGCATTTCCACGGCGCCTGGGCGGGCCTCCCAAATCGACCAGCTTAGCTGGGATCCGGCGCGTCGAGTCTTTGGCATACGTATACAATATATCGCGCTGCGATAGCAGCGAGGACACAGTCCGTTGTTTTGACGGCAAGCGATTGCCTGTTTAATTTGTGATACACTCGGAACGTCCCTTGGCAGCACACGCTTCCACACGCGGAGACGACCTCATGAAGACCGCACCCGGAGTTGCGGCTCGCCTGAAGAGAGCGCTGTCTTTGCGCGACCGCAGCATGAGGTCGCTTCACCTGGAGCTTCATGCCGACAAGGTCCGTGGCGGCAGCTATGCCAGCGTGCACGGCTATCTGAACGGCCGCGCTGACCCGCCGCTGGAGTTCCTGCTCGCGACAGCCGAGGCACTCGATGTGAATCCCGCCTGGCTGGTGCAGGCCATCGGCCAGCCGACCCGGACTCATGCGGCAGGAGATGAGGCTACGGCGGACGCGGGCGAGGCGGCCGCCTGGACGGCGGTCCAGGAGCTGGGTCAGGAGGCGGACTGGGCCGAGCTTCGTCAGCAGGTGAAGCAGGCGCTCCAGGAGGAGTTCATCTTCTTCGCCGACTTGCCGCCGCTGGCCGCGGCCGCCGTATGGCGGACCTGGGAGCGACTCGCCGCCGACGAAGCGCACCGGGAGGAGTGGATCCGCGGCGCTCGCGCCTCCGGCCGCAACTCGACCGACCGGAGCCTGGCGGTCGCCCACGATATCGGACTCTGCCTCATGGCTCCGTTTTCCGTGCTCAATGTGCGTCCCGCGGACCTCCGCCGATGGCAGATCGAGAGCTACGTTCTCGGTGTTTGTTCAGCGCTCGCCAGCCTCGTGCCCGACCCGAACGCCACGGAGCCCACCTTCCAGCCTTTTTAGCCTCGGTTTGGCGGCCATCAACCCCGAGACGAGCCGTAGCGGTGTAGAGGCAGCGGTCCTTGGGAGGCGGGCAAGCTACTTGTGGGAGCTCGACAGATCGCCGGCTCGGTCGGACGACGGCTAAGCCCAAGAAAGGAAGTGGAGGATCGGGCGGCTGCCTGAGAGACGTGGAGCTTGGGCAAGAGGGCTTCCCCGCCGTGCGCGGGGAAGCCGCAACGTGCCCGACAGGATTCGAACCTGTGACCTTCGGCTCCGGAGGCCGACGCTCTATCCAGGCTGAGCTACGGGCACTTGAAGAAAAAAGCGACCCCGAACAGGCAGGGCCCGCGGGGCTGACCGATACGCTGGCTAGCGACAAGAAAGGAATAGGCGAAAGGTCGCCCCAACGCAAGCAATACCGCCCTTTCCTGCCAGTTCTTGCACAATGCGTTGAAAACTGCCGTGGCCGCCATGGGCCGCTTGCTACATGACCCCGTTTCCGAGCCTTCCACATCCCTATAACTCCCATTCCCGATTGCGCTTAAATGCATCGCGTGCGGCTCCGTATGTTCGGGCTCGCTAGTTGCCCTAATAGGTGCCCGAGACGTGAAGGCGGCGGCCCTGGATCGGCGACTTGCGGTAATAACGTGAAAAGGCTCGGAGTATCATGGGAGTACCACGAATTCTGCCCACGAATAGGATCGAGCCGCCCCCGCTGGCAGCCCCTGGACTGGACAAGAACGAGGCCGGCTTTGCCCTCCTGACGGTGTTGCTCGTCCTGATCGGCGTCACGGCTATGGCCTCCGCTGGCTTCATTCTCTCCGATTTGGACTACCGCGTGAGTCAGAACCACCGCTCGAGCGTGCACGCGTTCCTGGCCGCGAACGCCGGTCTCTACGAGTACATGGGCGATCAGAAGACGCCGGACACCACGCTCGCTTACGCCTACTCGACCGGCGATGCGGACGTCGGACCGCGACAGCTGCTCGATCTGGGCGACGGCCGCATTCTATACCGGATCGCTTCGCAGGCGACCTATGACGCGCCCGAGGGCGGGACGGCGACGCACAGCGTCTCGACGACGGCGATCCAAGCGATCAGCGGCTTCGACGTCACGGCTCCGATCGCGTCGCTCACCACGCTCCACAAGAACGGCGGCGCGGGCACGATCGACGGCGATGATGATGCGGACGCCGGCGACTGCGAAGGCGCCGAGGCGCCCGAAGTCGCCGGCGTCACCGTACCGAACGGCGGCTATGACCAGAGCGGCGGCGCGCCGGTGCCCGAGGGGAGTCCCGACATCCTCGAGGATGACATCCCGGGACTCATCGACCTCATCGGCCTGGATTGGCAGGCAATCCTCGACGGCGACCTGGTCAGGCCCGACTACACGATCCCGTCGGATTCGTGGCCCAGCATCGGCGCGGACGATTGGCCCGTCATCCACGTGACGGGCGACATCTCCTTGTCCCCGGCGAACAGCGGACAGGGCACCCTGATCGTGGAGGGCCGCCTCACCATGGGAGGGGGTTTCGATTGGGACGGGATCATCCTCATCGGGGACAACTTCATCAGCAATGGGAACAATGAGATCATGGGAACCATCATGGCGGGGCTCAACGTCATGCTGGGGGGGACGCCGCCGGAAAGCGACCTCGGGAACGGCACCAAGACATTCCACTACCACTCGTGCAACATCAAGTGGGCCATGGAATCGGCGTTCGGCGGCCTGCACGAGGTGCCAGGGACGTGGACCGAGAGCATGTGATGGGGTCCTCCGTGCCTTCGATTCCAGACCCGGTCGCGAAGGGTGGCTTCACCCTGGTGGAGATGCTCATCGCCCTTACCCTCATCGCGGTGGCCACGGCGATCGGCGCCTCGGCATTGAGGAGCTATTACCAGACGACGATCTCGCGCCGAGCTGCGAGCGTGATCGCGGGCGATATCGCGGTGACCCGGAGCGCGGCCGTCAAGCTGGGAAGGAACGTCTCGCTGGTCGCTAGAGAGGACTCCCTCAGCTACGTGATCCGATCCGACAGCGGGACGGTGCTGTATCCGCGGAGGAGTTTCGACACGGAATCGGAACTGCCCCTTACCTCGCTCGACGTGCAGCTAGATGGCGATTCCATGACGTTCAACCCGCGAGGCATCCTGATCTCCGGGGGGACCCGGCGAATCGACGTCGCCGTTTCCAGTCCAGGAATGAGGGTCGAGTTCAACGTCCTCGGTCGCACAAGAATCGTAAGGGACGGCAGCTAGAACGGACGGGTATTATGAAGCTTGCAGTAGAGAGGGTACGCAGGCACATCGAGGGCGAGGCCGGCTTCGGTCTGGTCGAGGCCCTTCTGGCCGCCATCATCCTCGCCTTCGGGCTCCTGGCGGTCGCCGGACTGAGCATGACGACAGCGGGCCATGAGCGGCTGGCGCGGTGGCAGAGCGATCAGGCCATGGCCGCGCAGCTGGCGCTTGCTCAAGCATACCGGCAGGACTTCGACAGCCTGTCATCGGGCTTCACCGACATCGACGTAGGGGAGCACACGTACAGCATCACCCTGACGGTCACGGACATCTCCGCGCGTGTGAAGCAGGTGGACGCAGCGGTGTCGGGCGTCGGCCCGCTGGACAGCAAGACGTTCAGCACGCGGCTGTATGCGCCACGCCAGCTACTCAGTCCCAAATGATGCTCAGCCACTGGGAGAGCTGCACCGGCCGACGGCCGGCCGTACGTCGACTCCCTGAGGGCCGTGAGGGCTTCACCCTGATCGAGGTCCTCGTGGCCCTCGTCATTAGCGTGCTGCTCGGCGGGGCACTGATATCGCTTCTGGCGGGACAGAGCTCGTTCTACGCCAAGAGCGATCAGATCATCTCCGCCGAACGCAACATCCGGGCGGCGGTGGAACTGCTCTCGACGGAAGTCCGAATCGCGGCGCCCGAAGACCTCGTGGCGGCTACGCCGGACTCGATTTCGATTCGGTACGACGTCGTACGGGAGGTGGTGTGCGACTCGACGGCGCCTGATGAGGTTGCCGGTTTCGTGCTCGACACCCTCAGCGACTTCGGGCTCTCGGGCGCCGTGACCGGCCTCGCGTTCAGCGAGCCCTACGACTCGGCGTTCTCCTACGCGGACGGGTTCGTGGGAACGGTCACCGGCACCGGAAGCGGCCCCAAGACCGTCTGTACGGACAACGGAGCTCCCAGCACCCTGCCGAATGCCTACTACCGGACCATATCGGGCTGGCAGGCACAGTTCGGGGACCTACCGGACCGCGGCTCCTACGTGCGGGTCTACCGGCTATTGACCTATCGCTTCGCGCCGTCCGTATTCGCAAGCGGCAGGACCCTCTGGCGGGGCCCTGACGAGCTCGTGGGGCCCTTCGCCGACTCGGCGGCCTTCAGCTACGTGATGGCCGACGGGGGTGTCCGGATCACCGTGACCGGCTCCGCATTGGACAGCGTGCGAGCGTTGCGGGTCTCCGGGACGACGGTCGACGAGGACTCGCGCTTCGACGTCGAGCGCAGCTTCAACTTCGATGTGGAACTCCGAAACTAGCGATGGTCCTTCTGGCAATGCTGTTATGGAAAGCAGAGTGAACGTGAAAGGACAATCGACGGACGTGCGACGGCGCGGCTTCACCCTCGTAGAGATGCTCATCGTGCTGGCGATCGTCGGCCTGATGACGGCCGTCGCGGTCCCGTACTACCTGCGAGAGAGTCCGGGCGAGCAGACGAACAGAGCCGCCTATGAGGTCGCGCAGGCCATGCGGCTCGCGCGCTATCGGGCGATCTCGCAGAACCGTGCCGTCTACTTCCACTTCGAGGCGGGCGGCAAGGATGCCTTTTACACCGCGTACGTAAACCTGGGGAATCCTGGCGAAGTGCCTACCGGGACACCCGCCGAGATAGACGCGACCCGCATCCCGGGCTTCAACGACGTCGGAGTCGGACAGCGCGGGGCGTTGCTGCCGAAAGACGTGGCTTTCTCGACCGGCTCCGCGAGCTCCGGTCCGGGTGGCGCGGCAGCTAGCAGCGCGCTGGACGTGCCCTCCAACCCGCTCGTCTTCGACTCCCGGGGGACGGTGATCTGGCCGGCCGGAGGCCTCCTGGAAGGCACGGTCTACATCAGCCACTCCGCGAGGGCCGAAGAGGTCCGTGCTGTCACGATCGGACGCACGGGAATCGTCAAAGTCTGGAGCCTGAAAAAGGGAGTCTGGCAATGAGCGGCCGGCGAGTGAAGGCAAGGATCGGATGGGCCCGTGCCGTCGACGGAGATCGATTCCGCCCGAACGGCTTCTCGCTGATCGAAGCGCTCGTCGCGATCGTCCTACTTTCGATCGCCGCTCTGGCGCTCGCGAGCGAAGTCTCGCTGACGATGGCCTCCAACAACATGGCCGGTGAGCAGTCACGCGCCGTCTCTCTCGCGGTCCAGAAGCTCGAGGAGATGAAGACGCTGCCCATCGACCAGGTGGTCAGCGAATCGAAGAAGGCTATCAACGCGCTTGGGGAGGAGGGCTCGGGCTCCTACGCGCGCTGGGTCGAGGTCGTGGACAACGGCGCCGGAAGCGGCACAAAGACCATCCAGGTCTTTGTGGAGTACGGGGCTGGCCGATGGGGGCAAAGGACGGTCGATCTCTTCACCGTCGTTTATGCCGCGGATTGAGCGAGGATCGAACATGACCGCCTTGAATCCGACAGAGAGTGAGCGAGGCTTCACCCTCATCGAGACCCTGATCGGGCTCGTGGTCACGCTGATCGTCGTCACGGCGACGCTGGGCTTGCTCGATACTCAGAGGGAATCCAATCGAACGACGAGAGTACGGTCGGAGGTCCAGCAGAACGCGCGCTACGCGCTCGACATGATTACCCGCGATCTCATGGAAGCGGGGCAGGGAATGGATCCGAACGCCGTCTTCGGCGTTGTCGCGGCATCCGACGGAGGCAGTACGAACCCCGATACGCTGTACGCCATCTTCGCCGATCCCGCTACTCCCATTCACGTTCTCAAAGCGCCGGCGGTGGGGGAGGAGAAGACGGTCATCAAGGTGAAGATCTCCTGCGGTGATCCCGTCGACGATCTGGCCGAGGGCGACCTCGTGTACCTGGCGAGCGGCAGCGCTCGAGGAGTGGCTCGGGTGAACGCCCTCACCCGCAACGAGAACGGCAACACCTGCGGCGGCGACCCGAGCATGGATCTCGGCACGGTTACGTTGGATGTCACGGCCGTGGACGGCGAGGGCCACGGCTGGGTGCTGCAGGGCAACGAGCTTGCTGCGGCGCTCGTCCGCGCCAACGCCGCCGTCTACTTCGTCGACAAGTCCGACCCGGCCAGTCCGATCCTGGCACGGGCCACCTCGTGGGACGGGAGCTGGGAGGTCGTGCCGATCGCCCACGGCGTCTCGGATCTCCAGGTAGAACTCCGGTTCGCCACCGGCGCCACCGGCGAGGTGGCGAACGGGGACGACGCGAGCCCGGACAACGACTTCGACGACATCGACACCATACATATCAGGATCAAGGGGCAGGCGCGCTCGAAGGACAAAGACATCAAGGGAGGCGCGCTGTTCGAGACGGAGTACGCGATCAGCGTGTCGCCGCGGAACCAGCTCTACACGCGCAATCGCAACTAGAGCACGGGACGAGCGACCTCGTCAAGGAGTTTCTAGCATGAGCCACCTACGAAACGACCCACACGGTCGGCCGGTGCACGGGGACGAGAGGCCCGACCCGGGGGAGCGCGGATTCGCCCTGGTGGCCGTGCTTTTTCTCCTGGTCGTGATGGCCGGTTTCGCCGTCGCGATGCAGCTCGGCGGCCGAACCGAGCTACGGATCGGCGCGAACCACTATCTCGCCACGCAGTCGTACTACGCGGCGGAAGCCGGAGCGGAGAAGTTCCTGACGAGCGTCAAGCAGCTGATGGGGTACGGCCACCTGACCCCGGAGAAGGTAGCCGAGGCGGCCACGCTCCCCCCGGACGTTCCCGGCTACACCTTCGTCGACTTCTCGGCCGACCTCACCTCCGACGTGGTTCCGCGGCAGATCCCAATGGGTCCGTTCGCCGGGCTGACGAGCATGGACCGCGACCTCACCATCACCTCCTCCGTCGAGGGCCCGGACGGCGCGCGGGCCACGGTGACGATGGATGCGCGGGCGCAGGCGATCCCGATCTTCCAATTCGCCGTCTTCTACGACGACGACCTCGAGATTTCCCCCGGGCCGCGAATGGACATCCGGGGCCGGATTCACACGAACGCCGAGCTCTGGATCGACGGCGGCGACGGCTTCTACATGCACGACGTCGTGACGGCGGCCGGCGACCTGCACCTGGAGTTTAAGTCGGCGCTCACCTCGGACGGCCTCAACAACCACATCGAGCTCAACGACGCCTCCTGGGCGCAGCTCATGGTGGACACTCACGACTTCGGGGGCGATCACGACCCGGTCACCTTCCCGAGCCCAGCCCAGGACAAGGCGTTCGACGACCATTCCAAAGGCGTCTGGGACCACAACGTCCAAACGCGAGCGAGCGGCGTAGAGCCGCTCAACCTTCCGATCCCGAAGGGAATCGATCCCCGCGAGCTGATCGAGCCCTGCACGTTGGGCGAGGACCCGACCGTGGCCGCCTCCAAGTATGCCTGCGGCGCGGGTCTGACGATCATGGTGAGGGGGACGACGGTGGAGACCTTCGGCCCCGGCGGAGCGCCGGTGACGCTGGACGACGGCACCGTGGAGTTCTGGATCAACCAGTTCTACGACGACCGCGAGCAGAGCTCGAACGCCGGTGATGGGAACCCGGCCGTGGCGAACAACACGAACTCGAACCGGGACGTCATCGACATCGAGCTGTCGAAGTTCAAGCTCTCCGACTACGGAAACGGCACCATCTACGTCACGGCGTCCGCTCTCGCGAGCGGGGGCAGCTACGTCAAGGTCTGCCATGATCCGGGCCTGCCCTCGGAGCAGACGTTGACCATCTCGGTTCAGACGCTGGACACTCACTTGGGCCACGGGGATGTCGCGGGCGAGTGCGGCGGTGGGGGTGCCGGCGCGGATGCCGCGGCCGACGAGCAGCAATACGTCGTGCGGATTCATAACGGGTCTGAGCTGAAGGCGCCGCTCACGATGGTCACGAACCTCCCCCTCTACGTGTGGGGAGACTTCAACGACGACGACAACAAGTGGCAGCCGGCCTCCGTCGTGTCCGACGCGCTGACGATCCTTTCGAACAACTGGAGCGACAACGACTACCTCGAGAACGCGCAGCCCAACGCCTCCGGCCAGACGACGATCCAGGCCGCCATCTTCTCGGGACACACACCGTCGACGCTGGGCGGCCAGGGAGGCGGGCAGTTCGAGAACTTCCCGCGCTTCCTCGAGAACTTCGGAGGAGGCGGCACTGTCACGATCAACGGCTCCTTCGTCTCGCTGTGGTTCGCCCAGTACACGAACAGCACGTGGGAGTGCTGCAACTACTACAGCCCGCCCGTACGTGATTGGAACTTCGACGATCGGTTCCTCAATCCGGCGGACCTGCCGCCTCGAACGCCCACCGCGGGTCAGGTGACGAGGATGGGCTTCGCGCGGCGGTATTAGGAGCGACGCCAAGACGCTTCGGAAAGCGCCTCGTCCGCGAGACGAGGCACTGGCGCAACGCACCGCGGCTCGCCGGACGGCTACCTACTCCACGAGGCGGATCGCACTCAGGATCGGTCCTTCCCCGCCGGCGAGTCCGGAGCAGGTGTCGGTGAGCCGCACGTAGACGTTCCACTGGCCCGGCGGCGGAAGCTGGCCGTGCAGCTCGTCCATCTCGGTAGACACCTTGTCCACGAACACGCACGCGAGGCCGATGATCACCGCCTTGACGCCGGACCCGGTCCCCGTCACCGCATCCGTCTTGACGATGGGCATGAAGCGGATGCGCCAGGTATCGGCGGAGCCGAGGCACGCGGAGCTTGACGCGTCCGTCGTAACGCAGCCGCCCGAGGGGTGGGCGGCGCTGACGTTGTTCCACACGCCGGGTTGGGTGTCGACCAGATCCTTGAAGTCCTGGAGGACGAGGCTCTGCATGTTGCCGGAGGCGGAGCCCGCATAGATCGTGTCACCGATCGCAATCGTAAGCGTCTTGTCGGGACAACCCAGGATCCACGGTCGCAGGTCGTTCGCGCCACCGCCAACCGGACCGCTGTTGACGGACTCCGGCTGGAACCAGCAGCGCCAGCTGGCTTGCTGCGTGCAGGGGCTCGCCACGTAGTCGGGATCCTCAGGATCGGCCGGTCCGGACTGCACCTTGATCTCGATCAAGGGTTCCAGCGGGTCGTTGATGTCGCCTTCGTAGAAGCCGGTGAAGTCGCAGCCGGCTACGCCCATCGGAACTCCGGCGGGGCACTGGCTGC